>SDBU01010101.1_pt1 | contig 10507 bp, 11 predicted proteins | sample 2277071 | NCBI WGS metagenome assembly SDBU01 (sample SAMN10397929, study PRJNA504765) | marine sediment metagenome | isolation source: marine sediment core GS08_GC12, 126 cmbsf | place: Arctic Ocean: Gakkel Ridge, Loki's castle | collected 2008
CATGAGTATCTAGCCCAAAGAATGTCCACCATAGCCGAGCAGGTTCACCTTCATGCCATTCTGCTAGAAACATACGAGGCTGCCGAGAAGACAAGGGCAAGATGGGAAGCAGGGGAAGACTTCGCTGACCTTGCCCGGGAAGTATCGCTGGATGAAGAGACCGGGGGAAATGGGGGGGGCCTTGGTTGGTTTCCTCGTGGTGTCCTGTCCCCTGAGCTGGACTATGTCGCCTTTAGCCTCAGCACGGATAATGTCAGTGAGCCAATACCCTACACCAGTGACCCATCATCAACCGAAGCGGTCTATGTCTACTACCTCTTCATGGTTTCAGAGAAAGCTGATGCCCGAGAGGTGGATGAGGAGTACCTGCCAGCACTGAAGGATAAGGCATTTCAGGACTGGCTGGCGCAAGAAACAGGATCCCATGAAGTACACTGGCATGGCCTGCATTCCGAAAACTTTGATTCTGAAACTATGGCCTGGATAAAGTGGCAACTAGCAAAAAAATAACCGTGGCTGATATGAGATTGTTTAGCAACCTATCCCCCCGCCTGCCAAAGCCTTGTGCGGCGGGCAGGCCTGACCCCCTTCCCCCGTATTTAATACGGGGGAAGGGGGAGTGTAGGTTAGAGAGGGACGAAGCCTCTCTCTAAGGTCTCTTCCCCGCAAAGAGAGGGGGTAAATGAAGGAGAGTCTGAGAGAGGCTTCGCCTCTCTGAAAAAGCCTTCCCCCTCTCCTTTTCAAGGAGAGGGGGATAAAGGGGGTGAGGTTAATATATAACCTCTGATATAGGTATTGTCTGGTTCTAACTAATTAAGGAGACACGGGCAAAATGATACGGGTTGAAAATTTAACCAAATATTACGGAAAGCGCCTCGCCGTAGACAATATTAGCTTCAATATAGAAAAGGGAGAAATCGTGGGTTTCCTCGGCCCCAATGCCGCCGGCAAGACAACTACGATGCGCATCCTCACCGGCTTTCTGATGCCAACTAGGGGTGATGTATGGGTCGCCGGCTATAACATGCTAAGCCATTCCCTGGAGGCACGTCAGCACATTGGCTATTTACCAGAGGCGGTACCATTATATAGAGATGAGACTGTCCGTTCCTACCTTGATTTCTTAGCCGAAATTAGGGGCTTAGACAAAAGCAGAAGGAAGACTAGGATAGACGATGTGGTGGAGATATGTCACCTGGAAGAATATGTTGATGTGCTTATTGGCAAGCTATCAAAGGGGTTCAGGCAGCGAGTTGGTGTGGCGCAGGCGATTATCCATGAGCCGGAGGTACTGATTCTGGATGAACCAACGATAGGCATCGACCCCATTCAGGTAGCGATGACCAGGCAGCTCATCAAGGAACTGGGCAAGGAGCATACCATCCTGCTCTCCACCCATATTCTCCCTGAGGTAAGCATGACCTGTGAACGGGTGATTATCATACATGAAGGCCATATTGCGGCTGAGGACCGTATTGAAAACCTTTCCTCTTTGATGGGTGGTTCAAAGCGTATCCGCCTGGAAATAGCCGGTCCCTCTAAGCAAGTAACTCAGCGTCTGCGCCAGGTCGGGGGTGTTCGTCAGGTCAGCTACCAGCACCCTCACTACATCATTGAATGCTCAGCCGAGCAGGACCCCCGTAGCAAGATAACGGAAGCCATAGTCCAGAGCGGTTGGACTCTGCTCTCCCTGGAATCCGTAGAAATGAGCCTTGAGGATATCTTCCTTAAGCTAACCACTGAAGAGGAGACGGGTAAGTGAGAAACATAACAGCTATCGCCAGCAAAGAGTTCAAGTCTTACCTGGCATCACCTATGGCCTACATTGTAACTGGCATCTTTCTGGTGCTTACCGGCTTCTTCTTTAGTATCAGTCCAGCCACCTATATGGAAACCAGCATCAGCGGTTTTTTGCAAACCGGTAGCATGTTGCTGCTATTGTTGGCAGCCGTGCTTACCATGCGCTTAATTGCCGAAGAGAGGAAAATAGGCACTATAGAATTACTGCTCACAGCACCGGTGAGAGACAGCGAAGTAATATTGGGGAAGTTCTTGGGTAGCCTGGGCATCCTCACGGCAATGCTGGCGCTCACCCTTTACTACCCCATTCTCTTAGTGTTGTTTGGCGACCCTGATATGGGGCCGATTGCCACCGGTTACCTCGGGCTCTTCCTTTTGGGCTGCACTAGCCTGGCAGTAGGACTATTCGCCTCATCGCTGACCTCAAACCAACTCGTGGCGGCAGTGGTCGCCGGAGGAATTCTCTTTGCCCTGTGGTTCATAGGTTTGGCCGCCGGCTTCCTTCCTGAAACCCTGGGAGAGGTCATGAGCTACTTCTCGCTCGCCAATTATTTTCCTGACTTTATGAGGGGAATGATTGATACCAGAGGCATAATTTATTATCTCAGTATCACCGCTTTGTTTCTGTTTCTAGCGATAAGGTCTCTTGAAAACAGCCGGTGGAGTTGAATGAAGAATACCTCTAATGTTTATCAGCTTTCCGGATTAATTGCCGTACTCGGGCTGCTAGCCCTGCTGGTAGGTCTGATAGTCATGCTGCTGCTACCCAGCATCCGATTGGCCGCCTGGGGTATCCTGCTGCTGGGAATAATACTCCTGGCCATAGCCTTTATCATGGATTTCAGGCGAGTTGGTCGCGCTCTGACTGGTCGACGCGGGAGGTTTAGCACCGGCACTACAGTCATGGCTTCAACCTTCATTGGCATCATCCTTTTGGTCAATGCTATCAGTATCGGCAACTATCAACGTTTTGACTTCACCGTTTTGGCGCAATTCACTATTACCCCTCAAACAAAGGATGTCCTCAGCAAACTGGAAACACCGGTGCGGGCTTTGTGCTTTTTCATTCCCGATGACCCTTATGGTATTGCTAACTATGCCAAAAGCTTACTGACTGAGTATCAGAACTATACCGACAAGCTGAGCCTAGAAGAAATTGACCCTGATGAGCATCCAGACCAGGCAACTCAATATGGCGTAACCCAATATCAGACGGTCGTCTTTGAAACCGAGAAGGGGCGCCGCTTGGTATCGCCACAGGAGATTGTACAAATGGGCAGAGACCAGCAAGGTAACCAGCAAATTGTTGGTCTAGAAGCAGAGCACGCCTTTACCAGCGCTATCCTGGAGGTCACCGGGGTTGTTCAGAAAAAGGTATATTTCCTCACCGGGCACGGTGAAAATAGTATTAGCGCAGACTATAGTGATGTCAGACAGCGTCTGCTCGACAACCTCTATAAGGTAGGAACACTGGACCTCCTATTTACTCATAGCATACCTGAGGATGGTGCTGCCCTGATAATTGCGGGGCCGCAGAAGGCGCTGACGAGTGGTGAGGTCGAGATTATTGAGCGCTACCTTAAAAGTGGCGGATGGGTAATGATTCTCCTAAATCCCAGTCCTCCGCAAGAGATTAGGCAATTGCTCTCTTCTTGGGGTGTTAAAATAGAGGACGGAACTGTTATCGACCCATTGTCTTATGTAACTCCCAGTATAGACAGCCCTATCGTACCCAGGACTAGAAATTCCTTCGGCCTTTCAACCACCTACTTCCCTGGGGCTACTGCTATAATCCCACAACCTGGATATACACCTCAAGCTGTACTAACGTCAGATGGGACGGTCTCACAGATTTACTGGACGAGTAATGTTACCCAAATTCAAATGTACTCGCTGGTCAGGACAAGCCAGGACAGCTGGCTGGAAAAAGATTTTAAGCCCAATGAAAAGCCTGAGTTTAATGAAGGGTCTGACCAGAAGGGTCCCTTGAACATTGGTTTTCTCATTTTCATTGCTCCACCTCTTGACGCAAGCGGGCAACCGATTGCCGCAGTGCCACCTATCAGACTGATCGTGATTGGTGATTCTGACTTCGCCTCCAACCAGCATTTTTACAACGGCAACAACGGTGACTTCTTTCTCAACTCGGTAAATTTGCTCACGGAAGGGAAAGAGCTAGTTTCAATTGAACGCAAGGTTCTGCCATTCCGCAGACTAGTTGTTGGTCCAGAGGCAGCCAGGTTCATCAATTATTCCAGTATAGCCCTGCTGCCACTGCTAGTTTTAGTAACTGGGGTCATTATCTGGTGGCGAAGAAGGTAGTAAAACGGGCTTATCCTAGGGGGCAAATCGCTTGAGACTCAGAAACATCCTTATTTTGCTCGTTATTCTCCTGGCTCTGGGAGGATATTTTTATTTTACCAATCGTCCTGAGCCGGCTCCACCACCGGAAACACGACTGTTCGTATGGCTCCTGGAAATGGAGGACATAAAACACATTAAAATAGAGCTCCCCCGCGAGGACAAAAGCCAGGCATTCATCAAAGTAAAAGAAGGCGATGAGTTTCCCTGGTACTTCGATAACCCTGAGCGCTCTAAGGTAGATACCAAACGATGGGGAGGAGGCATACCGCTTCTGTTAAGCGGCCCTGGAGCCAATAGAGTCATTGCTGAAAATGCCACCGAGAAAAAACTGGCTGAATTCGGTTTAACTCAACCACGAATGAAAATAACCTTAACCTTAGAGAACGGAGAGGGCCTGAATATTACAGTAGGCGATAGGACTCCGAATGGCAATAACTTTTACGTACGAGCCCCGGACTCCAACGATGTGGCTCTGGTGGATTTTACCTGGTATGAAGTGCTTGAACGCCTGGTTAAAGAGCCACCCTATGCTCCTCCTCCAGCTGATTAGCTAGTAAAACCCTGGCTTAGACCGCTGAGAAACCGTATTGTCCAGAAGGAACGCTCGAGACAATACTTACGGTTCTTCGCAATCATGGTTGTTTATTGACCTCACCCCCTTAATCCCCCTCTCCTAAAAAGGAGAGGGGGAAGAGATTTTAGAGAGGGGCTACGCCTCCTCGCAACGACAAATAAAATCAACCAAATGCAAATAGAACCGAAATAATCGGCTATTGACAAACTCTCCAGAGGAGGACTAAACTCAAGTCCCAACATGTAGAATAGCCTTAAGCATCTTCTACCTTATAGCTAGAGGAGGTGTTTGCAGATGAATGGACAAGCAATCATCTATACTGCGGTAGCTTTAGTTGTCGCAGCGCTTATCATGAGTACCGTAACCTGGGAGATAGAAGAAGTTGAAACCTACTACGTAGATGAGCCGTACTCTTATAAGCAAGAACTTGTGCGGGAAAAACAGGTGCGAAACCTCCCATGGTTCTGGCAGGAGGTTACACAAACACAATAGCTGGTCAAGAACACCGACGTGAAAGACGGAACCTTCGTCCTGAATTTCCTTTTTGACGATGGCTCCGATTCCAAAGTAAAGACTGAGAAAGTTAAAATTTTATCGGGTGAGGAGAAAGCGGTCACTATAAATTCACCCCTGGCGGGTGTATCTACAGTCTTACTCAATGTTGTCCCGCCTAATAAATCAGTGCTTCAGCAGCGTACTGTGAAAAAGACAGTCAACGTATGGTATTATATTCCGGGGCTCAAATTACTTTTTAGGTAAGGCAGACAGGTGAAGACCAGAGAAGGAAGTGGGAAAATTAAACCTTTTTGGAGAAACGGAAGAGTGGCAGACCATCAAAGATAGTTATATGACACCCTACAACCATTTGTTAAGAAGGGTAAAAGCGTAGAGGAAAGAAATGGAGAGGGTTCCAATTAGCTTTATTGCTTCTCTTGGGGTGGCTCATCAAGGGCTTGCCTTAATCCTTTTATGAAAGTGGTAACTCGTGGTATAAAATCACCCTCAGTCTCCATAAGCTGAATGAGCCGACTACCGACAATCACCCCGTCAGCAATACGGGCTACCCGTTTGGCCTGCTCCGGGGTAGATATGCCGAAGCCAACACAGAGCGGCTGGGTGGTTACCTGTCTCACCTTGTTGACAAACGCCTCCAAATTCGCCGGCAGTGTGTCCCTGGCACCGGTAACCCCCGTCAACGAAACCAGATAAATAAACCCCCGAGACCGCTCAGCCACCAGTCTGATGCGCTCTTCAGTGCTGGTCGGCGCCAGCAGGTAAATGAGGTCGAGTTCTTGCTTCCGGGTAATCGCCTCCAGTTCCGAGCCTTCTTCCGGGGGCAGGTCAGGAATGATTAGACCATCAATACCAGCCTTGGCACAGGCACGGCCGAATTCTTCAAGGCCATAACTAAAGACCGGATTAAAATAGGTCATAAACACCAGTGGAATGGCGACCTTTTGACTCAACTGCCCGGCTATTTCAAGGCAAATCTGGGGAGTAATCCCCTGCTGTAAAGCACGAAAGCTTGCCTTCTGTATGGTAACGCCATCAGCTAAGGGGTCAGAGAAGGGTATGCCCAGCTCCACTATATCGCAACCACATCTGGCAAGAAGAGGCACTACCTCCAGGGTGGCTTCAAGGCTAGGATAACCTACAGTAACATAGGGGATGAGTGCCGTGTGCCCTGATTGCTTAAAGACAGCAGCAATGCGGCTCAAGGCTTCACCCCCAGCGCTTCAGCCACAATACCCATATCTTTATCGCCGCGCCCGGAGAGGTTGATGATGATGATTTGTTCCTTGCTCAACGAACCGGCTATCTTAACAGCATGGAATATGGCGTGAGCTGGCTCCAGAGCCGGGATAATACCCTCGATACGGCACAATAGCTGAAAGCCATCAAGGGCTTCCTTATCGTTTACTGCCACATAGGTAGCCCGCCCAGTATCTTTGAGGTAACTATGTTCGGGTCCGACACCGGGATAGTCCAGCCCGGCCGAGATGCTATGTGTCTCCCTAATCTGTCCCCCGTCATCCTGGAGAACATAGGACTTTGTCCCGTGGAGTACGCCTACTCTTCCCGCCACCAGTGAAGCGGCATGTTCCCCGGTGTTAAGACCTCTGCCTGCCGCCTCCACTCCGATAAGTTTAACCTCTTTATCATCCAAAAAGGGATAGAAGATACCAATGGCGTTGCTACCACCACCGACACAGGCGATTATGTAGTCGGGCAGACGCCCCGATTTGTCTAGTATCTGCTGCCTGGCTTCCTTACCGATTATCGACTGGAAGTCACGCACCATCATGGGATAGGGATAGGGTCCCACTACTGAGCCGAGCAGGTAATAGGTATCTCTGGCGTTGGTCACCCAGTCTCTTATCGCCTCGTTGATGGCATCCTTTAGCGTTCGGCTACCACTGGAAACCGGCCTTACCTCGGCGCCCATCAGCTTAATGCGAAAGACATTAAGCGACTGACGGCGCACATCCTCCTCACCCATATAAATGATGCACTCCAGACCCAGCATGGCACATACGGCCGCGGTAGCCACTCCATGCTGCCCAGCCCCGGTCTCGGCGATGATTCTCCGCTTGCCCATTCTTCGAGCCAGAAGACCCTGCCCCAGAGCATTGTTAATCTTATGGGCTCCGGTATGAGCCATGTCCTCACGCTTAAGGAAAATCCGGGCGCCACCAAATTGCCTGGTCAGCTTTTCCGCCAGATAGAGTGGCGTTGGTCTTCCCGAATAGTCACGAGACAATGAGTCGAACTCAGCCCAAAAGGCAGCATCAGCCTTCGCCGCCGCATAGGCTGCCGTCAGCTCATCCAGGACGGGCATCAGGGTCTCCGGGACGAACCGTCCGCCGTAGTCGCCAAAATAGCCCTTATCATCAGGTAGCAATTTTCTCTCCCTCAAATAATTTCTAGTAACCTATCTCCCTGCCCTCCTTCCATTGAAAAGGGAAGGGGGAAACTGTAGGTTAGAGAGGGGCGAAGCCCCTCTCTAACCTACAGTTTCTTCTTCCTCTTCAGCTCGCCTCACCGCCTGAACGAAGGCGCTGATTTTGGAAGCGTCTTTCTGCCCATTGGTCTCGACACCGGTAGAGACATCAACCCCCCAGGGTCGAACTTCCTTGACCAGTTGCCCGACATTAGCCGGGGTGAGTCCTCCCGCGACCATCACTGGAAACCGGTCGGATACCTTCTGTGCCAGTTGCCAATTAAAGACCTGCCCCGTCCCGCCGTAAGTATCCCCGACCGGTGAATCCAGAAGGCAGACCAGCTTCTTTTCTGGAAGCAACCGGTGCCCCGCCTCTATATCGGCCAGGATTTCCTCGGATTTTTGCCCGCTAGATACATGGATAACCTTGATGATGGGTTTCTTAATCTCCTGGCAATAGTCCCAGGTCTCGTCACCACTGAGCTGTACCCAATCCAGTCGGCAATGCTCGGCAATATCATTAACTTCTTGAGCCGCTAAATTCACAAAAACACCGACCGCCGCCGGGCGGTTTGCCAAACTATGAATCGTTTCCACTAATGGTAGCGCCTTTTGGGGAGAGACCTGACGCCGACTGGGGGCAAAGACCAGCCCTATGAAGTCGGCACCAGCCTGGCTCGCCACCAAAGCAGGCTCTATCTCAGATAGCCCGCAAATCTTAACCTTGGTCACAATAGTTCCTTCATCTTAGCCGCGATGTCGGGCGCAGACATTAGAGACTCACCGATGAGAACGGCGTCAACACCCCACTGCCTTAGCTTTACCATGTCGCTACGGTTTTTTATGCCACTTTCGCTGACCACTATTCTATCCGCCGGGATAAGCGGTCGTAGCCGCTTGGTAGTAGTAATATCCACGGCAAAGGTACTCAAGTCTCGGTTATTGATGCCGATGATTCCGGCCTGGCTCCTCAGGGCAATTTCAAGCTCGGCTTCATTGTGCACCTCCACCAGACAGCTCATACCAAGTTCGTGACTCAATTCGAGTAACTCCTCCAGTTTCTCAGGTGTCAAGATGGCGACGATGAGCAAAAGAGCATCGGCGCCATAAGCTCTTGATTCGTATATCTGATAAGGGTCAGAGAGAAAATCCTTTCTGAGCAGAGGTAACTTCTTATCTCCCAGTGCTTCTCTGATGTCCTTGACATAATAGAGGCTGCCTTGGAAGTATTTGGCTTCGGTCAATACCGATATGGCTGAGGCTCCGTTACCGGCGTAGGTCTGGGCTATCTCTACCGGGTTGAAATCGGAACGAATAATGCCCTTGGATGGCGATGCTTTTTTGACTTCAGCGATGAGCTGAATACGGTCGCCCTGCAGAGCCGAGGCGAAGTCCATAGGTGGTGGCTGCTCCAACGCCACCCTTCGCAGCTCCTCCAGAGGGAAGCTACGCTTTCTAGCTTCAAGTTCCAAACTATTATCGGCTACTATCTGGTCTAAAATCATTTTTTCATACTTTTCGGGGCAAGTCTCTAGTGTAAAATCCCCTTTTTACTTTCTGGCTAAGTATCTTTTTAGAGAGCGTTTAGTAATTCACACTGTCATTGCGAGCGAAGCCCCCTGTCATTGCGAGGAGCGTAGCGACGAAGCAATGACAGTTTAGATTGTTAAACGGTCTCTAGTTAAAACTCTGGCTGAATTTGATTAGCTGTTCCAGTTTCTCAAGGGCACAACCGCTATCTATTGCCTGACGAGCTAAATCTACCCCTTGCTGAAGCGTCTTCACTCTATCCCCAGCCACTAAAGCTGCGGCGGCGTTCATTAATACCACGTCTCGCTGGGGACCCGTGGTGGTACCGGACAGGATGCTTCGTAACAGGACAGCATTTTCATCAGCCGTGCCACCCTTCAAGCTATCCAGGCTGGCTCTAGCTAAACCGAAGTCCTCAGGGCTGATGGCATAGCTTTCAATGCGACCATTTTTTAGCTCGCAGACCTGGGTTGCCCTAGTGATGGTGATTTCGTCCAGGCCGTCCTCGCCGTGGACAACCAGGGCATGGTTACAGCCCAGACTTTGCAATACCAGGGCTAGCTTCTCTACCAATGACCCATCGGCGACACCCAGCAGATAAGTCTTGGCACCGGCCGGGTTGGTCAGCGGACCGAGAATATTAAACACGGTGCGAATGCCAATCTCGCGCCGGGGAGCGGCGGCATACTTCATCGCTGGGTGAAAGGCCGGGGCGAACATAAAACCCATCCCCACCTTTTCTATACACTGCTGAACCTGCTCGGCAGTAAGCTCAAACTTAACCCCCAGGGCTTCCAGCACATCGGCAGCACCGCACTGACTGCTGGCGGCACGGTTGCCGTGTTTGGCTACCTTGAGTCCGGCACCAGCGACAACAAAGGCGGCGGCGGTAGAAATATTGAAGGTGTTCAGACCATCGCCCCCGGTGCCAACAACATCAATCACCGGAGCAGTCGTCGTTACCCGAATTGCCTTAGCTCTCATTATCCTTGCCATGCCAGCGATTTCGTCAGCTGTTTCCCCCTTAAGCCTGAGAGCAGTAACGAAGGCACCAAACTGCGCCGGCGTAACCTCGCCCCCCATTATCTCTTCCATAACTGAGGCTGCCTCTTCCATAGTTAGCGAACTTCCTGCCACTAGCTTTGAAATAGCTTCTTTAATCATGGTTTATTTTCTCCTTATTTTAACTCCGATATCTCCAGATTTCTCTCTTGCTCTGTTTTAAACACAAGAATGGAACGAAAATTCTCTCCATAGATGCTTTGGTAATCACAATTAAAAGCCAATCCAGCCCAGTC
>SDBU01010102.1_pt1 | contig 10507 bp, 28 predicted proteins | sample 2277071 | NCBI WGS metagenome assembly SDBU01 (sample SAMN10397929, study PRJNA504765) | marine sediment metagenome | isolation source: marine sediment core GS08_GC12, 126 cmbsf | place: Arctic Ocean: Gakkel Ridge, Loki's castle | collected 2008
GTTGTATTGATTTGGGTTGTCTTGTTTGGTCTTGAGTTGGGTTGATTTGGTTTATGATTATAATTCTTTATCTCTATTCCAATAAGGACTTTTACATTTAGGACAAACAACTGGTTCTTGTTCTTTCTTCAAAATCCAAATATGGTTACATCTCTTGCAAGTTCTCTTCGGTAGTTCTACTTCCATTTTCTTGTGCCTCCTTAATTTCTAATGCTGCTTCCAATATATTCAAAGGAAATGCTTTTGCTAATTCTTCAGCTCTCATTTTCAGCCTCCTTTATCTTTATAGCCATACCTAAAACTTCATCTGATATGGTGGATAGTATTTCTTTTTGTTTATCCAATACTTTATCTATTGAGTTCACTCCATATTGATCCAATAATTTTGTTTCTTCTTGTTGTATAAAATCATTCATTTTATTTATAACCTCCTAGTAAATCCATAAAGTAGATTATTGCAAATTACACAAGTTTCTGAATAAACCAAATCTGATTCTCCATCTATTAAAGTTATTTTCTTACAGTCTATATCTATTATATCACTACCACAACAATCACAGGGTGTTTGTCTATGGTTATTTTCCAATGGAACTTTTTTGTATAATGTAATTTGTATTACCTCACTATATTATTATAATAATATACACTACTATATAAACCTTTCTATTTCAAGAAGTAAAAATCAGCCGTAGTGTCATACCAAGAAAGAAAGCCACAATCACAATCAATATTTTTAGCTTATAATTAAAGTCAAGCTTCCGATTAACCCATTCATCAATCTTCTTTATCACTATTGTAACCCCACTTAACATCAATATAAAAACAGACTAAAGTAAATGCAATAGTAAAAAACAACATGGGCCAGTTCAATTCAGCAGATAGTTTTTCATCTATGCAGAAGTTCAATAATGTATTAGTACATATCACCATCTCTCCAACCCCACCTCCATAAAAAAAATGATAGCATACTAAACATAATCGGATAATAGGCATAGAGCAAAGCAAAGTTAAATCCTATCTTTGCCATCTGTGCAGGTGGTGGTGCATCTGCTGGGTCTGGATTCTGTGAGGCAACTTGCCTGTTGCTCACAGCACCAAGCCCTTGAGCAAAGATTAAATAAACTGCACACATTATCCATAGGTATCTCATATAATCGTTATTGTAGGCTTTCTTAAGTAGCATGAATATCAATAGTCCAACTACTAAGAACTTTACGCTGAATAGGATTATGATGTTCTTTGTTAAAGCAACCAAAGGAGAAATATCATAAACCCAAAACTTAGGTTCTATTGCAAAAGTAAAGAAGTCAAGGATTGTTGTAGCCAGCAACAATCCTATAACTATCCACCTTGTCCAGATTACCCTCTTACTCTTGGGATTGTTCTTCATCAGGGAGCTGCTCTTTTACTTTTTTGTTGTATCCCTGTATGATCCTTGCAAACTCTTGCCCAATTAAACAGTCGTTGTAAACCTTTAACTCAGGCCTTCCCATCATTGCTTCTATTGCCAAACCCATGTCTGCATCATTCAATATGAATGGTTTAATTTCGAGTGTTGCTACTCCTACTTTCGTTTCCTTCTTTGGCTTTTCTTCTTTTTCTATTGGTGGTGGTAATAACTCCTCACCTTCTTCTTCTTGTTCAGCTTCTGGTTCACCTTCCAGGTCTGCTAGTTTTGCTTTAAGTTCTGCTGCTGTTTCCTTCTTCTTTTTCTTAAACATTTTTATTTTTCCTCCTTATTTTTTTATTCTTCAGCTTCCATAGAAACTTTAGGTTTTGGTATTTCTTCCTCAGTCATTTGTAGTTTCTTTGCTATCGCCATCATAAGATTGTATACACTTACCAAACCTAATATCTGTTCGTTCTGGTTGTCGATTATCCTCTCGTTGTTCTCCTGCATCTTCTTTATCTGACCTACTACTCCTGGTGTCAGTCCCTTCGCTATTTTCTTCATATCCATTTTCAATTCCTCCATCTAATTTTTTCCAATTCTTATCTCTTCTCCAAATAAATCCTGCTGCCGTTATACCACCTAGGACATCTTTAAATCCTAAAATTTTAATTGATTTAATCATACTTATAAATTGTTTTAAAGATACTAAAGATAGTAATCCAAATAGCCCCATAAGAAACCAGTTCCTTCCTAATCCTGTTGCTAATGAAAATATTGCAAAGAACAAGAAACCTATTCCTGAACCCATTAATTTTAATATAACTAATGCTTCTGGACTGTTCATTATCCATTCATTAGAACGCATATTGTATGGGTTGATTTTACTCTTTAAACTCATCTTCTGCATTTCTCCATTCTATTAAATACCAAAATATAAGGGTTAGGAAAATCCCTAATAATAATCCCGCTATGAACTCTATCATTATTATTCTTTCTTTTTCTTGCTGTTAGACCACATCCATAGTAGTCTGCAGCTGAAAAATCCTGCTACATAACCAATAATTAACAACATCCATATTTCACTTATCATCTGGATTACCTCCGTCTATTTTTTAGGCCCCTTATACTCGCCCTCTAAGTAAAAATCATCAACGCTTTCCTTTAGATTCTTGAAGTCATTATATTGGATTCCTTCTACTGCCATTAATACTAAAAGAAATATTATTCCTGCCCAGGAATATCCATTTAGGATAACTCCTGTATATTTTATTATTATTAAGTCTAGTAGTAATATCAAAGCAAATGACTTAAAACTGTTGCTATGGAAGTTTTGTTTCTTCTCGTAGCATTTCCTTTGTTCATGCAACATGGTTATTATCTTTTCAGCCATTTTTAATCTCATAATCTATTGGTTCTATATTTCCTAATGTGAAGTCTGGATTTATGCCTAGTCCTCCGTTGATTCTATTCTTTTCAGAAATTTCTTCAATCTGTTCGTTTGCATAACGTATTGCCTTATCGTAGGCAAACTTATATCCTATTAAGAACATTGCAGCTAAGGCAAACATTATCATTAATGCTACGCTTATTAATTGTGCTTTTGATACTTCTCCCACGTACATTTTATGCACCTCTTTATTGTTCTTATTTTATGTAAATTACGACATTATTTGTTATCTTCCCTTATTGAGGGATTGTCGCTTTTTGATTGATTTTTTAATAAAAATTACTATATTGTATATCCCATACCCTATGAATAAGATAAGTTGGATTAATGGAATTAGGATTATTGCAAATATTGATGCAAACATTAACTTCCAAGCTAAACCAAAGTTATACTTGGGATTATCATATCCAAATTGTAACCCCACCTTCATACCCTCAACTCCAGCGAACATAATAAAATCTGCGTATTTATAAATTAATCTATGTGTGAATGTGTTGTTCACATCATTTCCTTCATCTGAGAATTTAGATAAATTATAGTTGTCATAACTTAATTTAGTAGTTATATTATCCATTTCTTCTTGAGTAACTGTACCATCCTTATTTAGTGTTGCTCCTGCAAACATAAAGACTAATATGGTAATTATCAGTATCCTCCAAATCATTTTCTTTCTCCGTAAAGCATTATAACCATAGCCCCATTTGTTAATTGTGAAATTTCATATCTGTACCAGGATAACTTGACATTTTCCTGTTTTAGTTCTTCCCATATTTCTTCCTGGGCCTTGGAAATCATATCTTCATACTTTGTTAATCTCATACCTAATGCATTCTTTACAGAATTTATAATATCAATAACAAAGAATTTAGTTACAACTCTTGTTTTGGTTATGTTTTTATCCATCTTAGATACCTCACCTTCTTAATCATGCCTCTTGGAATCAATTGATTATGCTTAACCATATCCTCTCCAAAAAGCATAAATCCTAAAACTATGTATTCTTTGCATTCATAGAGTAGATAACCAATGCTGAAAGTATGTGTTGGTTTCTCTTCCTTTAATTCATCTACATATTGAGCTACACCAAAACCTGACTGTGCATCAAGCCATTCTACTTCTACTATTTTGTATTTTGGTTGGTTCATTAATCTTCCCACAACATCTTACCAGTTACATTCCAAAAATCTTTAACGCCTGATTCAAGATTCTTGATAGTTACTGCAAGTATAACTCCTGCAATAACTGGCCATGCAAAAGGGTTTGTGGCTGCCAAACAATTCTTTCCTAGTCCCATCTTAACACCTCTTTGATATAGCTTTGTTTACTGAATCTCCAACGGAATAAACAACAAGCAAACCTACTGACAAAATTAACAATCCAACTATCCCTATCACTCCAAAAGTAATTATTTTTATTAATCCTATCTCCAGTATTTTTCTTATTACTACATCAATAAATTTAACTCCGAGTGATCCTATAACAAATAAAATAAATAACGCTGCTGTTCCCAAACTTATATTCTCTATTTTTTTATCCATTTTTACCTCCTTAATCCTTTATAGCTATCTCTCCTTTTTCATTAAAAACAAAGAACAACTTTTGTGCTTTCTTCCAGCCTTTTCTCTTAACTAATTCAACTGGAACTGTTATAAAATATCTTCCCTTAACTTCTTGTAATCTTGGCATTTCTTACACCTCATTATTACTATATACAATTTAATAACATAGCTTATATTTAAATGTTTTGTTTTAAAGATTGATTTAGGGTAATGCCTAAATCATAAACCTTCATCCTTTGTGTTTTTCTTCGATAATTCACTCACTCCTCACAATCCTGTATTAAGTTTACTCTTGGTCTTCATCAATCAATTTCAAAGCTTTTTTTAATGATTTATCTAGTCCTGTCTTTTTCCTAAAGGCAGTAACTTCATCAACTACTTCCTGTCTTTTCTGTGCAAACCTATCTTTAGCATCTTCACCAACATATTTTTGTATAATTCCTTCAACAAAATCTCTAGCTACTTGGGGTATGGTTACTATTGCATTAGCTTCACATTTCCTTACCCCATACTTCTTTAAATATTCCTGAGCATAAGGCATCTTAAAATTCTGATGTGGTCTTCCATTAGCGGTTTTTCCTTGAACTATTTTCCCATTCTTCATTTCAGCTATACAACCCTTACTCCCTGTAATCAGATTGTTAATCCAAGATAACTTATGTTTAACAATGAAATCATAATTTAGTCCAAATCTTAATATCTCAAGATTCTCTGGGTCATATCCTTCTTCTCCGTCTCCCCATTCAATATCTTTTAAATCAACAAGATTCTTTCTTATAAACTCAGAAATCCTTAAACCATCTGGGTCGTGGTCGCCACAATAAAGTAAAAGGTTTTTCAATCCTTTTTCTTCTGCTTCCTTAAATCTTCGTGCATAAATAGCCCTTTGTTTCATACTACTCCAACCACTACTTGTTGCTATTGGAATATGGTATTCTTCACAAACAGGCAAGAATAAGGTTTTTAAGTCAATCTTCTCAACTACCATCTGAATATAATACTCTTCACCTTCCCACCAATTTACATTATATCTATTTTCTGTTGTTAAAGTATTTTCAACCCAATATCTTAAATCTTCTATTGGTGTATCTGAATCTGGCTTTTCAACACCACTAAATTGCCTACCTTGTTCTTCTGCTGTGAAATCAATAGGGAGAGTTCCATTTCTTCTGCATCTGTTTATTATGTTCTCTACCTTGTTGAACTCTGCTTTTGTGATTAGTCCTTCAACTTCTAATTGATAACACCATCCTCTTGCAGATTGTTTAAATCCTACCTTTTCAGATATTTTCTTTAGTTCTTCTGCAAACTCAATCAATCTCTTCTTTGTTGTTTTTTTTGTTAAATCATATTCCATTCTTATCATTCCTCCTTAATTCTTTGATTCTCACTAATTAGGTATTACCTTCTTCTTTATTCCCCATACTATTTTTTGTTCTTTATATTTCGGACAACTTTCAGCAGTATCAACAGTATCATATTTCCAATACTGTTTTAAAAACTTACATTTGAATCCATCATTATTTGAATTATCTTTTAAATTAATACAACGCATACATGATTTACTCATCTTTTACCCATAATCTTATTCTTAATCTCACTAAGTTCTTTATCCATCCTTTCTTCAACTTCCTTGTATTCCTTTATTAATTTTGCTTTATCCTCAGTCCATAAAACACATTGACTTTTATCCATCCTATTCATAGAACTTTGAAAAGTCTTTTCCTTCTCTACAGCCCAATCTGAATAAAAATTTCTTGGAAAAGAAGTCATATAAATAATCTTAACTTCTTTTGGTTCTTTAATTAAACCTAACTTCTTTTTCAATATCTTCTTATGCCTGGCTATGGCTAATTTATCTTGCATATCTAATGTATCTAAAGATTGAATCTTCATATTATCCCTTCTCCCCCAACTACTAAAATATTGTAATAGTTTAATCTCCTTACTCCAAACAGTTTGAAAATAAGTTGTTGTTTGTATTCTTCCCCCACCATAACTTTCGGTAGAATCTTCTATAATGTGTTTGTTTTCTTCCATTTTTATCTTAATACGTTAAATGACCCCCTCCAGAGATTACAATTCAGTTTCATCATCCCTTTTGAGATATTTCTTCTGATCCTTCTTACTTAGGCCAGTTACATCTGTTTCTTCATTTTGTTTTTTTCCTTCCATTTTTTTCACCCTTATGATTATTACTTCTTCACCAATAAACCTTTTATAAAAGTTTATTACTGCCCCATTACCAGATGGAACTACTTTACTATAAAATACCCCATTTGGTTTTACCTTTAAATTATCTTCAATCTTTATGTTTAATGGTTGTTTTCTTGACATCCTTTTTACACCTCACTAAATATTCATTATTATCCCATTGATAACCACAATCTTTACATCTGTAATAAATCAATGTTCCCCCATCTTTCTCTAGCTGCTTTTCTAATCTAATATCCTTAGTGTGTCCACCTTGTGGACATTTGTCTTTTGTCATTTTTAGTCTATATATTGTAAATACTTAAAGTATTTAAATGTTTCGGTTATTTAACTAACCTCCTGAGCTAATTCTCTTGCTATTCTTATTGACCATTCATTAAGCTGCCTTTGCCATGCTCCATTGTAAGGTGACCATCTGAATCCCTTACTCTTTAATTTTGTCCTTACTTCATCACTTGGCTTTCCAGGGAATAATAACCTCACCCTATTATCATCTTTATCTACCTTTAAAGTTATTTCCCCATATTTCTCTTCAACTTCTTGTATGCTTTCTTGTTTTTGTAGATAAACTATCCTTTTCTTTACTGAATTGATGTTTTGACTTAAGTTAGATAAATGATAACTGTCTGCCCCTGATTCTCCTTTCTTCCTTTGTTCTTTGTTGTGTTGCTTTATCTTTTCTCTTTGTTCTTCTAGTTTTTGTAGCTTGTCTTTTAACTTCTTTACTGCTGCAGGATCATCCGAACTTATGGCATTATTATTCTCTGTTCCATCTGCTTTTTGTTTATAATAATCTGCCTTTTCTTGTAGTTTTACACTTTTACCCATAGTATTCCAGCTTCTATCTAAAAGAGAACGGTGTGCCTTTTCTGAATGGTGGCCCACTAATATAGGTTGCCCCATTGGTATATGTTCAACCATTTTATGTGACCTTTCATATGCATCAGTTGATTCTTTTGATGCTTTCTCTGAAAGATAATTATACCTTTCTAGTTTTCGTTCTTTTTTTTCTGCATAATTTACACAAGCAGAACATTCCCCATCACTATTAACTCCATCTTTTATTGTATTTCCACAAGTCATACATACATACCCATACTTTTTCCCATTTTCTTCTTTCATCTTTTTACCCCACAAAGTGTACAAACTTGTTCTCCTACATCTAAAAGTCCTTTTCCATCTTCTGCAACAAAGCAGTGGTGGCCTTCATTACATACTTTTTTTATCTTTATTTCTCCCATTTTAGAACCCTCCCTTATATCCATAATATTCTGGTATTGATGGAAACTCCCCATCAATCATAAAATAATATGTCCCTGTTGTTTTGTCTATTACTTGGGTGAGTATTTTGTTTTCATAAACTAATAAATATTGTTCTCCTTCTCTCCCATATAGTATTAGATATTCTTTACTTATTGTTTTTCTTCTTTCTACAAAGTAACCGCAATTCTCAGATATATTTCTTGCAACTATCCCATTTTCTTCAATATTCTTTGTTAAATCTAAATCCATCTCTCCAAAGAAATGAATTAGTTTGTTATGATCTGTATTGGCCCATTCCTTTATTGCTTGTTGTGTGTTCATTGTAGCACCTCAACCTTAACCCCCTTAGTCATAACGTCTTTGTCTGCATCTCCTAAATTGAAGTATTTTCCTATGTAGTATTTTTCTGCATCTTCTTTAGTTCCATTAAAACCTGTGGTTAAATTATCTCCATTGTCAAAGTATATTTTTAGATCTAACATTTTACACCTCACCCCCACATAGTTTGGAACCTTTCAGAATTGTCAACTTCTTCAACTGTCAATGCCTGGACAACATCATTAACTACATCCATATACTTTTGATTCCTCAAATTCTGCCATAGGCCATACTCATAACCTTTCTCTACTAGCTTGTTTTGAACTGCCTTACAATACTGTGCCCTTTTAGTTGCATAAGCTATCATTGAATAACTATGTCCAAATTCTGTTTTCTTATATTCGCACTCCTTCCAATTACCTTCTAACAACAAAGAAGTAAACTTTTTATCTACTACCTCTGATGCTCCCTTATTCATGTTTGTTAATCTACTCATTTTATTGACCTCCAAATTCAGCTTTAAGCCTTTTGTATTCTTCATACCTTCCAGCTTTGTTTTGTTGTGCAACCTCAGCCTGAACAGTTGCTATGACTTCATCGGTAAGTAGTTCTTTTAATGCTTCCTTAACTTCTTTATTTGTATATCCATAATTATAGTTATCTTCAAGATCACAAGCATAAACATAGCAGCCTTCCTTTAACCTTTCAAGAAATCTAACAAATTCATCCCCATCATAATAAGTATGCTTAAATCCGCTTAAGTCATAATGGGCTATAAACCCACAGTTTAAATGGATGAATTCATATAGCTTATTTTGCAACCTTTCCATGTTTCTATCCTTTAATAACCTTTTCAGGTTATTTGCCATTAAAACAACCTTCTTATTCATTTACAGTCACCACACCATCATTACCAACCTTAACCAATGTTTCATAATTCATTTTTTCACATCCAGCAACAAGTTCTCACTTAATTGCTCTTGAAGCGAAAAATTCAACAAAGGGCAACAATCTCAATCAATGGTCAACACTTCAACACATCACTTGCCTGGATGCCCACAGTAACTCACTGCTTTAAGTCCATATATAGTATAGACATACTTATATATAAACCTTTCGTTTTTAGGTATCTAAATTTTAGCCTTAGAAGTCTTGTAACTATCAAATTTTTAGTTTATAAATGGTTTTAGAATTTTAAAATTGTTTTTTACTTTTCCTAAATCTTTTAAATATTGCATCTTCTTCTACATTGAATTCTTTTCCACCATGACCAATATCGGCTATTCTGAAACCAATGGGCCTTTTAACAGATATTTTTATTTTCTTTACCATCTTAACCTCCATTCGGATTTCTAAAATTATCCGTTATATCTTTCTTAGATTTAGAAACTATTAAAGGTTTCATTTTTCTTTCATTAGTATCTAAGATTATGTGTGTATCTGTAATCTCTCTGGCCCTCATAACATTTCTATTTATCCTATTACCTTTCTCTGCTATTACAAATGGGGGTACAAACCTTCCTTGCCTTAGAAATCTGTTTGTTGCATCTCCAACTGCCTTATGTGCAAACTTCTGAGTTCCTAATAAATGAATATCATAACCTGCCCTTCTGTATCTTTCTATAATCTTTTTATTCTTTTGAAAGTTAGCAAATGTTACATCTAAAGTAGTATCCCTTCTTTCTTGTATTGATTTATCTATTGACCTTTTAACCAAAACATCTGCTTCATCCTGGAGTATTGCTGCATGGATTAAAGGGAATCTCTTTACTGGGGATCTCGTTCTTCTTGAAAGTCTTTTCTTAAATCTATCACTATCAATTATTACTGTTCTTTCTGGAACTCTTGGAGCAAGTGTTTCTGATTTACCACTTGAAGCAACTCCTGCAGTAACATATAAATCTGGGTCTTGTTTATCTATGGTTCTTCTGTCAGAAAAAGTTTTCCTTATTATCCTATTATGAAATCTCTGCCTTCTTGGCTTTAATTTTCCTTTTCTTGTTGAATGTTGTTTTAAAGAATGATTGCCACTTAAGAAATCTGCACTGGTCATTTTAATAACATTCAATTCAAAAGGACTTAATTCTTTCTTTAATCTTCTATTTGATTTTTTTAGAGATAAATTTAACTGTTTCTTAGAACTCTGTAATGGATACTTCCTTTTTCTTCTGGCCATTTGAATAGGAATATATCCTTTAAAACATAACTAATATTTAATTCTTTCTATTTTTTTTCTTACACTTCCAGGTTCTACCTTTAGTTCCACCCTTATACTTCTCAGCACGTAGCTTAGGATTGGATTTAACCCTCTCT
>SDBU01010103.1_pt1 | contig 10506 bp, 18 predicted proteins | sample 2277071 | NCBI WGS metagenome assembly SDBU01 (sample SAMN10397929, study PRJNA504765) | marine sediment metagenome | isolation source: marine sediment core GS08_GC12, 126 cmbsf | place: Arctic Ocean: Gakkel Ridge, Loki's castle | collected 2008
CGTCGGTATATCCAGCCGCACAATGGGGCGATCTCCAGCCACAGGCCATCTTGAGGAACCCAAAAACGGCAGAGGGGGCGGTAATTGGTTGACCTGGGGCGTCTGAACCGGTAAGATTTGCGGACATTCATAGTGCATGTTATGTCGAAGCCCGTGGTTTGGAGACGTTGCGGGTTTTTTTAGGACATGAAAACATAGCAACTCGCTCGCATTATGAATGATATTGCCGTTAGATCCGGCGGCAGACATGGCGCCCAGGACCGCAAGCCTGGGCGTCCGTTTTTTTCTTCCTCCAGTGAACCTGCGGAGCGGGTGACATCGAAAATAGCAGGATACGGAGGACTGCAAGTAGCGCAGCGAATGTAAGGCTGTAGTATCCTCAAAGCCCTGCCAGGGGCGGGCGCGCTCCGGAGTGCTGCTTAACCCCGGTGGCATCAGCCACCACCGGGGCAGTTGACAGGTATGAGCCTTGCGAATTCACTTGAATATCCGGCCTTGCCGACGCCAGAGTTAATTTGGAAAGTGCGATTCGGGCAACGTAGGACTATCCGGCCACTGGCCGGGTCTTTGCATATGCCCGCCCGAAATCGGCTGAGAAATGTTGTAAGGATACTCGGTCAATAAATATCAACATTTCTCAGCTTCACTTTCCAAATTCCGAGCTTTGCGAGGTTTGCCGGTTGTTCGGCAAACTCTGGCGTCGGCAAGGCCGGATATTCACCGAGCAAAAGCGAGGGGAGGGCAGAGCCCGGATATAGAGCAACAAAAGCATCGTCGTTAGTTGGTCAAAAAAGTCTGGCCCACGGCCAGCCCTTATATGTAAAGCCTGGCGAAAAGACAGGCCGATACCCCTGACGATTAAAAGAAGGCCCCACGTGCGAACGTTCCAGCCCCCCAGCCGCCAAATGCGGGCGACAGCCCGCATGTCTTTGGCGGTTTTAAACTAGCTCCGCCGCCCATTGGTTAAAGCGTTCTGTACAGTCGGGATTCTTAGAAACGCACAAGGCGGCGGACTCCAGCAGGGGAGAGGGGCGGCAGCCCCCACGCCACGCGCAGAGACAACCAGGCGGTAGCCTTGGGGCGGTGCTCGCTGGATTGGGTTTGGGATACGCTGCGACCTGGAGGCGATGCTGGGGATTTACCAGGCCATAGATGTCACTGCCAATAGTTGACGCTGAGGGATACGAGGTTTGTCCTGGCTGCTGCCATGTGTTCGAAGTAGGCTCGATGATGGGATTAAAGGAGCTGAGGATTCAATGGTTGATTGGTTGATGGGCTGGACTGAGGCGAAACTGACACGGGCGGAGTTGACTATGATATCGGGTGGATATCGGTTGATAGGAGCTGGTGGAATGTCACTCGATTATTTAAGGACAATTATATGAGAAGTGAAACCGGAACTTCAGACTTGCAGTGAATAGGTGATTCTATCGATCGATGAGACAAACGTCCTTTTTGGCGATGATAAGGCCGATTCATGTTCTGATATCAAGATGGACCCGCTTTGGATCATAAAATGGATTCCTCCGGAGGCTGAGCTGTTCGAAGCCGGTCGATATGTCAAGACAAATAAAACGGTATTATCAAGGGACATAGTAGGTATAACGAAACGGATATGATGTCGAATCGAAGTTGATTCGATTGATTTCAGGTCGAAGTTTGTCACTGTATCGACTCAGAATAGTCAAGGAAACGAAATATCGAATCAGTTTAGCAACTTTCAAAAGTGAAGTTGGCCAAGTTCGTTTTTGATATTGCGTTTTGTGGATTAGCCGCGGCGGTTGTGGTAGTTTAGCCACTTGGAAATGTTTGCAAGTGTTTTTTTGTGTAAAACGACATGAAAGGAAGCGGAAAAATGGGCGGAACTATGAGGTTATATGGAATGCCGGATAAAAAGCTCATCGGTTTTTACCGGGAGCAGGGCGGTTATGCGATGTGGGCGAAGATACCAGGCACTGATAATATAGTCTATGCGTATGCGAACCCGGAAGATGATGACAGGTTCGAGCTTGTTGCGGCTGTAAGACCACCGAAAAGTATTTTGGGCCGGGCTGATGCGATAATGCTAAAGGACAGAAGGACGGGTTCGGTAAAAACAACCAAGGCGGATTTCCTCGGGGTGGCCCATGAGGTTGGGCAGAATCGGTATATGATAAGCAGACCGACACGGCCGTAATCATCCGGAGAATTTGACCTGGAGAATTAAAGAAATGCCTTGACGTAAAAACGATATCGTTTTATGACGATATGGAAGTAAACCCTGTGGGTCATGGATTGGCCCGGGGCAATGAAAAAGAAGGCACGCTGCGGCGTGTGAATTGGAGGCCAGAAAAATGGCATTTATAAGACCGATAGATCAAATTGCAAAGAAGTGGGCCGATGTAACGCCACAGCGAGCAGGAGATTATGAGGCTGGAATCAACAATCCCAGAAGGCCGTGGGCGAAGGCAACGGCGGAAGCTGAAAAAGCTTATGAAGATGGAGTTGCCAAGTCTATCGCAAGAAAGTCGTTCGGAAAGGGTGTATTGAAGGCGGGTGACGAAAAGTGGCACAGAAAAGCAATTGTAAACGGTGTAATGAGATGGGGCCCAGGCGTAGCCGAGGCACAGGGCGATTATGCGGTGGGATTCTCTCCATACCGTGATGCGATTGCAGCGGTCAAGCTTTCGCCGAGATACGCAAGGCGTGATCCGAGGAACCTGGCAAGGGTCAAGGACGTGGTCGATGCGCTTGTGGCTAAGAAAAACGCATTGATGAACAGGTAGAAAAAAGATCACATGCGGCGCATGGCTGCGCTTTGTAAGCAAAACGCAAACTCTAACAGTTACAAAAGAAAGAGGTAAATAATTATGCCGAAAAGAATAGCGACAATTATGGCCCCGAAAGATATGGGGGCGGCTGGATCCGAGCCGATAGCCATTAAGACAAAGGATGTCATTTCAAGAATAGCGATAATGTGGCGTGTGGTAAACGTCACGGTATCGGTAATGCTCGATGCGGTGACCGCATGTATTCAGAAGGTAGAGCTTATCGACGGTTCGGAGGTCATATCAGCCATCGAGGGCGCTGAGCTGCAGGCGATCAACTTTTACGACAACAAAGTAATGCCGAATCACAAGGTGAATTTAACGGTAGGAGGTGACTTCGAGTGCCAGTTGAACCTTGACTTCGGCAGAAAGCTCTGGGATCCGTTGTTCGCATTCGATCCCAAGCGGTTTGTCAATCCGCAGCTGGCGATTACCTGGGACGAAGATGCCTGCAATACTTCGGCTGTCGTTAACGAGTTGGCGATATATGCATATGCGTTCGGTGATGAACTGCAGCAGGTCGAGAGCATGCTGGTAAACAGACAGGTGAAAAAGAGTGACATGGCGTCTGCAAGTCATGAATACACGGACATTCCTGTTGACAGAGCTATAAGGAAAATATTCATCAGAGGTTATTCGGTGGACCATGATCCGATTACGCTGTTCGATACGTTAAAGGTCGGAATCGATAACGATAAACATCAGCCTTACAATATGAAGGCGGCAATGCTGGAAAGAATACTTGCGAGCATGTATCCCAGAATAGTCGAAGAATACACGCTCGATGCCGTTGTGACGGCAAAGACGATCTACTCAGCACTGTCACAGGGTCAGAGCATGAACATCGAATACGATGAGACTGCTATCGTTACAGCACAGACGGTGCTTGCACAACCTGTCTGGACAGGGGCGAAATGTGCTTTGGCGGCTTCGGTTGATCTAAAGGGTGACAGAGCGACGGTCACAGGCTCGATGCCCGGTAACTGCTTTCCACTTGACTTCGGCGATGCGAACGATCCGGAAACATGGTTGCAGGCACAGAATTATGGATCCATCGAGATGGACCTGCTGAGCTCAAGCGATGCAGATTCAGGAGATTCGACCTCGATAATAGTTCAGCAAAACCGGCCATATTAAAAAAAGGATATCCGAAATATGATGGACGGCAGCAGGTCAAATATTAGCCGGTTGCCGGCTGCCGGCATGCCGGCACCAGGCTAATTCGAATTTAGCCGGCAAAGGCTTGACAAGTAACTATGTAAGGGGCGATAAGTATGGATGAAGAAGGTAAGCTGAGCGAAGCCGGAAGAACTGAATACACGGATTCAAGCCGGAAGATATACAGGGGAAGCTGTATTGTATATTCTGCACATATTGCAGCTGACGGCGCGGTTGCCGACTGCCAGATATACGACGGAGAAAGCGCTAACGGAGAGTTGAAGGTCCATCTCGAGGCTTTGACTGGTACTACAGAAAGCTGGCTACCTGGAACAGGTTCGAGATTCGACCACGGAATTGCAATCGTTGTAAACGCAGCGACAACCAAGGTTTCGATAACATTCAAACCTGTCGCTAACAAATATATTAGTTAAGCGAGAACAAATGCACGGCGAGGAAAACGAAGTCAAGTGGAGAGGCGTTCGGCCAATAAACGGGATCCGGGGGGTATGGCCTGCACGAAATGCGGTAAGAGTGCATGTCGACGGAGTGCTGAGCGGAATCGGCACGGCCATAGTTTATACGGTGCCGGTCGGTAAAATATTCTTCATGTCGAATATGGCATTTACGACAAGAAATTCCGCTGCGAGTGTTACAGACCCACACATAACCGTAAGAGATGATTCGGATGTTCAACAATACGTATTGCTCATGCAATATGAACAAGTGATAGCGGCCAGTATATCAGCACAGTCGTTTATGCCTGCAATAGAGGTGCTTGCCGGATGGGACGTGTGTATTATTGTCACGGTAGGAGTCGGGCGTGGAAGGGCATACCTGCATGGATGGCTTGAGGATGCATAGCTGAATGATTTACACGGCAAATATAACGACGGTATCAGGAACTTTGAAAAAAGCGCCGAAGAGAACAACGCTAAAAGTCACTAAGGGCCTTGTTTACAGGGTAGAGTTTTATTTTCCTCCGGGATCTTCCGGGCTGATGGGAGTTGCCGTTTTGGATGGACTTTACCAGGCATGGCCGAGCCCTGCGGGAACTTGTTTCATAAGTGACAATGAAACAATAGGTTTTGACGATCTGTTGATAATAGAAACAGATCCGTTCGAGTTTACGGTCCTGACTTATAACCTTGACGATGAGTTCGATCATTTCATGTCGGTTCGTATCGGATTGGTATCGAAAGAAGTTTACCTGGCACGGTTCATGCCGACCAAAAGTTATGAGTATTTGGCGGACCTGCTTTTGCGATTGGCCACAGAGAGAAAAGAGTTGGAGATGCTGCAGCGTGAAATGATATCCGATGCCCCGTTGGAGTGGCAGTTGAGCATTGTCCCGGCTGAAGATGTGGAGATATTGGGAAATGAGTAAAGGGACTCCGGACTATTATCGAACGGTCAGAGAGATTCGAGGGGCGGCGAAGGCATTGGAGGGCGGCGAAACGGCAGTTGCAAACAGTGAGAAAGATCTAGGCAGCGTAAGCGGCAAGGGTGTGATTTATGGCGGGGTGATATATGCTGTAGAAGCTGCGTCACAGAAAAACAGCCAGGCAAGGTTGTATATTGACGATGTGATGATAACTCAAAGTTCGTTCCAGACGTTAAAAGAGAAGAACCTTACCATTGAGCATTCGTATCCGCTTTATTTACGACAGTTCGACGAAGTGAATTACCAGTATAGTGTCGGTGTATCTGGTAATATTACATTTGAAACGAGCTTCAAGATTACATACAGGGAAGAACACGGCGCTACGCCGTCGGTTGGATTTGAAGTAATATATGCTTTGCTGTGAAATTGGCGACGTGCTGCGGGCCTTTGTTGTGTAAGGCATGCACACTGAGAATCCAATTTGGAAGATATAACGCAAGGACCTGATGTCACTTGCTCTGTAAGGGCCGAACGCATGGCGGCCAGTGCAATGTGGTCGACCGCAAGAAGTAAGGGGCCTGTTATTAAGACAGTAATGGCTATCTGCAAAGGAGAAAAGAAAGATGATGGATGAATGTAAAAACGAGGGGTGTAATGCAGTAGCGGTTGTTGATCAGGAATATTGTCAGGACTGTCAAGATTGGTTCAATGGCTATGATTTGGATCTGGAAATCATGAAAAAGGAGAACGGAATTAGGAGAGCCGGTCGACTGTCCGGATGATGAGGCAGAGCAGAAAAAAGAAAAAGCCGTAAGTTGAAAGCGAGAAAATGGCAAAGCAAAAGCAAAGCCTGGGCGCTGGCCGGTTGCCGAACATAATGCCGAACTATCCGCACATGATGGCAGAGGACAGGGAAATTTGGACGAAATTCCTCGAAACGGCTGAGTTCGAAATTGGAAAAGTCTGGTATGACGTACATTGCGGACGAGGCTTGCCGGTACCGGGCGGACCGGATTCGATGGAATATAAGATTAGCCAGGGCGTTACACGAAAAAGAATCGATGTAATATGCACGGTCAAAAATGAGATTTGGATCATAGAGATCAAGCCGCATGCCAACATGGGGGCGCTCGGCCAGATCATCACATATGAGAAACTCTTCCGGGAAGAGTATGCGACGCCTTACAAAATAATACCTGTCATCCTCAGCTGGAGCATGGACCCGGACGTAGAACCGCTTTTCAAGAAAGTCGGTGTGAGGACCTTGCAGCCGTTCAAAGCGGAAGCATGAAAAGTTTGGCCGGGCCCGGGGCCGAAAATGAAAAAATAGTTTTCGCGGCCGAAAATACAAAAATGAACAAACAGACCTCCACATTTTCGGATGCTCCGTCCTGTTAGTTCTTATTTTCCAGCTTCGAGGGGGCAAAGGCTGGCGCTTGCGCGGGGTGCCAGACGACCGGCCATCTCTGGGAGGAGAGGAGATAGAGATGCAGACCCGGAAGGCCTGCAAGAATTCCCCGGTCGTGTCGTCAACGTCGAAGTCTTGGCCGGATATCTAACCATTTCGGGGGCGTTCGACTCCCTGCTGCAAGATCCGGCTCTGAGCACGCTTACACGGGACAGGATAGGTCAGTTCCCGCCACTTATGACAGAACGCTGACCGACTACAAAGCCTGGTCTTTGCTGGAACCTGCCCGCAAGCCATACCCGGTTGCCAAGGCAAAAAGAACAAATTGTGTGCGATAACTGCTACGCATATATTATTAAATACGGACTAATGCATAGAAAAACAACAGGAAAAAGCTGGACAATATATTTAAAAGGCGGATTTAAAGCGCAAAAATAACGATAATGTAAAAAAACAGCGGGAAAATAGAGGGTAATTAAGTGGCGGGGGCGGGGCGGGAAGTGTAAGGTATGAGAAACAAGAGCAACATCTAACAGGAAGGCTGTGAGTTCAATGATGATCAAAAGACTGTATCTACAACATAAAACAACAGTTCTGACACTCCCCAAGCCGATCCTGGAGGCAATGTCACTGACAGCAGGTGACTATGTCGAGATCCAGGTCTGGAACTGTGAAAACGAAATTCGAATTACAAAGGTATTTGGAAGGGACGAAGATGGACGAAAAAATAGTGATGGTAAAAGTAGCAAGAATAAAGGTCGGAAAGCATGAACAAAGGCTTGATCAGGATCCTGTTGATACTGCTGTCCTTGTTAATAGCATTGGCAGAATTGGTCTACTCAGTCCTCTTATTGTATCATCGAATGAGGACGGATACGACCTGGTTGCCGGGCATAGCCGGTTGGCGGCGATTAAAAAGCTCGGTTATCCGGAGGTCCAGTGTATTATACGCAAATCGTCCGTGGCTGTGGCGGCTGAGATTACTTTTGCGGAGAATTTTTGTCGGAAGTCACTATCTCCAATCGAACAGGCGTGCGCAATCAAAGCTTGTTATGAAGATGGATCCATGTCTGTCCAGGAGATGTCAAAGGCATTCCACAAATCAGAGAACTGGATAGCTGCTCAGATGGCAATGGTTGAATGGCCGAAGGACGTGCTTGAGGCAATACATCGTGAACTGATATCGGTTAGTGCTGCACATAATCTCGCTATGATCACAGACGAGGCTTACAGGGCGTTTCTTTTGCAGACGGCTGTAGAATCAGGGGCGACGGCCAGAAGTACAGCCGCCTGGCTACAGGGCTGGCGCTCGTCGCAACCTGCAGAGACGGCAGTCGAAGCCGAGCCGGTTGGTCCAGGACAGCCGCCGCAACCAGTAACGCCGATGATGCCGTGTCTGTGCTGCAGCACGGTTCTCAGGATGGATCAGATGTCGCATGTTCCGGTGTGCCAGGGCTGCATACAAACGATAAGAAACATACCAGACCAAACGTAGATCAATAACGAGCACCATCGATACGGCGTGCCCTGGCACTGGCTTCGGAGGAGGAACCCTCGATTGGAACATCTGAAAGAGGCTGATCACAATTAGCCTGGTCAACTCCAGGTCTTTGGGGTGAATGTACCGAATCGATTGCCTTGCGCAGATCCTCAGCGTCCGGATGGGTGTATATTTGAGTTGAGGAAAGGTTGTTATGACCGAGAAGCAGTTGAACGGTCCGGATGTTGGCTACACGTGAAAGCCTTGTTGCGAAAGTATGCCTGAGCAAATGAGGGTTGACGGGTTTACCAAGTGACTTCATTCCTGCGTTGTCGATTATACGTTCGACTTGCCGAGTCGAAATAGATCGTTCGAAGCTGGGGAAATTAAAAGCAAAACAGTTATTAACGGGATTACTGCAGCTCCAAAAATCCTCCTGCAGAAAACGGATGGCGTTATTGAGATAGTTGGAAACAGGAACCTCGCGCTGTTTGTGGTTCTTTGCAATATCTTCGGTCACGATCAGATTCGTAACTGGATTACCGGAAAAAAACAAATGACTGACTCGAAGCTGTACAACTTCACCCACACGCAAGCCAGCTTCAAGCATAACACAGGCCATGACATAATTACGAACTGCAAAACGCAACTGCCTTTTCGTGTTGTGATTTGTTCGAAGGAACTGGAGTAATTTGTGTGCATCATCAGTGGTAAGAGTTTTAACGGCCTGGGTCATTCTGCCGACTCCTTAATAAGTTTCTCGGCTTTGTTACCTATTTTAAGCCATTGAGGGCTGGTCAAACCGGCCTCCGCCTGGGCGACGGTAAAGTGACGGAGAAAGAACTGCATCTGTGAGGCATGGCAGTGATCGGAGCAGGTAAACTGGCCGTTGATAAAAAACAAGTCGAAGCAGCGTTTTTCTTTCTGGTAGTAGTCGGCGATAACGTCGCTGGCGTCAACGATTAACTGGATTTTACTTTTCATGTGTCACTCCTGAATTAATGGGATGTTGAATCAGGCTCTTCTTCTGTATATCTTACAAAAGTGATGCCTGCCTTGATACTTTTCTGGATCTCAACAGCAAGCAGAACAAGACACTTGGCGGCTTCATCTTTATCTCCAGTATTGAAAAATGACACGGCGAGGGAAGATACACACTTTGCGTGACTAATTAAATCTTTAAGATGCATATAAAAAACCCTGGTAAAAGGCTGACTGTAAAAAGATTGAACGCCGGTCCGGTGCGGGGAACCGGCGTTCTGCGCAGCGACGACACGCTGTAGTAGGTTACTGCTTTTCATTTAACCGGTAATGGCTTTGGGGGTAATCCAGGCTCCTCAGCTGAGGTTTTTTCAGGTGACGACTGTTCATCCTGACTTGCCTGGGTATCGCCTTCAGGTTTCTCAGCTGAGGTTTTTTCAGGTGACGACTGTTCATCCTGACTTGCCAGGTTATCGCCTTCAGGTTTCTCAGCTGAGGTTTTTTCTGGTGACGACTGATCCGCCGGAGCAAGCGGAGTGCTGCCATCCGTTGAAACAGGAGCAGAATCAGTAGTCATGTACGGAATTTCCTTGCGCAGATAAGCGCCCAGGGCGCACAAAGACTCGGCGGCCACGCCCCTGTGACCGGTCTTAAAATGAGACTCGACGTTGTTAAGCTCAACACGACAGTGGATGATGATTTCAGCAATATGCATAAGGAACTCCTTTGTAAATGGAAAAGAAAATTCACAGCCTGCAACGATCATGCAGCTTATAAGACTTTTGTATGGGCCACGAAAGGCGAAGTCTGGCAGAACAGAAGCGAGCTCTTTTGGAGATAATTCATAGGCAACCCACCGCGTATCGTTAGCTCCCTTGAGTAAATACCAGTTCTTTGGGGTGTCGGATATTTTGCGAGCAGAAGCAATGAAATACATAAAATGTGCCTTTCAGGTAAAACGACATATCGTGCGGCACAATAACAGCAAAGCCGACATCATGTCAAGGGGAAAACCGACAAATATTTAACGACACAAAAAAATATGGCGGAGGCCGTCGGCGCTCATACGTGTCGCACTTCACGGAGAATGCGACACAAATCGGAAAACAGCGTTTAATGTCTAAAAAACTAAACTACCCCGGCCATATCGGAAATCGACCATATTGGCTGTAAGGCCATAACTCGGCGGCGTCGGTATATCCAGCCGCACAATGGGGCGATCTCCAGCCACAGGCCATCTTGAGGAACCCAAAAACGGCAGAGGGGGCGGTAATTGGTTGACCTGGGG
>SDBU01010104.1_pt1 | contig 10506 bp, 11 predicted proteins | sample 2277071 | NCBI WGS metagenome assembly SDBU01 (sample SAMN10397929, study PRJNA504765) | marine sediment metagenome | isolation source: marine sediment core GS08_GC12, 126 cmbsf | place: Arctic Ocean: Gakkel Ridge, Loki's castle | collected 2008
GTTGCTTCAACTGTTATTGCTGACGGTGCTGTGATTTCTGGGGGCGTGGTATCAACAACAGAAACTGTTTGTACTGCGCTTGCAGAGTTTCCAGCTGCATCAGTGGCGGTCCATGTAATTATGATATCACCAACTGAGTATGATTCAGGTGCATCATTAGTTATTGAAGTTACACCGACAGAATCAGTTGTGTCAGCAATGCCAATTTCTGTAGTAGTTGAAACGCCAGTAGCTTCTGCTATAATACTATCAGGAGCAGTTACGACTGGAGAGATTGTGTCTATAACAGTGATGGTTTGAGAAGTTGTGGCAACGTTACCATGTGTATCTGTGGCTATCCAGGTTACAATGGTTTTACCAATTGGAAAAACATCAGGAGCATCAGTAGTTACAGAGGAAATACCAATTGTGTCATAAACAGTTGGCTCACCTATAGCAACTATAGATCCATTAGGTCCAGTGGCCTCCATTGTAATATCTTCAGGAGCAAGGATTTCCGGTGTAGTAGAATCAACAACTGTAACAACTTGAGCAGAACTTGCTGTATTCCCAGAAGTATCTGAAACAGTCCACGTGATAGTGGTCATCCCTATTGGGAATGAGGCTGGAGAGTCATTTGTAAGAGAAGCTATATCGACCAAGTCATCAATTTGAGGCTGTCCCAAATCTACAAAATTCTCGTGTACGTCTGTTGCTTCTATCAATATATCAGCAGATGGGATAATTTGTGGATCAGTAGTATCTATAATCGATATGGTTTGCTCTGCTGTTGCAACATTTCCATAATTATCAACTACAATCCAAGTTACAATAGTTATTCCAAATGGAAATGTTTCGGGTGCATCATTTGAAACTGATGCAATCTCAGAAATATCTTCCACAATGATTTCGCCTAGACTTACTATGTTACCATCTAGTCCAGTTGCTTCGGAAGTAATATTTTTAGTAATATTAAGAGATGGTGCAGTACTATCAACAACGGTAACTAGTTGTGAGGTAGATGCAACATTACCTGAATCATCTGTTGCAATCCAGTTAACTATTGTATCACCTATGGAGAAAAGAGTTGGGGCATCATTTGCTAGAGACGCTTGTTGTGTATCAGTTACTAGAGGTAAACCGATATCAATAATATTAGTACTTGTTGAAGTTGCTTCAAAAACTATATTCTCTGGTGGAATTATTTCGGGAGCTGTTGTATCAACTATTGATACTTGTTGTTGTGCAGTTATAGTATTTCCTGAAGCATCAGCCGCTATCCATGTAACTGTAGTATTGCCTAATCTAAAGAATTCTGGTGAATCGTTTGTGATAGATATTATCTCACCGTTATCAATGACAGATGCCTCTCCTAGATAGACTTGGTTCTGATCAATAGATGTTGCTTCAACAAAAATATCTCCGGGAACATAGATTTTTGGCTTAGATGTATCTAAGACTATTACTTTTTGAGTTGTACTAGCAGTGTTTCCAATAACATCAAAGGCGGTCCAAGTAACAATGGTTTCACCAATCGGAAAATAATCTGGAGAATCGTTTGTTATTGACATTAAGCCTACTTGATCGGTAGCTGCTGGAGGCCTTAATTCAACAATATTCTGTGTTGGGCTCTTTGCTTCAACGGTAATGTCAGGGAGTTCTGAAATTTCTGGAGGGATTGTATCGTTAACTGTGACTACTTGAGTAGCAATTGCCATATTTCCAGAGCCATCAATTGCTGTCCATATTACTGTGGTTATGCCTAAAGGAAACTCTAATGGAGCGTTGGATTCGAGTGACTGAATGCCACTTTCATCAGTTGCCGAGGCTTGACCAATTGAAACAGGTGTAAGTCCTCCAGTTGCTTCAATAATCACATCAGGAGGAGGTATGATTGTTGGTCTCGTGAAATCACCAGGAATCGGGGTTAGTTTTGTTGTAGATTCCTCAACAGTTTCTGCGATGTTTTCTGGTGAATCTTCCACAGGTTGTGGTTCATCAATAGTCATTGGCGTTCCAAATTTTTGAATTCGATGTCCGTTTGAATCTACTACATACAAATTTGCATATTGATCCAACGCAACATCTTTTAAAATTTTAAATTGCCCTGCTTGAATTCCCATACTGCCAAGAACACTTAGTGTAAGACCGTCTGAAGCTAATCTTAACACTCTATTATTGAAACCGTCTGCAACATAGAGATTTCCTTCTGGATCAATTTGAAGGCCTTGTGCTCTAAGTGGAAAACCTGCAACGTTTGGCCCAAAAGATGTTATGAAGTTACCAAAAGAATCAAATTTCTTTATTTTGTTTGCACTAGGATCAGAAACATAAATGTTCTTTTCGGAGTCGGTTGTAATTCCAATTGGAGAAATGAAATGATCATCTGCAGTGCCACTTTGTCCAAATTCTCTAAGGAATTCTCCGTCAGAGGTGAATTGTTGAATCCTATGGTTACCTGTATCTACAACTAAGACGTTTCCATTATTGTTTACAGTGATGCCATTTGGTAATAGAAATTCTCCTGGATCATCACCTTGTTTTCCCCATTGTGTTACAAAGTTTCCATCAGTATCAAATTTTTGAATTTTATTTAATTGACTGTCAACCACGAAAACATAGTTTTCACCTATTGCAATACCAATTGGAGAATTAAATTGTCCTGCGCCAGTTCCTCCACTTCCCCAAGCACTCAAAAATGTTCCATCACTATCAAATTTTTGTACTCGCTTATTTCCTAAATCGGTGACATACACGTTTCCATTTGAGTCAATTGCTAAACTTTGAGGATTGTAAAATGAGCCATGAGAATTTCCAGCTGTACCCCATGTGATTAAGAATGGATGGCTCAAAGTTGCGGCCATTGAAATATTGATGGAGCCAGTAAATAGTATCACTAGTACCACTAGGGTCAATATTGCCTTCATCAAGGCCAGATTTCTATTTTAGAACAAGATCTCGCGAGTGAGTAATTGTTGTAATTTTTGTCAATTTTGGGTAAATTAGAAAGGTTTGTTCACTTCACGAGTAAAGACATAGCTGGCTAAGGCTACCATTGCTATGACGAATGCCAATATTACCCCAATACCGAGTAACAAAGAAACGCCTTCTGTGACACCAGTCATCATACTACGGATCAAAATTACTGCGTAAGTTACAGGATTTAGCTTAGCTGCAAATGCAAGCCATTCTGGTAAAAGTTCCAATGGAAATAATGCAGGACTCAACATAAACAGTGGCATTCCAAGAAAATTGATTGCACCCCAAAATGTTTCCTGAGACTTTGCAGCTACAGCTACTGTCACAGAAATTCCAGAAAACCCAAGCGAAAATAAAATTATAATTAGCATGATAGGAGCAATCATGATAAAGTTAGAAAAATCTACACCAATTAGAAAAGCAATTCCTAGAATCAAGCTACCCTGAAAAGCAGCTATTAATGAAATTGCAAGCATTTTACCAAGAGCAATTGATGATCTTGAGATTGGTGAAGTTAATGCTTTATTCATAAAACCATATCTTCGATCCCATAGTGTGTTAGCTGCACCGAAAATACTTGTAAAGATTGCCGTAAGAACTACAATTCCTGGTGTCATAAATTCAATGTATTCGCCTTCAAATCCAACTGATTGAATTAATGGTTGAGTTCCTGCAAAGGTACTACCAATCACTATAATCCAAACTGCAGGTTGCACAAATCTAATTATTACTCCAGTTCGTGATTTTTTATAACGTTTCATCTCCCTCCAGAAAATTGTATAAGTATCAAACAAAATCAATCTCTCCACCTCCCCATTTTTGCATATTGGGTTTTTTGATTATATTTTGCATTTTCATCACGCAGTTCGTGACCAGTATATGAGATAAAGACATCATCAAGAGTAGGTTGTGTTAAAGAAATTGAGTTAATTTTAATTTGTAAATTAGATGCAATTTGAAAAATCATCGGAATCAATTCTGTCCCTTTAGAAGCAAAGACAGTTACTTGATCATCTTTTGTGGTGATGTCCTTTACGAGTTGAATTGTTTTTAATTCTGATACCAAATCAGTTTTACTTACATTTTCTGAAATTTTGAAGGTGATGATTTCGTTTCCTAACTTATCCTTTAGGGCTTGCGGTGAATCTATTACCTGAATTTTTCCATAATCGATGATTCCAACCCTATCACAAAGTTTGTCTGCTTCCTCCATATAGTGAGTAGACACAAAAATGGTCATGTTGAATTCCTTGTGGATTTTTTTTATATAGTCCCAAATCTTTCGTCTTGTTTGGATGTCAAGGCCTACAGTTGGTTCATCTAGGAATAGAACTTTGGGTCTATGTAGCAGACCTCCTGCCAAGTCTAGTCGTTTCCTCATACCGCCTGAGTAAGTGTTAACAGTTTCGTTTTGTTTTTCAACTAGTTCGATTAAATCCAAAACTTGATCAATTCTTTCATCAATTAGATTACTTGGAATGTGATTCAATCTTCCTCCAAGAATCAAATTCTCTCTCCCAGTGAGGTATTCATCTACAGCAATTTCTTGTTGAACATATCCTATGTTTTCTCGTACCTTTTTTGCTTGACTTACAACGTCAAAACCGGCTACCAGAGCTCTACCTGATGTTGGTTTCAGAAGAGTTGTAAGTATCATCATTGTGGTACTTTTTCCGGCTCCATTTGGGCCAAGAAACCCAAAGATCTCTCCTTCTTCTACATTGAATGAAATATCATCCACAGCCTTAACTTTGCCAAAATTTTTTGTGAGTGATTCAATTTCTATGGTATTCAACAGTGAAAGACCTTTTAGGAATTATAAATTGCTAACACTTTGTGATACTAAAATACAAAGGATAAAAAATGAAATAAAGATGTAGGATTTGTTTTATTCACGATTTTTGTATTCGTCTTTCGTGGCTCGGAGTTTTAATTTTTCACCAACACCCCATATTTCTGACTTTGAAAGAATTTTTGAACCTATCAAGCCGTCTGATATTTCTATGGATTCAAGCTCATTTGTATCTGGATTTCGATGAAGACGTTTTACCTTTCCAATTTTATGACCATCAATGTCAACAACATCAATACTTGTCCTTACTGGAGGAGTACTAAGTAACAAGGTCTCTTCAGTAAATCTATCAATGAAGGTCTCCGGTAAAAAATATTCTTTGTGAAATCCTTGACGAATTGTTACGCCAGAAACTACTAACGTTTCTTGATTGATGTGTATGTGTTTTACTTTTCCGTATTGGATTCCTTCTCTGTCTAAAACCTTTTTTCCAGTAAAAGAATCCGCAGTAGCTAGGTTTGCCGTCATTCCTTCTAGTTTGGTTGACATGGTATCGAATTGTGAGGTTTGCTTATGTTAACAGATATCAGAAATTTCTATCAATGAGGTTAAATTACTTGACAATTGATTTGGATCATGGCTAAAAATAATGAGGTTTTCAAAGCTGTTTTAATTACAAAGGGTAGAAAAACTGGGAAAACTCATTCCGTATGTTTACGTGTAGTAATGTTTGATGATAAATTTTATTTTTCAAGACATCTCCCTGATGGGGATTGGTTTCAAAATGCATTAGCAAATCCAGATGTTATAGTTGAATTTGATGACAAAAAAATTTCAGGAAAAGCATCCTTAATTACAAACGAACAGTTGGCAACAAAAATTTCTCAGCTTAAATATCCTGATGAAGAACGTGCCAATGAAAAAAGAGTTGTTCTACAAGTTATACAATGTGAACAATAGTAGTAACACCGCGTCTATCTATTTCCATCCCATTGTTCATTTCACTGACTGTAACAGTAAATGAAATGACGTCACGTTGTTTGCAATCTTCAACATGTAATTTTAAATGAATGTCCATAAGATCAAATTCTTCCAATGGGAGATTTGTTTCATCAAAAAATGCTTTTCCTGTTGACTCGATCCTGAAACGGTCATCTTTGAAATGAAATCCAAGTTTTGTTTTCCTTCCTTCTCTTCCAGCAGATTTTACATTTACATCGATGATTCCGGGTTTAGCCATAGTAAAACTTGATTTTTGATTGATGAAAACTCCAATTTGAAATGGTTTTCCGGCAGTTGATTCAGCCATCTTTTGTACTCCATCATTCATAACTACGTCAACGCCTTTGATTGATTGCGCAACTTTAGCAATCCAATCATTTGTTCTTTCAACTGTGGATGTAATTCCAGACCGTCTTTTTTTATCTTCATCTGGTGGAAGCTTGTAATAATCAACCCATTCAAAATAATCGTTTGAAATATCTTTTATGAATTCTATACATGTAACTTTGTAATCTTCCACACTGCTAGCCCTTTCTGAACTTTCATCGCTACGTAAGCTATCAAAATCCATTGGTAATGCCATTAATATTCACTGTTTTGAACATGTAAAAAAACTAATCCCAATTTTTGTCTAGATCAACGAAGAATCAATGAATATAACGGTACAGGGATTTCATCAATTAATGAATTTCAGGACAATTACATTAGATCTTCAAAATCAACTAAAAACAAATCTGCCGCAAATTAGATTACTTTTAAAAAGAAATCCTGCAATGTGCTATACAAAAATAACTGAAATTGGTTTCGCTGTAGGAAAAAAATACAATATAAAACTCATAGTAAATTTCCCAGAGCGTGGAAAAATAAATGACTTTGACTCCTATGGGAAGCAGGATCTTAGTATAATTGTTGATCAGACAAAGACAAATTTTCCAATAGAACGTAATGTCATAAAATCCAAGGCAAAAGAGATTTTTGGTGACATTAAAGTCAATGATGCATACATGTATGAAGGTAAAGAAGGAGTCAAGGTTTTTTTTGAAAATGGTAGAATTGACATATTACCACATTCCCTACACATATGGTGTAAATTTTCGGAACAAGTTTTGGATTTTTGTGATTGGTTGTTTGTTAATGTTTATCAATTAGAGTTGGAATAAAATCTAATTTTATTCTAAATTATCTAGAATTTGGTTTGCACTTTTGTTTTGTGGATCAACTTGAAGGATTTTATTACAACATTCTTTGACTGCTTTATGTTCCTTCAAATAAAGATGCACGTTTGCTTTTAGTAGAAGAGCTTCTGTATCAAATTCACCAATAGATAGTGTTTTATCAAAATAATATAATGCGTTTTTCGTATCCTCTAAGATGTAGTAAATGCTGCCCATAATGAAAAAAAAGTCTGGATCGTTAGAATATTTTTCTTCTATACTATAACCAAATTCTAATGCTTCCTTATACTCTCCTTCTTTGAGCAATTTTTTTAGACGGCGTTTTGGATTACTAAATAAACCAACCAAATATCTCACTCAACTAATTTGTAATTTATGCAATTCTCATTTGCCGTTTTCAATTAACCATTGAATTGCTGAAACAAATTCTTCATATTCAACATGCATTACAATGATGGGATAATTTTGAATATAATAAGCTACAACGTAATAAATTGGTTTTACTTTCTCGATTTATAGTGTTTGTGAAGTTTGTAGGCAAATGTGGTTGGGGCTACAATATACATTCCCAAGTTTAGTGCTATTACTGAAATGCCAAATGCTAACACTTCAGTTTCTGAATCATTATCAGCTAATGTCATTATTGATAATGAAGAAATCATTGGAGTGATGAACAGTTTTATTGCTTCTTTAAAGACTGGATTTTGTCGTTCCCAATCAGCAATGGTTGGAGAAAATGAATAATAGAATTGGTTGAATAAATTCATAAATGAAGTTCCAGAAGAGGTGCTAAGAATTGTGTTATCTCTAATTTCTCTAAGGAGTTGTACTTGTGGTGCTAATTCTGAACCATAAGTTGCTGTAGCAATTAAACAGCCACCGCCATTCCCTTGTTCTTCAACAACACACAAACCATTTTTCAAAACAGTTCCTGGGCTACAGGTTGGTTTTGGTATAGGTGTTGGTGTAGGTGTAGGTGTTGGTGTAGGTGTTGGCGTAGGTGTTGGTGTAGAAATACCAGCAATCGGAATGTCAATTTGCAAGTAATCAAGTTCTTCAGGAGGCGCTACTATGTTTTGTGGGCTTGTGCCGTAAATGTATATTACGTAGTGAGCAGTTCCAGGATTCTCTTTTACAATTGTTTTAGTATGGACGAATCCAGATGGAGCAAAGAGAAATTGTTTTCCTTCCTCTTGCGCAAGTGACCTTATTGGAGGTAGAGTAAAGTTATCATCAACTACTAAAATATCATATTGAACTTGATCTTCAAATTGTACGTCAGCAAAATTCCTTTTGAAACCAATAAACCACTCAATTTCACATCCTGGTTCTGGGTTTGGTGGACCATATTTCAGATCCATAATGTAGCCAAAGTCGGCTGTGGCCTTTTTTACATCTACCAATTCATAATTCTTAGTACAGCCTTCCAAACCTTTTCCTGGTAAAAATGGCTTCACATTAGCAAAGGGATTAACTAATACATTTTCTTGGTAATCCAGTAATTCAAATTCATATTCTGTTGGAGGGATTCCTGAAGAAACATGAACATATGTGAAAGCTTTAATGGGAAAAGGAAAATCATCTAAAACCCAAACTTTACTATCTTGTCCACCTGTTCTCCAAGAAATGAGAGCTGTATCAAATGTTCCTTCTGGGACTGTAATAGTTTGCATTTCTGTTGGAATAATTTGTTGACCACCAATGTTTGCAATTTTTCCCCATGATGGTTTATTGAATTCTTTTGGTTTATCAGCATTAGCAAAGGAAGACAGCCAAATTATTGAAGATTTGTAGGCACTCCGATATGGACCTATATCTTTACTTCCACCAGTTGGCTCGGGAGCAATTTTTCCCAATTCCATATTTCCAGGGATAACAAATGGACCATCATAGACTACGACTTGTACAAGCCATTTTGTTTCAGTTTCAACTGTGATATCACCTTCTATCCAAATATCCATTTGAAAAAAAGAACAGTCTTTGTAGTAAACAAAGCAAAGATCATACGAAAAAAAATCTCCTTTCTTTAATCCTTCACCAACCCACCAGATTCCTGGGTTATCTTTTATGCCAGCAGTTAAGACCTCAGTTGGAGAATCAGCAAATGAATTTTGCAATGGGATAGATCCTGCAATTAAAATTACAAAAAGAGTTAGAATGACAAGTAAAGTCTTCAAGTAGTGTTAATGGTCGATTCCTTGTTTAAAGGTTATTCAAATAAGCAAATATAGAGGTAATATTAATTGCCTTTTGTAAAAATGTGCGAATGTTCCAATGTTCACTTGTATGAAGTCGAATTCAAGATGGATGGAATGATTGTGGTTCCTACTCACAAAAATTGTGGTGTAGGACTCAACGAAAAGCAAGCAGAAAAGTTTCAGCAAGACCTTGTGAAAACTTGGGGTTTCGAGCAGGAAGAAGAATAACTGAAATCATAAAAATAAAAGATTAGAATAGTTTCTTATAATTGTGAAACTGCTTCTTTACAGACTTTACAGCTACAGGTACAATCGGCACTACAAATGCAAGCACTTTGCATTTCACAATCACATTTGTATTCAGGATCACCAGTATCTGCTTCGCAGCCACATGCTTGATCTACCATGTCAGGTTAATCATTGGCATAGTTTTAAAAGTTTAGCGTTTTTCTATGAATAGAATAATCATGTAGGATTCAGTGTTAAAAGTTCGTTAGCAGTTTTTTGCAATATCTCAGACTGTCGTTCTATTTTTGTAGGCTCGCGTTCAATATCAAAAGCTACTTTCAAAACATGAATTAATTCGGGTTTTTGATGTAAAATTCCTTTAATTTTGATCAAAATATTCCTATTGATATAACCCAAATAAAAATAACAATCAGTTAGAAGTGAATTTTTCACGAGATAATCATGTTTTCGTTGAATTATTTTTGAATGAGCATTAGATTCGACCATATCAGAAAAGCCCATAGTGGATTTACACATTCTAGAAAGTAATGATGGTGTGGCTCTTTCAATTCCTATACAATCATTTACAATAGAAAAGGTTTCATTAATACGATTTTTTTCAAATTCTCTGATATGCTCTAACATATGAGTTGGGCTAGGTCTTTGATAGTTAAATCCACAAAGTGCATCTGAAATATAATATGCCCCACACTTTAACCATGATGAAGCAAAAACATCAGAGTTTTTTATTCCTGACTTACTTTTTGCTACACAAAAAAGTGCATCAATTAAACAACTTTTAATGTAATCCTTGAAGATTTCTTTTTTCTTTTCTTTAATTTTGGATAATAACATTCTAAGTTCCCATTGTTCGTCTAAAATTATCTGCATTTTTTCATATTGGATAAGCACATTTGATCTGGATTCCTTTAATGCTCCATGATGTAACTTGACAACTTGATCTTCAAACTCAATTCGAGAATCCTCCTGTGTCTTATTGTCAAATACAGTTATGTTATATTCACAGCAATCATAGCCTTTTCCTTCATTCTTACATCCTCCCAATCCAGCTGGAAAATTTGTTAATGAAGAATATTCCAAGAATTTTTTTGTGTCCATAAAAAAATAAATTTTAATTTTCTAAAAAACTATC
>SDBU01010105.1_pt1 | contig 10506 bp, 9 predicted proteins | sample 2277071 | NCBI WGS metagenome assembly SDBU01 (sample SAMN10397929, study PRJNA504765) | marine sediment metagenome | isolation source: marine sediment core GS08_GC12, 126 cmbsf | place: Arctic Ocean: Gakkel Ridge, Loki's castle | collected 2008
GAGTTCCAAGATAGACCATCAGCGGTTGAACTACCAGTGACGTTGTTCACATAGTAGGTTCTACCTTCGCCTAGTCCTGGCCATCCTGTTACGATAGCCCCTGGAAAGAATTTTAGTTCCCTGTATACATTAACCTGTTGTCCCATTAAATTTTCTCCTTATTTATTTATTTTAAGAGGCTTGGAGCGGAATACACCGACCTCTATACTACCCGTTGTTTTCAGGCACAACGGGTAAAGCCTTTAAATTAACTTATTGCCCAACTTCCCGACATAGGAAGGGCGTAGTAGTATGTCCCGTCACCAATTACCATACAACTGATGCCTATTGCCCCAGTTCCTGTACAAGTTACGCCAAGGGCGGCTGGCCCATATAGCGTAGCAGCCGTAGGACTGGTGATTAGGATGTTAGCCGCATACGCCCCGTAGAACCAGAACCACTTGCCCTCACCTTCAGCACACGCAGGTAGGGTGTAAGTCGTGGCTGAACTCCACTTGTTGATGAACATTACCCCCGAATCACTGCCTACAAGTGTGTGAGAGGAATCTTCTCCAGCGAGAGTGTTTATACTAATACCCCTGATGGGAAGTTCGCTTAATGCTACGTCTCTAGTTGCTCCCATATAAACCTCCTTTAAGTGGTTGCCCAGGTGCCACTAATTTCGAGGAAGTAGTAGTAACTGCCATCGCAGATACACATACCACTTTCCCCAATGGCAGAAGCACTAAATGTATCGGTTTGAAGTGCAGTTTCCCCAACATACATCGTGCTGGTAGGTGCAGTTACCTTTATCTTCGCAGCGACAGCAGTATAAAACCAAAACCACTTGCCCGCCGCATCTGCAACTTCAGGTAGGATATAGTTCACATCTCCACTGGATTCTTTATTTATGAACATCACCCCAGAATCACTGGCCACAAGGGTAATAGAAGTATCATCGCCCGCTTCAGGATTGATACTTATACCCCTTATTGGAAGTTCATTTAGAGCCACATCTCTTGTTGCTCCCATATTTCCTCCTTAATCTAGTTTAGGATGCTTTCGCATCGTTGTGTTAAAAATCTGTTTCCTTCTTGACGGATAGCCACCTTCCCCCTTCATCTTGACCATAATATTTGAGCCTATCATTTTTCTCATAGTAGCTCCACAGTCACAGAGTGGATTAGAGGTATAAACTTGATAAAACTTCTCCACTGTATATCCACATCCGTCACACTTAAAGTCAAAAAGTGGCATCGTCTTATGCCTTCCTCGTCATTATCGGGACACCAAAGTCTTCTCGTAGTTCGGCAACACCCCAAAGACAAGTTGTGTTGATTGTTAGTTGATGCTTTAAGGGCTGCTCTACCCTATCAACCACCATATTTTCCTGAATGACAATCGCCAGGGCATCTCTGTGCATATAAACACCGTAGTTACCTGTGGATTTTACAGTCAGGTTGTTGGTAATTAGAATAGGTGCGCCATAGACATCCTTGCGGAACTGACCTGTCAGAATGGTGTCACCAGCAAAGTAGTCCATCCTCACGAACTTATCTATTGAGAGTATGTCCGCTTTAACTGAAGGGTCAAATATCCAAACCCTACTTTCCTCTGGTGCATCCGCCTCGTCTAAGTCCTCTACCGCAGCAACGAGAACAGTGTCAGTAACAGCAGCGCCGTCCGTGCCAAACCCAGTTGAACCAGCGCTACCACTATTTAGGGCTGAGAACAAAACACCCAACGAGGTGTCTATTGTCTTGGATAGGGCATAAGCCGACTCCAGTTGAGAATTGCCTACAAGGTCAACGTGGGTTTGACGACTGGACATATAGTCCACAACCACTGGTGCCTCATAGTATTTGTTAATAGTTAGACTTCCCTCGGCTGTAGCAAACGGGTTCTTGATTACACCCTCAGTTCCTATTGTAACCTCAGTAGCAGTAACAACATTGGTCTTCGGAATATAGACAATATCACCTCTTACCAAATCCGATTGGTAATCGTGATTGACTACAGGTACAACTACCAGTTTATTCTTAACAGCCTGTAGGACATTAGCAGAGTATATTTTGGGTATAAATGTGTTATCATCTAACCCAACAGGTATTCTAGCTGAAAGAGCCATTATTTTATCTCCTTATTTAATTTTACCCTCCCGCATCATTTTATTGATTTCGGCAGAGTGTTCCTCGAATTCTGCTTGAGTATGGTTTTCCATCCAATGCTCAAGCCCCTTTTTAGTTGTTGGTATTCCTGTTCCTCCCCCAGTCGTCACACCTGAGTCATCTAGCAAGTTAGGTTCTTCAGCTTTCTTTGTGAATGAAAGTTCAGCTATAGCCTCAGCACCTTCCTTAGTCTTGATGCCAGCCTTGTCACAAGCAGTCTTTAGTCTGTTGAAGTTGGCAGTAGTGTCTCCATCATATTCGTCAACCAATTTTGCCAATTCCCCATCAAACTTGAAAGCCTGTGCCTCAGCTACCGTTCCTGCCCACTGTAACCTTTCGGTCTCAGTGGTTTTCCTTAGTTCAGCAACAGCTTCTTTTTCCGCCCTGACATCTAGCCTAGCTTGGTCTCTCTCAGCCCTCAATGCCTGTTTGATTTTCGCAATGTCTCTCAGGTCAGCATCTTCGCCTATGGCATCATCCAGGTCTTTCTCAAGGTCTTTAATCTTGATATTGGTGTCCTCAAGTCTTGTAGTAGCTTGCTCGGCTTGGGCCTTGAAGCCGTCTCTCTCCTTGGTAATAGGGTCTATCTTTTCCTGTTTAACCTTGTCACCATATTGAGCAACAGCGTCCTCTACCTTCTTACGATGTTCCTCCAGTGTAATAGTTTGGGGTGTTTTTGAATTACTTTCATCACCCTTTGGTAAATCCTGCCCTGGAGTAGGGTCTGCTTTTGGGTCTTTGATTTCGTCCACGTTAGTTAATCCTCCTTTTTAATAATAAAAAAAGCCGCTCTTACGGCTTCCTAAAAGCACACAAAAGCGGCTACCTAATAGCTCTAATCCCAGCCAGTAGCCGATTACACGTACTACCCCATTTTCCTGACCCGTCGTTTAGTGCGGGTTAGCTGGGAATTATTTAATTGTTAAGTTACTAATCTATAAGCATAGCACCTTTTCTTTTAGTTGTCAAGCCCAATAATTTATGGGATATATATTCCCTGCTTCTAAAGACATTATTACGCTTACATTTGCTTCTATAGCAGATTATCTCTATCTTTCCTTTAAGGTTTCTGCCTAAGATTGTATTACAGGAATCACATCTCAAGTATCCATTGGAATCTATCATTTCTTCTTAGTTTTAACTTCCCCTGCGTGGGACTTATTATTCTTGTCATAGCAAATTCTCATATATCTATCGCCTTTAAGAGTGATAGTCCTAATCCGTCCGCCCTCTCTTCGGCATTTATCAAAGTCTGCTGGCATTTCAAGCCTCCTTAAAAACCTGGCACGGTTGGTGCTCTGACTCCTAGTCCCCGTGATATTCTGGGTTTCGGGAATGTGGGATATGTTGGAGCAGCCCGCCTTGGTCTTGTTGCCCCAAAGCCACTGAATACACTTACTGGTGTAACACTGGCTCTACCCGTTCTCCTAAGAGTTCTCTTGGGGAATTCTAACCACTCAATAGGAATATCATACTTCTCCATCAAGTCTCGTGCCATCTCAGCACCCTCAAAACTTTCAAACGACTTAAATCTACCCAATAGGAACATCCAAGCTTCTGCCTCTGGATATTTTCGCCTCCATAGTCTTCTAGCTTCATTCTGTATTTTTTTATCTTCATCTTTTATCGCATCATAAGCCTCAATAGTATCTTGTGCTTCTAGTATCCCCTTTGTTAAAGGAGATGCTTCTTTTTGAATCTTTGCCCTGCCAGAAGATTTTACTAACTTATTAACCTCAGATGCGTAGTTACTTAATGTAAAGTATTTTGGTTCTTCGCCAGCAACTAGGTCTTCAAAGTCGCCAATTCTATCCTCAAATGTTTTAAGTTCAGCATTGGTATCAACCCCAAAGATTTTCTCGTAACCATCTATCAATTCTGTATCAATCTTGTGTTCTTCAATCAACCTTAATACTTCTGCTCTAGCCTTATCAGATGATAGGGTTGTGAATCTACTCACAACAAACATCTGAGCTTCAAGCAGGGGATTATCCTCTCGCCACTGATTCCTGATTTTAGCATCTGACCACCCCCTATGTTTGGGGTGAGTTTTAATATATGCGGATTTATCTTCAGGGGTTTCAAAGACGGGATATTTCTCCCAACCCTTCTCCCATTTATCCTTGAGGTTTTTAATGTGGAAGTCCTTTCCCTCTAGGTAGAAGAGGAGCGTAGACCAATCCTTTTCACCAGAACCCACATTACTGAGTTGCCTTATAACACCTGGGGTGAAAGTGGACTTGAATTCAGCCAATCCACTATTAAGCATCCTTTCATCATCGGTGAGGAAACCTGCCGTTATGTCAGCAACAGAACCTACGGCCTCCATTGCGGGGAACTCACCACCAACGGCACCAGCGAGATACCTTAAAGACCCCACACCTGTATATTCTTTTATCTTAAACCTCGTTTGGTCGTCAAAGGCAAAGGCTAATCCAACCAATGTCATATAAAGAGCGATTGCCTTGTATGTTTGAGACCAGTTCTTTGTAGGGGGTGCCTTACCCGTTAATCTCTCTTGCTCTAAATAGACTTGTGATGGAGTTCTCTTTATCCACTTAGTCATTAGTTCCATCCAGTTCTCTGTCCACGTTGTTAACATAGACATAGTTCTACCTGGTGCACTCTGGGAAAAGGACATACTATTCATCTTGGTATACAAATACTGTGTATCGGCAGCAACCTCATCCCCCCTGTCTATCCATACTTGCTCACTGACTTCAGGATATAACTCCTTAGCTTCAGAATATCCTGCTAGAAAAGCATCGGATACATTCTGTTTATCAGCCAATCGGAACATATACAATGCGGTCTCCCTAAACTTGTCAGTCCACCTACTAGCAAAAGAGGAGTCTAGCCCAGCAGTGTAAGCAAACTTACGAGAGCGAAGCACTACCGAGTTCTTCATTGCCGCCCTACCCTCTTTGGTAAGCCTTAGTCTTATTCCATCAGCGAAATGTTTCGGACCAACTTCTCCAAGAATCAAAGTGTGTTGGCTAAGATTTCTAATAGCCGATGTTGGCTTGAACCCTAAAAATAAACCATACAATGTGCCAGTCAAATGATACGATGCCATACCCATTGGATTGCCTTGAGTCATTCCGGGATAGAAATAGTTGCCAAGTACAGGCACATTCTTAATCTTCTCGGCAAACTCTCTTATAGTAACATTCGCACTCTTATCAATCTCCGATAACTCGCCAGTCATACGTTTTGAATAGCCACTTAAATAGTTCTTAACACTTTGCGGAATGTTTGGGTCAGCTAACATTGTATCTATCTTATTCAATATGGGTGTATAGTAAGCAAACTTTAATGATACGGCCTCGTATGCTCTGGCAGCGGCTACGGGGTCTTTAACCCAACCCACAGCACCCAGTCTCTTTTTCAGGAATGGGTCGGTTATCTTTCTGGTAACTTTCTCACTTAACATCTGTGCTAATACTGGGTCAATACCACCCTCTTCCTTAATTTGTCTTGTAGCTTCCTGCTCAAATAGGTGGGGCATATAATCCCTTATGCGTTTAGTTTGCGGTAAATCCTTTCTATTAGCCCATTCGTCAGCCCACTTTCTATACTCATTAACTACCCTCGTTTCATTAGCAGTTAATCCCACAACACTACCCTTCTTATTTATCTCATCAGAAACCAAAGCCCATCGTGCCTTATCTTTACCCAATAGTTTCTGCCACTTATCAAACATCTTAGATTTGGTTATCTGCTCTTCGTGTAACTCAACCTCTGCCTTTTGCGTTGGCTTAAATAACTCCCGCCATTGCCCTATTCTAGTTAAAACCTTGCGGGCTGGTCTGACCTTCTCTTTAGCCCCCAAATCTTTCATTCCCTGTGTACTAGGGACAACACCCTTAGCGATTGGTTCGGTAGGTGGTATAATGGGTTCTGCTGGAGGAGCAACATCAGGTACTGCTTTGGGTTCAACTACTTCTACTGGAGGTTTAGCAACTTCAACTGCTGGGGGTGTGGCTATTCCTTTGGTCATCAAGGCAATTCCACGCACACGAGGCAATACCTCTTGAAATCCTACTCCTTGCCAAAAAGATGCTTCTCCCCGCCTTGCTTCTATACCTATAGATTCAAAACCTTGTTCTCTAGCAGTATTCTCAAGTTGGTTGCCAATCTCTCGTAGCACTGTCCTATTAAGAACACCTTTTTCAGTTATACTAATTCTAGTGGCAATTAGTGTCTTACCATCTTCACTAGTAATGGTACTTATTTCCCCAATTTGAACACCACCACGATTTATGAAAAGTTCAGCCTCAAACCTAGTAGATGGCGATAATGTTATCCCAGTAACTTCAGGCACAGCAGGCACTTCAGGGGTAACAGGTGGGGTAGCAAACCCTGCCCTCATATTCTCTAAATTAGTCCTTACCTCTTCTAATGTATTGCCATAAGTAGTAGAACCAGTCTGCGGGTCGGTAAACTGCATACCAATCTCTGCTTGAATACCATCATACTGAACTCCTAACTGATTGGCTATCGCTATCCCCTCTGGCTCTATTCCTCTATGCTCTACTGGAGGTTGAGCAACTTCAACTGTTGGGGGTGTGGGTTTAATTACTGCTTGAACTTCTTGTGGGAATCTCGCTATCTCTTCAGGCGCAAACTCTATTCCTTGCCCCCTAGCTTTATTTACAACATTTACAAAATTATCAATCTTGCCTTGTACTGTTTCAGGAGCCAACTCGCCTAAACCAATAGGAGGCTTCAATGCTGTTGTAACATCTAATCCAACCTGTTCCAATCGAGCCATGTATTGTTCTTTAATAGGTTGAATAAGACCTTCGGCTTCAATGGTGGTTTCCCTTCCTGCTATTGAAACCCTAACACCATTATCAAATTCTTCAGGGCGAACACCTTGTTCTAAAACCCTTGCCATAGATATTGTTCCATCAAATTCAACAAATGGGATTTCTCTACCAGTTGTTATAGCGTGGTCAATCATACCAACACGAAAAGCATCTTCCTTAAAGAAGTTTCGTAACTCTGATTCAATACGTGCAACCTCCCCCACAGCAGGTACCACAGGCTCTACAACAGGCGTAGGAGCTACTTCAGGGGTAATTGCAGGAGTAACTTCAGGTGTTACTTGTTCTTGTAGTGCAGCTTCTACCTCTTGAGATTGATTGGCATATAGCTGTCTCTCAGGAGCGGTCAAGGGTTGATTAGCTACTATCTTGGCTACTACAGACTGAACAGTAATCTCTGGCACTCCCCCCATAGCCAAAGCACCAGTCTGAGTGGCTCTGGGGATAAGGGCTTGAATTTCCCTATTAACAACATTAGCAGTTTGGGTATAAGCAGTCTGTGAAGCAGTTTGAAGTGATTGTATGCTTACAGTTCCTTGTTGTACTTGACCTCCAACAACACGCTCCCAAGAAGCAGCCATCTCGCTTAAATACTTATCAATAAACGCCTTCCGTGCTGCTGGTGGTATTTTTACTCCACGTTGCCTTTCCCAAATATTAAGGTTTCTATTTAATCCAGCCCTAGTAAGTTGTCTACCTAGCACATTCAAGTCACCTGGTTTCCTTAATACCCTATCAAGTAGCATATTCCAGCCAGCACTACCTGCTTGATAGATACCAAAGGCTATTAAAGCAACTGCTGCTATATCCCCAGCAGATATGGGAACACCAGCAACTTCAAATAATGGTGCTTTTACTGCCCCAATAACTGTCTCACCAAACCTCTCCAAACCTGATGTTGCTTCACCCCTAATCCTTACCCTTGTAAAACCTTCCGGGCTTTCAAATGGTGCTAAATACTCGCCAGGTTTTACTAGACCTCCTGGTATCTCTCCTAGTTGAAGTTGCTGTTGGGTTATCCCAGTAAGCCTCTCAAGGTTTCTAAGTGAGATACCCCTTTCAGACCGCAATGCTATATCAATATCAACTGGCCCTCTTGGCAGGGGGGCTTTTAGCCTTTGTATAAACAAATCCCTAAGAGGACCCTCAGGGGGCAGTTCCCCTTCAAAGGGTTCAACGGAGGGTGGCTCAACAGGTGGTTCAACTATAGGTTGTGGTAATCTAACAGGTTTATCGCCACGAAAGACTTGAAGGTCTGTTATCTTTCCATTGTCGTCCCTTTTAAGGTCTCTAAAGGTTAATCCTCTTGGGGATATGAGGGAATCAACTCCCTCTAACCGTCTGAGCCTCCAATTAGGTGGCAGGTTAAAGCCAAGCTCCGAAGCCTGAGTAGCATCAAGTTCTTCTGGTTCAGGAACTTTTGGCTGTCTAACCTTCTTTAGTAACTCTTCAAAGGTTGGTATTCTAGGTAACGTCATCTATAACCCCATCTCGGAATCAAGCATAAGTTTACCAGTATCTGGCATTCTGTGATAACCTTCAGGTATCTCTTCGGGAGTACCAATCATTCCAGACTTCACCAGTTCTTTCATATCGTAGTTTATGTTATGCTGGTCAAAATATTCGTCTATTATGTCGTCTATTATCCGCTCGTAATCCTTAATCGTGAAAGCATTATCATCTGGCATTTATTGTATCTGCCCTCCTTGACCACCTTGATTCACTAACGGAACCAGGGGCTGAGCAGGTTTAAGCTCATCAGGTCTGTTGGGCGTCATAAGCCCTTCCATCGCCTGCTTTAAAGCAGGTATCATTTGGATTATCAGCATCTTGGCTTGCCTGCCAGCCCCTGGTTCGCCTCTTTTAGCGTCTTCCAATAACGCTCTGATATTCCTATCCAACTTAACTAAGGGTGAAATCCTCTCGTCCTCTTCCCACCTTAACTGACGTTCATCACCTTCAGGGTCTTCTCTTTGTAGTGTGTTTATCCTTATATCTTTATCGGGTATTAAACCCCTCTGTGACGCTGCTAATGATTGCCTGGCAGCATCCATTCGTGGGTCTCTGAAGTGATACTTGAACTCAATCTCATAATCACCTGTGAGTTTGGATATTTCAAAGTCCTGTTCGCCTAACTTAACTGTCTGAACCTTAGCCTTTTTACAAGCCTCAATGGTCTGCTTGATGAACATTTTAGCCAGGTCTTGCTTGAGAAGTCCCCTTGTAGCTATTCTTGGGAAAATGATATTACTTTGCTCCTGAACATCCATCATAATCTCAGTAGCAGTTTTCGGTTGTAGTATATTCTGGAACTTGCTGCTGGTAGCTTGTTGCATCCTGTTTGTAATCATATCATGTAATAACTGGGCTTGCTGTTGTAGTTGACCCAATGGCATTAACTCATAGCGAGAACCAACGGGTGTCTCGGTAATCGCCCCTGGTTCCCCGACATCATCTACTGTCTTTTGTGGCTTAGATGGGTCTGGGTTTGGCTCTTCAATCTGCAATGCCTGGTCTACAACTTTAAGATTTAGACTTTGAATGATAGACGCTATTCTCTCAAGTTCCTTAAATAAATAACGAATTAAGAATATCCCAGACTCCCCCTGATACTGAATGGTGTCCTTATCCATAAGCATTGAGCCCATTGGTACTTTATAAAAGACAACTGGGACATAACCCAGTTTGTTTTTCAGTTCTTTGATTAACTCGGTGCCAGACCATAGCTGCGAAGTATCCCTTGCTACAATATAAAGTAACTCTGTATCCTTATCTTCTTCTATCTTCCCCTCGGCTTCAGGGTAATCAGTTATGGTTCTGTTATAGGAACGAGTGAACTTGGTTGCCGTGTAAATAATCCCTTTATTATCATTTTCATTAACAAAGTTCATCGTATCCCAGGGAGTAATGTTAGCAATAAACTCACCCTTTTCAAAGTGGAAGTTACAGAAATCAGCTACACTTCCCCTTCTAAAGGTCTGTTGGTCAGTAAACGGATTGAAGGAGAACATATCCTTTTGTGACAATAGGTCGTCAGCCCCTCTGTACCCTGCCCTGATAAAACTCTCAACATAAGCAGTGTCAAATCTCTTACTGTCAGACGTTACTACTACTTGCTCAATAGCAGCGTTTAGCATTGTCTCAGTTCTCCAGGTGAATGTAGCTATGTCATTGAGAACAACACGAACACTGTTTGGTATTTCAGCATTGTTGGCATCTGTTAACTTGGTGGATTTATTAGCCATATTTATCAGGTCGGCATCCTCCTGATGTCTAGTAAACAATGGCTCGGAATCCGTAAACTTCTTTTCAGCTAATTTCTTATAATCCATTTATCACCATCCCACACTTTGTTATATTTCTCCTTCATTACAAAGGCTAACCAGAGTTGTTCCACTGAGGTAAACTGCAAAGTCCAATCACTCCATGCTCCAGGAAACCCAGTCTTACTATGACACCACACATCAAACCTATCAAACTTATCCCGCAACTGTCCTTCTACCATCTCCTGTAACTGGTCTTGGCGTGGT
>SDBU01010106.1_pt1 | contig 10506 bp, 5 predicted proteins | sample 2277071 | NCBI WGS metagenome assembly SDBU01 (sample SAMN10397929, study PRJNA504765) | marine sediment metagenome | isolation source: marine sediment core GS08_GC12, 126 cmbsf | place: Arctic Ocean: Gakkel Ridge, Loki's castle | collected 2008
AGATTATGCGGCTTCCAGAGAAGAAGCTCGAATAGCTTTGAATAAGAACCTTTTCCGCAAATCTTCGTATTTTTGCAAGGTTGAGCTGGTTTTTAACCAGACGTTGATACCACCCAGCAAAGAGCAGGCGGTTAAAGCGGGCGAAAAGCTCCTGGCCGTGATTTTGCCTATTTTAGAAACAGAGCACTGGCCTGCCGTGGCTCGCTTGGCGGAGCCAAGACGCGACAGGCCCGACTGGGAAAAGTAAAGCGTTCGTCTCGGCGCTCGTCGGAGTGGAGCCCGCCGCAGCCTGGAAGGCCGAAGCCGCAGCAGGATGATATGCGAAGGAAAATCCGAAATACAAAATATCCAATACGAGGTTAATTTATGGCAAACAGGAGGTTAAACAAAAAAGTTGCACTGATAGGCTCGGTGATTGTTACAGTTTTTATTGTTGTTGTCATTTTGGTAATTCTACATTTGAGCAGAGACCCGGCAGAATTTATCAAAGACGCCGAGGCCGCCCTACAAGCAGCACGTCAGGCGACGGATGAACAAATAAAACAACAAAACTATGACAGGGCCCAAAGCAGTTTTCGCGGTGCATATGCGAGTGCAAAGACCAACCCGCTCAGAGAAGAGATACTTTTCAAAATGGTGGATATGTACCTCGAAATTAAGGAATGGCCCTATATATTGAGTTGCTGGGACGAAATAATAAGGATAGATCCGAACAAAGTAGAAGCTCGTTACGGCCGGTTGAAGTACCTTTACATAATGGCTGATAGCGGTGCACGTCTAATGTCTGTCAGCAATGCGGGTCGAATTTGGCAAGAGGTGCACAAGCAGGCGTCAGAATTTTTGGAAGTGGCAGAGAATGCAGAGCTGCTTATGGAAGATACGGCCAGATGGGATGTCTTTGAGACAGAGTCAGAAGTCAGAAGTCAGGAGCTCCTGGGGCCATATTTATATCTGCTCAGAGGCAGAGCCGCTCTTGAAATGGCATCTCTGGGAGCAGTAACTAACAGGGACGAATCGCTTGCTCAGGCAGTCGATGATTTGAAGAAGGTCCAGGAGCTTGAGCCAAATAATATCGATGCCTATTGGTATTTGGCGAGGGCGGCTGTCACAAAAGGGGAAATTTTCGCTTCACGAGGTAACTTTGAAGAAAGAGACAAGGCCGCAGAGCAGGCAACGGTGCTTTTTGAGCAGGCAGTTCAGATTGCAGGGACCGAGCCACTCGTCTCGGCGAAGGCCCGAGCCGTAGCCGCGAAGGCACACATTAATCTTCTGGCACTGAAGCTTATGCTCGCTAAAGGCAGTCCCGATAAAATCGGGAAGCTGGTGAATGAGCGGATTCGGGCACTCGAACCGGAGTATTTGTCGCTTGTGCGCAACTTTGGCTCCAGTGCAGGGGCATTTGCTGCAATTTCTCAATTCTATTCGGCCTATTCGGCCTATTCAGGTCCTCGGCTGGTACCCGAAAATTTAGATAAGGCTATTGAAGCCATTGAACAGGCGATTAGATTGGATGAACAAAATGTGGGTTATGCAATAAATGCGGCCAATTTGCACTATCGCAGATTTTCTATTTATAAGCAAAAGCAGCAGGTAGAAAAAGCAATAGAAACAGCAAAGAACGCACTGACTTTGCCGGATGCACAGGATGCACCCGGTCCACGACATCAGGCCAAGATAAATAACAGATTTATTCTGTATGCTTTTCTCGCAAATTGCTACATCGAGCAAATACTTGAGCCTTGTGAGCCGCAGAGCCAATCGCAAACCGATGTTTGGCTGGCAGGTGCTGAGCAGGCCGTGCACGAAATCGAGCAGATTTCCGGCAGTGGTGAAGAGCCGCTGGTTATAAAATGGAGAGGAATGCTTGAGCTTGCAAAGGGCAATAGAGAAGCCGCCATCAGAAAGTTATATGCAGCTTACGAGAAACTTAAAGCACTTAAACCACCTGAACCACCCTGGCCCAGTGAACCACAATTTGCACAGCTTTCGTACACTCTTGCGAAGATTTTTAAGGACACTTATGAAGTTGGGGCGGTCAGAGAATTTCTGATAAATGCGCTCAATTCAGGAATTGGCCAGACCAAACCTGAAGCGCATTTGGATTATGTTGAGGTTATTTTGAAGTTCACTCAGTTCTCGGACGCTATACAGACCATAAATGCTTTTGAAGAGTATTTCGGTCCCAATGAGAGAAGCCAAGAGCTTCGCATCAAGACTTATATTGGGGCAAAGCAGTTTGATGAAGCTGAAAAGGAATTGGCAAACAGACCTGAGGATGCTCCTAATACAATTAAGCTCAAGCTGGTTCTGGCAAAGGCCAGGATTCGTCAAATTCAACTGACAATGGCGCAAAGGGAAATACGGGAAAGTTCGGGCCTTGTTTCTCAGCAAACCGGCCCTGAAGAAAAAGAGCCTGTTGAGCTGACAACCGATATTCGGCTCATGACAGAAGAATTGAAAAGCTACCGGCAGCTTGAAGCAGAACTGCTGGAAAAACTCCTGCTGATAGAGCCAAATTCTGTTGGACAAGCTTCTGTCATTGGTGTTTACAGAAATTACATATCGCAAGGCCAGGTGGGCCGGGCCAAAAGTTTAGTCAACGGGTTCTTGGAACGTTTTCCGGATAATGCGGCAGTGCTGGTTTATAAGCAGATACTCTCTGAACCTGACCCGGCAAAGATTTCGCAACAAAGGCGCAAGGAAATAGAAGAGCAGGTGCTTTCGAATATCCCTGACCTGATTCGCCGCGCAACACAGCTTGGGATATTTTATCGAGGGTACAACGAATCGGAAAAAGCAGCTCGCCAGTTAAACAGAGCTATTGAAATAGGAACTTCGCAACCCCGCCCATCGGATGGTCGGGGTGTATCCGATGGCCCGGCTTTTGTGCAAATGAAATTTGCTGCAAGCCATCTTTTGGATATAGCACTTGTGGCGAAAAACTGGGAGCTGGCAGAACAAATCACGGAGACGGCCAGCCGTGAAAACCTCGATAATTGTCAGGGCCGGATTTTTGCAACCCGCCTGGCTATGGCTAAAGGCGAATTCGAAGATGCATTGGCGAAAATCGACGAATGTTTGAGACAAAGGCCTGTATTTTCGTACGCTTATATGCTCAGAAGCGATATCAATGCTTCTCTTGGAAACGAGCATGCATCTATGGAGGACATTCGAAAAGCTGCATCTTTGAACCCTCTCGATGGAATCATTGCAAAAGCATCGGCGAACGTGTCATACCGTCGAAATCAGAAGCTTGGTGATAGTGTCTCTTCGGCCCAGATAGTCGAGGTCAGGAATGCTTTGGAAAGAGCAATCGCACTGAATCCCGGTGATTTGACGTTACTTGGCTTGTATGCCGAGTATATAGCCTCGACAGAGCCGTTGAGGGCAGTGGCAATTCGGCAGGACCTGCAAAGGGCCGCCCCTAATATGGACAATGCTTTACTGCTCGGGCAACTGGCAACGCAGGTGGCTGTCAAAGAAACTAATCCGCAGCAAAAGGAGGCGCTGTTTGGTATTGCTGCTTCGGCTTTCGAGCAGGCCAAGAAGATAAATCCCCGCGACAAGCTGATGCTCTATCACTATGCCCAATACTTTCGTACCAGGGGACAGAATGAAAAGGCCATGGCACTACTGCAGGAATCACAAGACGGGAAATTGCTTTGGGACCATTATTTTCAGCGAGGCCAATACGACGAGGCCAGGAGGGTCCTGGAGCGGTTATACGAAGGCGGCACTAAAGATAGCGTTGTGCTCAAAGGCCTCTTGCTTATTGCTGAAAAGACCATCGACAGAGAGGCGGTAAAGAAATATTCCGAGGAGCTTGTAGCGCTTGATGAGGCCGTAGAAAACAATCTTATTCAGATTGAGGCTTTTCTTAGGGTCGGCCTTATCAAGGAAGCTGAATACAAATTACAGAGCTTTAAGGAAAAGTATCCTAATGAAAAAAGAATACTCCTGCTTCAGGCCTGGCTGCTAATGAGACAGGGGCAGCTGGACAAAGCATTGGAGCTGACGAATAAAAATCTCCAGATCAATCAGAACAACCCAGCGGCATGGCGATTAAGAGGTGAAATTAATTTTTTCCTGGCAGATTATGGCAGGGCAATCAGCGACTTTAGAGAAAGCAAATTGTTGTCAGATGAGCCTGTTACCCGGATTTATTTAGCCAAGGCTTATATGGGCGCCGGTCGATATGAGGATGCTATCACGGAGCTTGAGGTTACAATAAACGCACCTGGTGCTCCTCCTGAAGCGATGGTTTTGCTTGAGGGCATTTACTCCCAGCTCGACAGAAAAGAAGCATTGAAGAGATTCTACAAAGAGACACTTGAGGAATTTCCAGACAGCGTACGATGGCTTAATCAAGCGGGTGCATTTGCTGTTAAGAGAGGTGAATTCGACAAAGCCGAGCAATTATATAAAAAAGCTTATCTGCTCAGACAACAAGCACATCTGGCCAAGGATGAAAGAAACGAAGTACAGGATGTGCTGTACGTTACAGCGCTCGATGGGTATTTGAAGGCACTTCTCTTAGGGGCGGGGGAACCAAACACAGACAATTGGGACCCTCGGAAGCTGGACAAGGTTTTCGAAGAGTGCAGTAAATATGTTGATAGCAGTATTGCGCCCATAGCGTATTTGCGAATGGCTCAGGCGAAGTTGAAGCTCGGCGATAGGACAACCGCTGTAGAATATTGTCGAAGAGCTGTTGATAAAGCGGGGGAGAATGAGACGTTTGCCTCTGAGGTTCTGCTGAGAATGTTCTTGATGCTTGGACCTGATGAGGTTTTGAAGTATTGCAGGCAGAAGCTCGAAACCAACCCGAATTCACTTGCGGCTAATTTTGCTATGTTTAATTTGGCGAAGCTTAACAACGAGTACGAGAAGGCAATAGGTTATATTGACAAATGTATCGAGCCGGCTGAGCCGGACAGTCCGCGCAGGGCTAATTACACCATGAAAAAAGCTGACGTTTTGACCCTCGCCTACAAGAAAAGCTCCGATAAAAATTATCTTAGAACCGCTATTACAGTTTACAAAAGTTTGCTGACCAAAATGCCGAATAATACCAGTATTCTGAACAATTTAGCGTATTTGCTTGCTGAAAATAATGAAAGGCTCCCGGAAGCTCTCCTGTACGCCAAGCGTGCACTTGGCACACAGCCGAATAACCCCGGTTTCCTGGATACTTATGCTTATGTGCTGCATAAACAAGGTGAAAATTCGCAGGCCGCCGAATTTTTGGCAGCCGCGTTGCAACAATATCGACAGAATGATATTCTCGTACCTGCGGAGGTGTACGAGCATAAAGGAATGATAAAAGAAAAACTCGGGGCAAAAGATGAGGCACTCGCTGCTTATAGACAGGCGTTGGAAATAGGTGCAGACAGATTGTCGCAGAAAGCTGAGCAGCGAATTAACAAGGCTATTGAGCGGCTTTCGCCGTGATGCCTTACCTAAAAGCGAGCTAAAGTGCCTAAAGTGAGCTAAAGTGAGCTAAAATGCCTAAAGTGAGCTAAAGTGAGCTAAAGTGAGCTAAAGTGCCTAAAGTGAGCTAAAGTGTCTAAAGTGCCTAAAGTGAGCTAAAGTGTCTAAAGTTGTTTGTAACTTTAGGCACTCCACACTTTAGTTCACTTATTCCACTCACTACTCACTATAGCAATTGCTTTATTGGTTGATTCCGGGTAGAGAACAGGATGGCCGAAGAAAGACCAATAGCAGGGACCCCGCAAGGCGGGAACCCATCCAATAGAATAACAGGGCCGGCTGGGCCAAGGCTCCCGGCGACTTCCTCGATGACGCCGAGAGAGGCCCTGGGGATATTGCGCAGGCACATATTTCTGATATTTTTTCTGACTATATTGGGGGTGACGGCCGGCGGAGCCGGCTGGTATCTTTTGCAGAAACATCTTCCAAGATATATCGCCACAACCTATATTCAAGTCCTTTCACCGGCAGAAACAGACCCTATGGACATCACTGCACCTCAGACGCCGAAGGATATTTTATACGGTTATCGCCAGTCAATAGCTAATCTTATAAAACAGCAGCGTACTTTGCAGAATTTGCTTGAGAGCGACGTAGTTAAAAAGACCAGGTGGTTTAAGCGAAGAGACGAGGACATAAGAAAAGCCGTTAGGTATTTGGACAGGTATTTTAGTGCCTACGCCCACAGAGATGCTGAGTTTGTTGAGGTCTCGATGACCTGCCGTGATGCCAGAGAAGCAGCAGACATAGTGAACGAAATGGTGCGTTTGTTTCTTGCCAGGCAGGGAACCGTGGAAAGAGGAAAGGTAAATGCCGAGCTGGTAATGCTTGAAGAGCGGCAGCGCCGAGTTCAAACAGAGTTGAATGATGCGGACAAAGGCCTGGATGATGTCCGCGAGAGATGGGGCATAACTGACCTTGCTATGCCTGTGGGGCGTAGTTTCCAGCACACAGTCACTCTAAGGTTGAATAATTTGGAGCTTGAGAAAGACAGCCTTGAATTAGCTATAAGGCAGCTTAGCGCCGACATAGCAAATCTTAAAGATTTGGCGACAGGGCCTATTACTGAGCAGATTGAATATGTGATAGAGAGAGACCCGGTTATGGTTACACTTGCTCAGCAGCTTGTTTTTCAGGAGGCCCAGCTGTCGGGCAGACTCACAAAGTTTGGTGAAAATCACAGAGATGTGCGGCGAATAAGGGAGCAGATAAACGAAATCAGGAAAAGAAGAGAGCTCCGGAAAGCTGAAATTGCGGAACAGACCCGCAGGGCGAATCTCGCAAATGCGCGCGACGGCTTGCATGTTTTGCAGGAAAGGTTCGAGCAGCTGGAACAACTGCGAGAGGAAGCCGAAGCGAAGAAAAAAGAGCTTGATATGGCCCGTGTCCAGTATGAACGGCGGCTGAAGATAAGAGATGAGCGAGTCGCAATGCTTGACTCAATCAAAGAGCAGGTTGAGAAATTGAAAATGATGCATGATTCCCCGGAGACACCTAAAGTGCAGGCTGTTGGACTTGCTCCGATACCGCTGGAAATGGTGTTCTCCCGCCAGTGGTACCTTTGGTTCCCGGGCGGAACGATGTTGGGCTTTATGCTTAGTATAGGTCTTGCCTTCCTTGTTGAGCTGACTAACGACCTGGTGCGGACACCGAGCGATGTTGCCAAATATTTGCGTATTCCCCTATTGGGTGTTATCCCCGATGCATCTGAAGATAGTCAGGTTCGGCGCATTGAGCTTATGTCTGTCGTTCGCAAGGCTCCTTACTCTGTTATAAGCGAGTCCTACAGGCGATGTCGGGCGAACTTGAAGCTCTCCGGTACGGCGGAGTCTTTGAAGACTTTGCTTGTCAGCAGTGGTATGCCAGGGGACGGCAAGACTTCAGTGGCGGTTAATCTTGCAACCACCTTTGTTGCCGCGGACAAAAAAGTGCTGCTGATAGATGCCAATTTCAGACAGCCTAATTTGAAAAGACTATTTCCAAAAATACAGACCGATGAGCTCGAAGAAAAACTTGAAGTCGAGAGTTTTGATTTTGGATTGAGCAGTGTGCTGATGAACCAGTGCGGTTCCAAAGAAGCTATAAGGCCCGGTGGCATAGAGGGCCTTGACGTAATCGATGGTGGGCCTTTACCTGCTAATCCGGCGGAGCTGCTCGGCAGCCCCAGGATGGAAGAGCTGCTTGGCCGGCAGCGTAACAACTACGACCACATTATAATTGATGGGCCTCCTGTTTTGCTGGTTAGTGATGCAAAGGTATTAGCACGACTTGTTGATACGACAATTCTTGTATTCAATGCTGCCACCACAAGCAGGGGCGCTGCCCAGAGAACTATTAGCGAATTCAAAAATGTTAATGCTAATATAGTCGGCTGTGTGCTCTTTGCCGTAAGGTCTATGAAGGGAGGATATTTCCAGGAGCAATTCAAGTCGTACCGGAAATATGAGAAGAAGGCCAAGAAGGCCAGAAAGGCCGAACTTGCCGCCAGCCGAGCCTAAACGTTTGAGACTCTGCTGGATAGTGAAAAATATTGAGCTTTGCGTTATTATAATTGAACTTGGCGTGTTCTTAAACCTGTAGGCAGGCTTTTTATAAGAGGCTAATTTTATGGAGAAATTTTTGGTTACCGGCGGAGCCGGTTTTATCGGTTCGAATATCTGCAAAGAGCTCATCTCGCAAGGCTGCTTTGTAAGAGTTGTTGACAATCTGCTCACAGGCAAAAAAAGCAACCTTGCCTCTGTCATAGACAAAATCGATTTTATACAGGCCGATATGGGCGATGCGGAGGTCGCCCAATCGGCCACTAAAGATATCGATGTCGTTTTGCATCAGGGCGCATTGCCGTCGGTCCCGCGCAGCGTTGATGACCCTGCTGCTACGCACAGGCACTGTGTCGATGCGACCTTCGCGCTTCTTTTGGCTGCCCGTGATGCCGGCATAAAGCGGTTTGTCTATGCCGCAAGCTCCTCAGCTTACGGCGATACGCCGACTCTACCGAAGGTCGAGACGATGACGCCTATGCCGCTTTCACCTTATGCGGCCGCTAAGCTCGTTGGCGAATATTACTGCTCGGTATTCTATAAGGTTTTCGGTCTTGAGACTATCTCACTTCGCTATTTTAACGTCTTCGGCCCGCAACAGGACCCGACAAGTCAGTATGCAGCCGCCATACCGGCTTTTGTTACAGCCATATTGAAGAATGAACCGCCCACTATTTACGGTGACGGCGAGCAGAGCCGTGATTTCACGTATGTTGACAACGTAGTTGAGGCAAACTTACTTGCCGCACGAGCCAAACAGACTAAAGGTGAAGTTATAAATGTCGCCTGTGGCGAAGCCGTAACGGTAAATGCGATAATTGATATAATTAACGAACTGCTTAGCAAAAATATTAAGCCGACTTACGCCGACCCACGCCCCGGTGACGTAAAACACTCCCTCGCCGACATCACTCTGGCTGAGAAGCTAATTGACTACAAAACCAAAGTACCGTTTAAGCAAGGTTTGAAATTGGCAATAAATTGGTACCGGGACAATCTCCTCTGACGTCATTCCGAGCGCAGTCGAGGAATATATTTATCCTATGTCATTCCCGCGAAAGCGAGAATCCATTACGTTGTCATGCTGAGCAAGGTGAAGGAACAGTTATAGTTATTGTTCAATCCAAATCGTTCAGTTTGAATTAATCTGGTTTTCTTTTAATAACTTCAGTAACTTTTCTGTTTGTTTTTCTTTTTTTTAGTAGACTCAAGATTTCCTTGGTTTTTGTGAACATCATTTCAAAACGTTGGCTGGTTGTTAAAGACGTAAGGTAATCTAATTCAAATTCGATTTCCTTATCCTCATCCTCATTATGCGGATCTAACTTTAGAATAGCCATACAGTGCCTTTAGTTTGAAATAGGGGACAACAGCTGCTTTCTCAGTTTCTCTGCGTTCTGGATTAGTTGTTCTCGGCTTATTTGCTTTTTGGGGTCAAGTTCAAACGTCCATTCGTACGAATCCACGATTCTGTCAGGGCTGATTATTTGCGCGAAGAAATCAAACGGAAATCCGTCGTACCACGGCCCTTTTAACGGGCGGTGGGTATTTAAGGTTTCGTAGCCTTCCTTGCTTATCCTGACCCAATAATCGCCGTACCATTCGAACGAGACCGTGACAGGTGAGGTGCCTATCTCCTCATCGTTTAGCATAACCAACGCCCCCTGTGGCTCGGTGTTGATTGTCAGCTTACGTTCCACACAGCCGGCAAGTAAGAGGCTGACACTTAAGCTAATGGTTATCAGAGGGAGTAAATTGCACTTTGCCATAACAGGTATCCTTAAATCATTTTAGCTCAATTAATGGGCCTATTATAAGGGGAAGGGCGAAAAGATAAAAGTCTAAAGCTTCTTAGTCTGTTTTTTAGTCGGCGGGGACGCATCTGCCCTCTGCCCAGGCCCGCAGGCATTGGACCCTTTCGGCTAATGTTACCGAAAGCGGTGGTGAATTTCTCAAGGCGGAGAGAATATGCTCTGTATCCAGACGGGTTTTGTCCGCATACACCTCGTGCAGGGTGGATACGACGGCCTGCTCTATTTCAGAGCCGCTATAGCCTTCAGATGCCTCGGCCAATGCCCCCAGGTCGAACGTCTTAGGGTCTCGCTTACGTTTCTTTAGATGAATGGCAAATATTTCTTTTCGCACATCCGGGTTGGGCAGGTCAACAAAGAATATCTCGTCGAATCGGCCTTTGCGCAGAAGTTCGGGGGGCAGGGCCTCGATGTCATTGGCGGTAGCGACGACGAATACTGGTGCTTCGTGCTCCTGCAGCCAGGTCAGCAGCGTGCCAAACATCCTTTTAGACAGGCCCCCATCGGTACTTTGGCTGGCGGCTGAGGCAAAGCCCTTTTCGATCTCATCAATCCACAGAACTACCGGTGACATCATTTCGCTTTGGCGCAGTGCCTCGCGGAGGTTTCGCTCGGATTCGCCAATGTAGCTGTTGAATAGAGTACTGGGGTCCAATCTCAAGAGC
>SDBU01010107.1_pt1 | contig 10505 bp, 10 predicted proteins | sample 2277071 | NCBI WGS metagenome assembly SDBU01 (sample SAMN10397929, study PRJNA504765) | marine sediment metagenome | isolation source: marine sediment core GS08_GC12, 126 cmbsf | place: Arctic Ocean: Gakkel Ridge, Loki's castle | collected 2008
AAAAATGAATGTTGTTATTTTATGTGGTGGCATAGGAACCAGACTACGCGAAGAAACAATGTTTAAGCCTAAGGCCATGGTAATGATTGGTAACAGGCCTATCCTATGGCATATTATGAAGATTTATGGGCATTATGGGTTTCGCAGATTTATTTTTTGTTTGGGACACAGAGGGGAAATGATTAAGGAATATTTTTTTCATTACGAAATGATAAACAATGACGTTACCATTCGATTGGGAGCTAATGGCGGATTCAAAATACATGACATTCACAATGAAGACGACTGGGAAATAACCTTGTGTAGCACAGGAGACAATGCTCAAAAAGGAGCAAGGCTTAAGAGGATCGAAAAGTATATTGATTCTGATCGATTTATGGTGACTTATGGTGATGGTGTCGCAAATATCGATATCGAGGAGCTTTTAAAATTCCACAAATCCCACGGCAAAACAGCCACAGTCATTGGTGTACGTCCGAAGTTTTTAAGATTTGGGGAGCTCAACATCCAGGGAGACCAGGTGACTTATTTCTCTGAGAAACCCAAATACAGAGGCAACTATGTTAATGGCGGGTTTTTTGTTTTTGAACGTGATTTGTTTGATTACCTTGAAGACAGAGATGATTGTGATTTGGAAGTAGGCCCATTAGACCAAATATCCCAAAAAGGGGAATTGATGGTTTACAAGCATGACAAGTTTTGGGCGTGTATGGATACCATAAGAGATGTTGAATATTTGAATAACCTGTGGAACAGCAACCAGGCGGAATGGAAGGTTTGGTAAATCATGTTGACTGGAGGTTATAAATGAAAGATAAAGAAGAGTTTTTTCAAAACCTGTTTGTATTTGAGATGGCAAATAATCATATGGGAGATGTAGAGCATGGTATAAGAATTATCCACGAAATTCACAAAGTGACAGCTGAATTTGATTTTAATTTTGCATTCAAGTTCCAGTATAGAGATCTTGACACCTTTATTCACCCCAGTTATAAAGATAATTTCGAATTCAAATATGTTAAACGATTTCAGGAAACACAGCTAAGTAACGACGAGCTTTTTCGTCTAAAACAAGAGGTGGACAAATTAGGCTTCATATCAATGTGTACGCCTTTCGATGAAAATTCAGTGAATAAAATTATTGACTTTGGCTTTAATATTATTAAGGTGGGGAGTTGTTCATTTACTGACTGGTCTCTTTTAGAAAAAATCTCGGAAACAGACAAGCCAATTATAGCTTCGACCGCAGGCGCTACTCTGAATGAAATCGATAAGGTAGTTGTTTTCATTAAACACAGACGGAAACAGTTTGCTATCATGCACTGTGTCGGCGAATATCCCACCTTTACAGAGCATCTTGATTTGAATCAAATTGAATTTTTCAGAAATCGCTATTCTGATGTCACTATTGGATATTCAACCCATGAAGATCCTAACAATTTTGATGCAATTAAGCTGGCTATAGCAAAAGGGGGAAAAATCTTTGAGCGACATGTAGGTATTGCAACTGAAAAATATGCTTTAAATGCTTATTCATCTACGCCAGTCCAGGTACGGCAATGGTTGTCATCTGCTCAAGAGGCGTTTGCAATGTGTGGCATTTCCGAGGCAAGACGAGAAATCTATGAAAAGGAAAGATCTGATCTTCAGGGGCTGATGCGAGGGGTGTTTGCCAAAGAAGATATTGCCATGGATCAAAAGATTACTACTGAGAATACATTTTTTGCCATACCTAATTTAGATAACCAGATTGTGGCAAACAACATGTCCAAATATTCCGAATTTGTAGCTAAGAAAAATATTAAATACAGAGAGCCAATCTATTTCAAGGATGTATCTGCAAGAGACGTCAGGAAATATGTTCTAAAAACCATTGGCAAAGTTCAAGAGATGCTTATTGAAAGCAAGGTGCATTTGCCGCATATGCTGCAATTCGAGCTGTCACATCATTATGGTATAGAGCGTCTTGAGGAATGTGGTGCTGTAATCATCAACTGCGTAAATCGCCAGTACTGTAAAAAATTGATTATTATGCTTCCTGGCCAGCGTCACCCTGTCCATTTCCACAAGAGAAAGGAAGAGACATTTCAAATTTTTTCAGGCGAACTTTTCCTGGATCTTGGACATGGTGAAGAAGTCTACCGTCCGGGTGACATTATTCTTGTGGAGAAAGGTGTTAAACATAGCTTCCGTTCTGAAAAAGGGACAATTTTTGAGGAGATATCTAGCACTCATTATCCCGACGATTCCTATTACGATGATCAAGACATCCTAAAGAACAAAAATCGAAAAACAGAGATGACCTTCTGGACAGACTGGCTCTATGAGGCTCTCAAATAGGGAAGAAAATGATGAAGCTTTCTGATTATGTAATAGAATTCGTGACAGGGCTGGGCATAAAAGAGATTTTTATGTTTCCAGGTGGTGGTTGTATGCATCTGATCGATTCCGTTGGCAAGAGTGAGAAACTTGATTATATATGCAATCTGCATGAGCAAGCCTGTGCTATCGCTGCAGATGCCTATAGCCAATATATGAATAATTTAGGCGTTATCCTAGTAACAACAGGACCTGGGTGTACAAATACTTTAACTGGTGTAGCGGCAGCATGGCTTGATTCAATTCCAATACTAATTATTTCTGGTCAGGTGAAACGAACTGATATGGTTGGAAATCGTGGCGTCCGCCAAATGGGGTTTCAGGAAATTAATATTGTAAGCCTTGTAAAATCTATCACTAAATATTCGGTAACGGTTACAGAACCTGAGAAAATCAGATACCATTTAGAAAAAGCTGTTTCTCTTGCTAAGCATGGTCGACCAGGCCCAGTCTGGATTGATATTCCATTGGATGTTCAGGCAAAAATGGTTGATGAGCAGCAATTAGTTGGTTTTGAATACGAAGTAAAGAAACAAATAAAGCCGAACAACTTGAATGAAAACATTAATCAGACAATCAAATTACTAAATCAATCTGAAAGACCAGTTATTTTAGTAGGCAATGGAGTTCGCCTTGCTGGTGGAATAAGAGAGTTCTTGGAGTTGATTGATTTATTACAAATACCTGTTTTAACTACTTGGAAAGCGATTGATTTTTTAGCCGAGGATCATTTCTTATTTATGGGACGACCAGGAGCAGTGGGTCAGCGAGGAGCAAATTTTTCCCAGCAGAATTCTGATTTCATTTTAATTATAGGTGCTCGCCTTGATTTTGGGCAAACAGGGTATAACCATAAGAATTTCGCTCGTGCCGCAAAAAAGGTGATGGTGGACATTGATCCCAATGAAATAAAGAAAATGGATATGTCTATTGAAGTACCAATCTGCAGTGATGCAAAAATATTTATTCAGGAATTTATCAAACAGAAGGACAAAATAGAAGCTGTTGATAGAACTAACTGGATAAGAAAATGTAGAGAGTGGCAGATTAAATATCCAATAGTATTGCCTGAATATTGGCAACAAGAAGATTGTGTAAATAATTATGTACTTATTGATGTTTTATCTGATGAGATGTCTGAAGATGACTTGTTGATTCCTGGCAGTTCAGGCGCATGTAGCGAAGTGACTATGCAAGCCTTCAGGGTAAAAAATGGGCAGAGAATTTTTAACAGTGAAGGACTTGGCCCTATGGGATGCGGAATTCCTGCCAGTATTGGGGGTTGCATTGCAAGTAGTAGAAAAAGAACCGTTTGTATTGATGGTGATGGTGGATTTTGTTTGAATATACAAGAATTGGAGATTGTGAAAAGATTAAATCTTCCGATAAAATATTTTGTTTTGAATAACCAAGGTTATGCCTCCATACGTACAACCCAAAAGAATTACTTTGAAGGACGTTTTGTAGCCAGTGATCCAACAAGCGGTTTAACACTCCCCAATCCTACGAAAATTGCAGATGCTTTTGACATTCCATCGATTCAAATAAAGAACCACAAGAATATTAGAGAAAAAGTTCGAAAAGTATTAGATACGGAGGGCCCTGTGATTTGTGAAGTATTATTACGTTACGAGCATGTTACTGCCCCAAAACTCTCTTCATATCAGAAAAAGGATGGCAGTTTTGTTTCCAGACCTCTTGAGGACTTAGCTCCTTTTTTGGATCGTAAGGAATTTCAGGAAAATATGTTGATTCCGCTAATTAAAGATGAATGAAGGAAGGAGAATATATTATATGAAATATAGACGTTGTGCGGTATGCGGAAATAAAGACGTAGAAGTACTTCACAATTTAAAATTCGAATTGCTTGAAGGGGTAAACCTTCCAGATAATTACGATATAGTTTTTTGTAATATTTGTGATTTTGTTTATGCAGATACTTCAGCTACTCAGGATGACTATGATAAGTTTTATCAGGAGCATAACATATACGAGAATCCGGCCAGTTATAGTGATATGGAGAAATATAAAAATATCTTTGACCAGTTGAGTAATAGATGGGATAAAGACAAAAGTGTTTTAGAAATAGGCTTTGCTAATGGCGAATTATTAAAAATGTTTAAAGAAGCAGGTTACCAGCAACTATATGGGTTAGACCCAAGTAAAAGTTGCGTAGACAATTTAAGTAAAATTGGTATGCTAGCCTTTCAAGGAAGCTTGCTAAAACACGATATAACAAAAGAGTTTGATTATATAATATTATCTCATGTCTTAGAACATATCTTAGACATACAAAGTGCAATAAAAAATATCTGTGATTTATTAAAATATGATGGTGAGGCTTACATAGAAGTTCCGGATTTAAAGCAATATAAAGAAAACAATTCTTCTCCGTTTAATTATTTTGATATCGAGCACATAAATCACTTCACAGCATATTCATTGTTCAATCTTATGGAATTTAATGGGTTACGAGTAGCATCTTGTGGCACAAAGAAGTGGGATATCGGTAAAGGAATGTTTTACCCTGCAATCTGGGCGATGGTTAGCAAGCCATCTCCAACGATAGATCCCGGAACAATAGCTTATGTGAAAGACTATATATCTGAGTGTTTGGAAAGGCAATATCCTGAAATTGAAGAACTGATTAAAACACAAGAAGAAGTGATAATCTGGGGCGCTGGTAGTTTGGCTCAGAGATCATACACTATGGCTAATCTAGGTAAATGTAATATCAAGATGTATGTTGATAATAATAAGAATAAGGTCGGTACTGCCTTTGGTGGTAAGCACATATGTCGTCCTAGTAATATAAAAACGAACAACAAGATACTTATTCTTTCTGTTTACTCTACTGATGAGATAACAAATCAGATAAGAGATATGGGATTAAAGAATGAGATTATTGTTCTTGAGGATGGTAGAATAAAATGAAAATACTTATAATGGGAGAATCAGGTTTCATAGGGAAGAATCTAAAAGAACAATTGGTTAGCGATGATTATGAAGTACATGCTCCAACCAGTACTGAGTTGAATTTATTAGATAATTCAAAAGTGTCACAGTACTTAAAAGAACATTATTTTGATGTAATTCTACACGCTGCAACTTGGGCTGCTACAAGAACTTCTACTAAAGATATTACAAGAGTATTTGAAAACAATATAAGAATATTTTTTAATATTGCCAGATGCAACAAAGATTTTGGGAAGATGATTTATTATGGGTCGGGAGCGGAATTTTCCAGGGAACACTGGAAACCAAAGATGTCGGAAGACTACTTTGATGCTTATATCCCCACAGATCAATATGGATTCTCTAAATATATAATGAATAAACATGCTGAGAAGTCAAAGAATATTTACAACCTCAGGCTTTTTGGCATTTTTGGGAAACATGAGGATTGGAAAATTCGCTTTATATCTAATGCGATCTGTAAGGTGATATATGATCTGCCTATTACAATCAAGCAAAATGTTTTTTTTGATTATATGTATATTGATGATCTTGTAGAAATAACCAAGTGGTTCATTTATAGCAGTCCGAAATATAAATCTTATAACATATGTACTGGACAAATTTATGATCTGCGAACTCTTGCTATAAAAGTAATTGAGGCATCTAGTAATAATCTTAATATTTTTGTTGGATGTGATGGAATGAGCCAGGAATATAGTGGTGATAATTCTAGATTCATTTCCGAAATAGGTGGATACTCTTTTCGTGATATGAATGATTGCATAAGAGAATTATATCATTGGTATAAGTCCAACAAGCATCATATCGATAAGGAAAGGCTCTTAAAGGAGGATTAAAATGAAAGGAATACTTGTCACAGGTGGTTATGGGTTCATAGGTTCAAGCTTTATCCGTTATGTACTGGAGAATACCGACTACAGCATTATTAATATCGATAAGATAACTCCTCAGTCGCATCCCGAATCGATACGTAACCTTGAGTCCAATACCCGATACGTGTTTATTAAAATGGATATCTGTAATATAAATACAGTATATCGTAAGTTTCATAACATCGATTATATCGTAAACTTTGCCGCAGAGACGCATGTAGACCGCTCTATTGGAACATGGGAGAAGAAAAGCTTAAGAGAAGAAAGATGGCAGACAGGGCAGGACGAATTTATCCATACGAACGTTTTGGGTGTTCAACGGATGCTTGAGTTTGCAAAGAAAATTAAAGGATTGAAGCGGTTTGTGCAAATATCTACTGATGAGGTCTACGGCTCTGTTGAAGCAGCAAGCTTTGAAAAGGATGCGTTTAACACCACTAATCCTTACTCAGCTACTAAGGGTGCGGGAGAGCTTATGGCGAATGCCCATTTTCATACGTTCGGAGTCCCTATGTGTATCACCCGTTCATGTAATAACTACGGTGTATGGCAGGGGTCGGAGAAGCTTATACCATTGACTATTCTCAGGGCGTTAGAAAATAAACCTATACCTATTTATGGCACAGGTAAGAATAAAAGAGATTGGGTGTTCGTTGAAGATAATGTCCGAGCGGTTCTCGCCGTTATGAAGCGTGGAATTGCAGGAGAGGTCTATAACATACCTGGATATAATACGAAATCTAATAACGAACTTATAAAGATGATACTTGAATGTATGGGTAAACCAGAGGAACTTATGGTAACGACAAGAGACCGCCCAGGACACGACTGGGAATACAGGATGGATGGCGAACGAATCCATTGTGTAATGGGCTGGACTCCTCAAGTAACGCTCAAGGATGGGATACTAAAGACAATAGAATTCTATAGAGACAATGCCGAGTATTTCAAGGAAGAGCAGAAACGGAACGGAGTCTTAGATAGAGTAAACGCTTTGCTGGAGGTTTCAAATTAAAGGAATAATTTTAGCAGGCGGAACAGGTTCCAGAATGGGACTCTCTACGAGAGTAACCAACAAACATTTATTATGTGTCTACGACAGGCCGATGATCTTCTTCCCGCTCTGGACATTGAAGAAAATGGAGGTGAAGGAAATCCTTGTTATCTCGGGCAAAGAGCATGTGGGCGACATGATAGGCCTTCTGGGTTCTGGCTCTGATTTCGGTGTTGATTTCACCTACCGCGTCCAGGACGGCACGGGCGGAATCGCCGAGGCGCTTTATCTTGCCAAGAGTTTTGTTGGGGAGAATCATTTTGCCGTAATTCTCGCTGATAATTATTTCGAGCATGATATTAAGGTTGAAGATTTGGATAAGGGAGATGCCAGAATTTTCCTCACGGCCGTAAAAGAGCCAAAAAGATTCGGTGTGGTTGAGATCAAAAACAGGAAAGTCATTGGGATAGAGGAAAAGCCCAGTAAACCCAAATCGAATTTCATAGCCGCTGGAATTTATATATACGACTGGAATGTATTCCCGATAATAGAAGGCCTTGAAAAATCGGGCAGAGGGGAGCTTGAGATAACCGATGTCCATAAAGAATATATACGAAAGGGAAAACTCAGATATTCCATGCTTCGGGGACTCTGGTCGGACATGGGAACGCCCCAATCGCTTCTTGAGGCATCCAATTTTATAAGAAATAAAATGGAAGGAAAATGACGACAAGAAAGGCGGTAAAATGAGTTTCGATCAAAGAGCATGGTCCGCGCTTTCTTGCCACATGTTATACGGCGATTGCTCATAAGCAGAAAGCCAAGCAAGGGTTGACAAAATAGAAGGGTTTTTTTATAGTTTATTATAAATAGAAGGTTTGAAATCTGAGGACTGAGGCAAAAGCCTTAGCTTGTTGCGTTCAGGGCGCTCAGGGTTAGCAAACGCTTTTTGCTAGTCTTGAGCGCCTTTTTTTTTGGCAAAAGGGACCAAGACAGAACAAATAAAGACGGAGGTCTATGTTTATGCCTCGTAACTCTTTGAGGTTGATATGGATGAGATAAACGCTTTTGTGGAACCCGTGACATTGAGATGCGAATGTCCTAGGCAGGAAATTAGTTTTTGGAGAAAAAATGAGCTTCGATAGCCTGCTCATAAACCACATGAAGGTAGCCCAGGTCACCTTTAGTACTTGGGGCGAACCAACAAAAACAGCAGGACCAAAGCTTCCCTGTCGCATTATGTACGATACGAGATTAATGAAAGACTACAAAGGAGAAGAGGTTTTGAGTGCGGCCAAGATATTCTGCAAGCCAGAGCATATCACATTTGAGCATGAGGATCAGATTCAATTTGACATCGAAAGCTATGCCATAAACCATCCGATAATTACAATAAAACAACCGCAGAATTCAATAAATATCCATCATGCTGAGATATGGGTCCAATAGAATGGCTAAGAAAACTGGCATGACTTTTGACACGAAGGATTTCGACATAAAGTTCCCACGGGTCTGCAATAAGGAAATTCCAGAAGCAGGGGCTAGGATGGAATACAAAGTAGCAGGCATGGTCATACGGGATGCGATACTTGAGGAACCTAGGGCGCCGCACAGCAAGGGAGGCGGTACTTTATGGCGTAGCCAGAAGATTGAACAGCCACAAATAAAGGCAGGCGAGATAACCATAGAGTTGGGGTTCGACGTAGAATACGCAGCGTTCGTGCATGAGATGCCAAGTAATGTGAACTGGACGATGGCCGGATCGGGACCTAAGTATTTGGAGGCGAAGCTCATTAAGAACAAGGAAAAATACATGGCTGAAATAGCACGAGGCATGCAAGGGCCAGAAGGCGGGCGATGATAAAGGAGATAACTAAATTTATCGCGCAAAAGAGCGCCGACGTTACGTGGAATATTAGCCAGACTTGGACTATTGGCACAAATCTTTTTGCCGGTCATGTTCCTGTGAAGAATTTTGCAGGTGTCAATATACCCATACGCTATCTTGCCGTGCTGGAGAATGCTGGAGGTGCAGTGCTGTCAGATGTTGGAGGAGTGGTTGCTACGGTACCGCCATCAAATCCAGCTGATCCGAATTATGGATGTACATACTGGCCCAAGTATATCGAGAAGGCTGTGCAGTTGCTGAATCGGGCCAATTCTTATTTTATCGCTCACAAAGATGCCGAAGAACTTTATGAAGCGTTTCACAATACGGCTGGCTGGAATCTGCCCCTAGTGCCTCCAGTGAATCGGCAATATCTGGTTATAGTGATCGATGCCTATGGTCCACCAGCACCAGTCGAGAATCCAGGGGCAAGCGGATATTATACATTTTCGACGAACTTTACATGGAAAATAGAGGAGGCCTCATGTGGAGCCTGAATATAAAACCTTGAGAAAAGTTTTTTTTATTTTGTAATAAACAGAAAAATTTAATATATTAAATAGAAGGTTTGAAATCTGAGGACTGAGGCAAGAGCCTTAGCTTCTTGCGTTCAGGGCGCTCAGGATTAGCAAACGCTTTTTGCTAGTCTTGAGCGCCTTTTTTTTTGGCAAAAGGGACCAAGACAGAAAAAAAGAAGAATAGAGAGACTTATATTTATGCCAAAAAATCTTTATGGAGGTAAATAAATGCCGAAACTACCGATTGGAGACATCGGACCGTGTGTAGTCATCTGGGATTACGAAGGAAGTCCTCTTACTGTCGGGCCTTACTTGGGCACGATCTCTCTACGCATGACCGATTCTGTAAGCGATGTGCAGGAAGAAGGCTATGGCGACGCACCCGTGGATGCTGTTTTCGCAGGTACGGTGATGGAACTTGATATCCCCATGGCCAGAAGCACCTTGCTCCAGCTTGAGGGCACTATCGGATATGTGGACATGGGTAGCCTGAGTGCAAGCGGAAAAGTCCTCACGCTCAAGAACATGGCCGGTTGCGATATGTATGCGAACGCCAAACAGATAGTCATAGCGCCTATTTGCAACAATGTACCTGATACCGACCCGAATACATGGACGCTACTTTACAAGTGCCATCCCTGGAGAGACTTTGAACTCACCTGGGATAGAAGCGGCCAGCGGGTCCATATGGTCAAATTCAAAGTATTCCCGAACCAAGACAGTGGCTACTGCGGTGAGTACGGAACTGAGGGTATGGAATCTGGGTCTACGGCGATAGAGGGAATCTGTACATGACGGAAGAAAAAAAGTTAATCCTGAGTACGCAGAAAAGCATCCACAAGCCGATAGAGATCGAAATCGATGGGAAAGTCTAC
>SDBU01010108.1_pt1 | contig 10505 bp, 17 predicted proteins | sample 2277071 | NCBI WGS metagenome assembly SDBU01 (sample SAMN10397929, study PRJNA504765) | marine sediment metagenome | isolation source: marine sediment core GS08_GC12, 126 cmbsf | place: Arctic Ocean: Gakkel Ridge, Loki's castle | collected 2008
GCAACCACTCTTACATCTATATCGTAAATGTTACTTCCCCAGCCGAACATCCTACTGCCCGTTGCTGATAACATTATAATAGTTGCATCGTCTGGTAAGCCAGTACGCAGTAGAGCCTCTACCTCTTTCTGTTGTTCTTCAGTGATCGGGTCTCTCATTTTGCCTCACCTATTCTTACTATGTGGCGATCCTTAAACGCCACTGAATTAGTTAATCCAGTCCAGTCATCAGCATATAGCATTGCTATTCCTCGATAGCAATCCCACGTATATGGCTGTGACAGCAGTTCCATTATTAAATCAGCGTGGGGAATATACTTCAAGAACATCTTAGAGTATTCGATGTTTGCTTCGCAGTTGAAACTGCATACAATCTGTGGCACTGCTCTGAGGCCAAAGTACCTTGGAAGTATGTTCGCTTCTGGTACAAGGTTTGGCATCTCAATAGTAAACTCGTCGATTCTAGTATGCTTACTATTCAGCGCTGCTTCCCATACAGGATCAAGTGATTGTGTTCCCCACACATCGTTGAAGAAGGTAGCATCACACTCTGGGTATGAAAGAAACTCTGACATTGTAATATGATCAGTTGGGCTAGCATTGTGTGCTTCTTTCCATTTCAGCGCATATTTCCTTTTCTTTGTAACAACGCCGTATAAGTCATAAGGTTCATTTGGTACTGGCTTATAGTGCTTGTGAGCAAATCCACTGGTTCGCCTGACTTCTTGTAATGGTTCAAAGTGTAGTCCAAGGTCTGCTAGTAGCAGCATATCTTGAAGTAGATGGTCGCTGCGAACATGGTATGTAGCACACCGTCTATCTCCTTTACTAACTGTTAGAAGCTCCGCCAGCCAAACCTCTTGTCCAATGAGTTTAAGCTTCTCTGCCATACCCTGGTTTTTAAATGTTACAATAATTCTACTTACTGGCATTACATTGATATTTAATGTGGGATGTGTATTTCTGTCTCTATCCTCATTAGCCATCCTATCATAGTCCTCCTGAGTAAGCTTAGGATTTGTTTCGGGGTTATCTGCATATGTCATGCTTTTTTCATCTCCTTAAGAACAGTCTCAATGTTAGTAAATCGTAGAAGGTTAAGCATCTTCCTCCACAGTGGTCTATATGCTGGACACCACATTGTTTTATTCCTCCAGTCGTGGTCTACCGCATTGGCAGGGCATCCGCCGGTACAATTAGCAAAGAAATTACATCCAGTACAGTCTGTCTTTTCGAGGAGGTTCATCCTAGTGCTGTGTGGAGTTCCATATACAATATGCTCATCCATAAACTTATGGCATACTGATACTTGTCCCTGTGATGTAACTACAACCCCGGCCTTAGTCGCAAAGGGGTCACAATTCTGGAAGAAGCACATTACCTTGTCTGACTGTCCCAGAATTGAGTAGATCATATCTGAGAACGGTGACCAACCATACATGCCGCCAAGTACCACATGGTCAGCAATGTCTAAGTAGAAGTCCTTCATTTCAAGCGGCGTAAGTTGAATCTTTGGGTCTGGGTGAACACAGGGAAGAAGTCGCCCACGAATATTTTTTTCATTAAGCCTCGTCATAAAATCTTTGAATGCTTCCCGCTGTTTTGGTAGTCCATTTCTCTTATGGATAACAGAAAGAACACCGACTTCAATCCCAGCATCCTTGGCTGCAAACAGATTCTTTGTGATCAACTGGGTCTTCTGCTTTGCAAATCTGAACCTGTTGAGACTCCCGAATCCATCGAGACTAACACCTACTGATACACCGTACACCTTCAATAGTTGAATGTTCTCAGTGTTGAGAAGTAGGCCATTTGTCTGGATTGAAATTTTTATTGGATCGTCGCCACATGTCAGTGTATTAATATGCCCAAAGATATTCTCTAGTACACTGCTAGAGAGCAATAGTGGCTCACCGCCATGCAAACAAACCCTGGTACTAACGTTATTTTCAGCTAGGCCAGACAATGTCTTTCTTATGGCTGGCAGGTTTGGTAGATCATGTTGTACCTTGCCTCTTATTGGGGCATTGTAACAATACTTACATACACCATTGCATTCCAGTGATGCATCAAGAAGGATTGTCATATCTTAATAGAGTCTAGTAGGATATAAAAAGCTTTCCAGCGATAGTAGCAATGAGAAAAGTATATGTGGGACTTAGACCGAATTATAAATATGTCTTCAATTCTTGATTTCTTACGAGCAATGCTGTGCCCCGACGCGGCAAAGCTAAAGAGAGAAAATGGTGAATTATCAGTGTTGAACCAGGAGCTTGAGCTTCGAATCTCACTACTTACCGCTGCTCTTGATGACAGCTTTGTTATCATATCTGCTGATGATATAGTAGACATCGACAGAGCTGTGGAAATCTATCCATACCGGCACCCAAAACTCAATGATTATGAACTCACTGTTGCTGATTTAAAATACTATGCCCTTGTGAAGAGTGACTGGCGCGACCTTCTCGATGAGATTCATCCACACCTTATAAACTTAATCGGTGAATGGACGGCAGAAATTGCTGACTGTGATGACTTTGCGCTCATCATGAATGCTTTCATTGCATCGAGCTTCATCAAGGCCGGCTTCGATCTCCAGGGTGCCTTCTTCATGGCTCATAGTCCAACTCATGCCTACAACATCTTTGTTGACAGCGAGAAGTTTGCGTGGGTTTATGAGCCTCAGACCAACAGGGTTAAAGGATTAGTTGACAGAGTTGACCCGCCGTATGATACCAAAAAGGTACTGGCAGTTGGTGAAAAAAGGTAGATTTCTGACGAGCAAGTTAAGGCTAACTTCCAACGATTATTAAGATATTTAAATATTTTTTAATATCTCTCATTGTATATTTTACATAGCTATTACTTGGATTAGATGGTGGTGGGGGCCTAATACTTTTAACATATAATATTTTATAATCAATGTTAATATTTTTCTTCTCTTTTAATATTTTTTCTCCAAGTTCTAACTGTACTATTGCAGACATCAGTGTATATTTATTTAAAGCTTTTTTTTCTTCAATAAGTATTATTTTTCCATCTGCACTTTTAAAAAGATAATCACTATATGCTGCGCGCAGTTTGTACATTATTCCATTTTTAAATATGCTTTTAACTTTTGCAAGGTGCTCGGGTATTTTAATTTCTTTCATTGTCAGTTCAAGTCTTAGTTTCTGCCTCACTCTTTTTCCACGTATGCGCCCTCGCCGTTTAATTCCTTTAAACACTCTTATCTTATGAACCATTGTATAATTAATATTGAATTTATCTTCTATAGTTGCAAGAGGAACATTGTCTTGGTACATAGCCATTATCTCATCTGCTTTTTCAAGGATTTTCAGTGTTCTTTTTCGTATTGCATAGCCACTATGGTGACTCCATGTCTTAAACATATTGAACGTTATATAATAACTCTTAGCATTAAAAAAGATATGGGGGAGTTAGACTACTCCGGTATAACTAGTTTTGATCTGGATAAAGTCTCTTTTTTCGCATATAGAGCATTGCGCAGTAGTTGGCTATATCAGGCAGCTCATCAACGTTTAAGGACTCAAAATATTCAGTGGTTTCCTTCATGAGACCAGTTTGGAGTAGGTCGTTGATACTTTCACGCTCATAAATTGGTCCTCTGTCTCTACCAACGTCTTTAAGCCAATATTCATCCTTCCAACTGTCACCCTTCTCCTTGTCCTTAGCCCGCATCTTCTTGATCATGGCTTCGAAGAAGGGTCGGAAGTCAGCATAGACAGTTATTGTCTATACCTCCTCAATGATAATTTGAATACTGCCATCTTTAAGATGATGAACACTGACAACACGTAGTGTATAGTGCTCACCTGTTTCCATCGTTTCTCCTACTCTTGGAATGGCTTTACGCCACCAACTATGGCTGAATATTGGGTTGCCGTCACTGTCAGGAATGAAAACTCTGATTAGGGTTGTCAATTGTTGTCGACCTCTCCAGGAGATAGTACTACACCCTGTTTTGGTTCAGCAGCTGTGCCTTTATTCAGGAGAAGCTTACGTATTTCGATGACCAAGCTGTTCATTGAATTTGATTCACCGGGAGTAAGGTACATCTTCTCGATGATGACATTGGCTCTGTCTATAAGAGTGCGGCTATTGATGTCATCGTCCTCGTATTCTTTGCTTTCAATGTATCTTTCAAGGCTACTCATGTGAAAGTTTAGAAGGTGGTTTATTTCATCCGCTGGAATTACTAGAGCCTCATTTTCAGGAGCATCCATTGTTATAAGCACGTTGGCCTTGTCTTTTAAGCCCAATCTCAACCACTCATCCATTTTTGGACCGGCGGCCATTGGGCGTATAATTACGAGGGGTAAAGTATTGTCGTAGCCAGTCACTGTTCCAGTTCCTCCATCTCTCTGTCGCGGTCTGCTTGAAGACCTGCATTGTATTCTGCCTCAGTATCTGCACTGTCTTCTGCCATCTTTGGCTCATCGTTGGCTCCCTCAGCTTTATTCATTTCGTCAATGTAGTTTTGTACCAGTGGTCCATCATGTACTGGTCCCTTACAGGACTCACACAGTGAGTAGCATTTGGTTATAATAGTGGCAGCTGCTTTCAGCCTGTCATTGATTTCCTTTGTCAGCTCTTTGAGAGGGGTCATTTCTTCGCCCATTGTTATGCCTCGGTCTCAGAGTGGTTGGCCTTGGCGTGCTCGCGTTCTTTTCGGATTTGTATGTAGTCCTCAAGAAGGTTGAGGGGTGCTCCATCGAGAAGCACGTGGTAAATTTTACCCATACCACTAGCATAATCGTTTGCACCACTTACTCTTAGTACAGCAAGTCTGTTTTTAGCCCACCGTTTGTCTTCAGGCATCTCATAGCCCAACCTGACTAGGTCAGCAACCTCGTCGTAGCTAATGATTCTCTCATCGACTATTGGGTCAATGTGAACCTTAAAGGTGGCTTTGGGTATTGGGATGTTTCTTACGGGACAATTCTTCAGAACCCACTCAGGATCAGTTATGTCGTCGTCCTCTTCCAGAAGGATAAGGTTCCAGACAAAAAGTGTTGATGGTGTTGCTCGTGTATCTCCTAATCCTCCATGTTGGGCTACTAAAGATGACCAGGGTCGGTTGCTTCCATGTAGCCAGGGGTCAAGAATCCAACCCTGAGAAAACAATTCGTATACTTCATCGATTGTCTGATGGTTTTCTCCAGTGGTTATTCCTTTTCTTTTCATAGTAAATATTAATCTGTGGTGATGCTATATAAGACTATCCATCGTAAATAAGAAGTAACAATAGGTAACTCACTGGAAGAAGCTATCAAGAGACTTTACCTCGGCAGGTCCACTAACACCGAGGAACTTAATGAAGCGGTTTGCATATTGCTTCGCCTTGTCGCTTCCAGGCTGTCCACCGGTTCTTATAATATAGGCTGGGTGAGGAATGTAGACAATGGGTATTTGGATAAGCTTGAGATGGGGATTCATTGCTTTATAATCTCGGAGAATACGCTCTGGCACCCGACCGAGAGCAACAATGCCTTTTGGTTTTACCACTCGAAGCTCATTGAGAAAGTGAGGTAAGCAAGCCCGAACTTCGGCACTGGTTGGTGTCCTGTTCTTGCCATCCCTATCGGAAGGGAAGCATTTTACTATATTCGTTGTATAGGTTTCCTCCATTTTAACACCGAGATAATTAAGAACCCAGTTGTAGAGTTTACCACTGCGGTCCTTGGTAAATGGGATTCCAGTATAGCCACAGCCATCACGCCCTGGAGCCTCACCTATAAAGATGGTGGGACTATCTATATCGCCGTAGCCATAGGTTGCTTTGCCCCAATGGCATTTCTTACGAGACTTCACAAGGTCTGAGCAGAGTTCACATTGGTGAACTGCATTACGAAAAGCTGTTCGTTGCTCTCTACGCTGTGCCAGCTCTTTGCGGGCTCTGTCTTCTCGTTCACTTTCACGGGGCATGATAATCACAAAAAAATAGGGGAGATCGAGATGCTTATCCGGAGGCGTTAGCCTCTGCATCAGGCTCAGGGACGACCTCGCCATCCTCAGCTGGGGCCTCGACTTTAGCGGCTTCGGCGTCGGCAGCTTCCTTCGCTGCTTTTGCCTCTGCTTTCTGGTCTGCTTTGGTCTTGGCCTCGGCGGCGAGCTTCTCCTTCTTCGCCCTGTAAAGCTCCTCTTTCTCTGCCAGGGCATCGGCGTATTCCTTTGCCCTTTCCGCGATAACTTCGGGGTCAGTCAGATTCTCGATCGTGATCTTCCCAGACCTCGTCTGAAGAAGATTGATGTTGTCACCGATCGCCCAGCCTATGGGTCTTGCCACCCTAGTAATGGCAACGAGGAACTGGGTATGAATCCGAAGCTGTCGGGGTGTCTTTGTCTCTGCCGTTTCTGACATAGCACTATTAGGAGGTGTTGCTAATATATAAGGTCTTCCATTGGAGAAAATTAAGACAGACTGCTACGTAATTTTGCAGCGCCTGCCTACCCATTGTTTGACATCTGATGTTGGCATATTTTTATAAATTTTTTCTGAAATCTCTCTAAGTCTGCGCTTCCGAGCTATCTCAGCGAGAATGGCCCATTGGTATGACCTGAATGGTTCTATCATCTCACTGGCTTGCTCTGCTTGAAAGTCCACTGAGACATCCATAAATGGGTCAAGAGTGTCGCGGGTGTTAATCCACATCGCTTCAATAATACTACCCCACTCTTCTGGTGTCATCGGTGGAATAGGAATAGGATTCATGTTCCTGATATATGGATACATTGGAGGAAGCCTGTTCACAATCTTCTGGATAGCCTTGTGTCTCTCATGGTAATAATGGAAGCTGCCTGCAATGTGGTAATAGTAACCAAGCTCTACGCCGAGCCAGGAAGCCAGCGACTCCTGGAGAAACTGGAACATCCAAGTATCATAGCAGAAGCCCCACAATGCATCATTGCTCCTCATGTGGGCAATACAATCCAGCTTGTTATCTCTAAGAAGAAACTGGAGGTCCATTGTGCAAGCTACATCTTTGCTCATATAAGCTTCAATGATTGGGTTGTGTATAGTTATTGTGGCACGGCGTGATGTTGGCCTTTGAAGTAGTTCATCATAGCACCGCCATAGTTGCCAGGGAACTGCCTTATATGGACTTGGAAGACCTTTTGGACTAGCATTCATACGCTGTCCATAATGACCAGGGAACTTACCATCTCTCATCCAGTTGCTAAGTCTCTTGACAAATATCGGTGCTAACCCAGGATTCTTATTCATAAGAACATCCAGGGTTTCAACCACTGAGAAGGCGAAATTAAGATTTCTTCCTGGCGGGTCTATAAGACGCCGCATAGGTCTTATAAACTTTGCTACGAACGGAACCATTTCAGTGGTCATTTCTGGACCAACCTGGACCTCATTTCCTAACATGACAAGGTCCTGGAGAACCTGGACATAGCTGCTCGCTGTACTAAAGTATGATCTCATTGTGTTTCCTCATGACTCACCATAAGTGCTACGATGTGATCGTATTGAGCCCTGGACCACTTTGTGTTTATCTCTATAAGCTCCTTACCCCTTGGATGCCTTACAATATTAAGTAGCGCCACTGACTTGGGGCACTCCATTTGAAACTTAACCTTTCCCTTTCCGGGAGACATTGCAGTATACATCATGGCAAGGAATGGAAATGCACGGCACGTGTTGGGTCGGATATCATAAATTGAACAGTGACTCCCATCAAGAAAAGCACATGGATTGCCAGGGAGCGACCATAGCCTTGGAGAGTGGTGTGTTATGTTATACCGTCTCTTAAGCTTCGACGTGGAAATTCTTAAGTAACTTGCAATGCTCTTCATCTCTCTCTTCTTAATAAGAACATTGTCAAACTTAGAACAGCAATTTCCACAGCGCCTACACTTGATGATCCTGTCTGCCGCTGTGAAGAAGTAACGAGCATTCACGTCGGTCATTCTCGAACCCCGTTCATCCATCATTTTTCATCATCATTGATTAGATTCTTCTGCCTGGCGCAGACCAGACACCGATACTGGCTCACTCTATCCCCTGCTCCACCCGTTGGCTTGGAATGTACCCTCTCATTTAACTTCAACTTTCTACCACAGCTATAGCAGTGGGGTAGCTTACCTGTCTTATTTATCCGCCGGGTTATTAGCCTTTGGGCGAGTGGAATTATCTTACCCATTGGAATCCCTCAGATGTGCTGCTAGATACTCGGCGAAGTAGCCGTCAAGAAGCGCCTTGACTTTCTCCTCATCACCGAAGTATTTAGTAAACCATTTCAGTGTCTCAGAGTAGATGGGCTTGTCTTTATCATCTACCATTGGGAACATTTTCATTGCTTCTTCTAGTGCTTTCTTAGAGATACAAAAACCCTGGAAAAGCTTACCAGTCATCATGCTGTTGAATGCCCCATCTCCTTGAACCAGTCACGGCGAAGCTCCTCAATAAACTCAGGGAAGTCCTGGTCGGTGTTGCCAGTATTTACTGCTATCGTGTAGAGCTCAACAATGCCTTTGTAGCTCTTGATGAAGTTAACCCACCAGTCAGCATATGGGTTAGTCAATGCTCCATCTCCTCAACGACGTGCTTGATGATGGGTACCAGTGACATAATTGGGACGCCCCAAGCACATGCTCTGATTACCGTAGAGTATCCTGCATTGATTACCCAGTCGTCAGGGAAGCCAATGAGTCTCTTCGCCTCCTCCTTTGTGATGGCGCGGTGTCCATCTGGGTGTCTGATATAGACACCACCAACAGCAGTGAATGTTCTCCCTGGCCCATTCTCGGGGAGTCTAAAGTAGTCGATCCCCTTCTTTAAGAGGACGCTGTAAGGTCCCTTCCATAGTGGATTCCATTTGTGGGTGCGCTTCTGAGCCACTGCTTCATCTTCGGTAGGGTTGTCCAGTCCCTCAAACACATCCCGTCCTGTTACTATGATGTTCAGTGCTGGTGGACATGTAGGTATTCTCATACGGGTAGGAACGGCACCGTGAAATAGCCCCTCAATCTTGTCTTTATGGAAGCCGATGAAGAACACGCGTTTGCGCTTCGTTGGGCTGCCATACCGGGAGAGCTGGAGCACTGGAGAGATAAAGTTGTATTTCCGATTAAGGATGTCCTTGTATTGGTTGTAGAGGTCCCTGAACTTCTTGGATGTCTTGAAGTTATGCACCATCTCCATGATGAATGCCTTAGGTTCAACAGCATCTACAACCTCAGCGAATCTGATAATCTCTATGTTTGCAGCATGGTCTTTTCCAGCCGTTGGATTACCAGTAGAGATACCAACACAGGGTGGAGAGCCAACGATCATATCAGGGGCTGCTATGCCCATTGCTGCGTCCTTTTCTCTCATCCGCTGGAACATCTGATAGTTCCCAGTAAATGGTATGTTGGGTCGGTTCAATCTGAAGAACTTACCCACTTTCATTAGGTTCTCATGGGCCCACACTGTCTCAAGGCCCAATTCCTCTGCTGCCACGTGCCAGTGTCCTGCAAGCACATGAAATATACCCACTGTAGTTTTCATTTACTTTTTACTCCTTCTCTACGTCTTCGTTCCCACTCTTTTATTGTATTACAATTAGCACAGAGGCATTGGTAAATCTTTTTTGCCTCTTCGGGATTTTTACAGATTTTCATATGGATGCCTTTAGTACCCAATGCTGCATGTTCTTTAGTTCCTCCACCATGAATATGATCAAGCTGTAAAGCGCGCAAATCAGTAAATCCACATTGAACACACTCTCTTCCAATTATATCCAGTGCTTTTTGCCGTATTGCTCTAAGCCATTTAGTATATTCAGGGTATTTATTTGGTGCGGTTGCTAATTTTTGTACACCATCTTTATAATTAAGTGACAGTGAATATAAATAGGGGTATGGTCCACGACTTGCTTGTCTTTTTGTTGAAATAGTACGCTGCTTACTAATAATATCATAGCGCTGTAAAAGACGTATAATATCCCACATGTAAGTTATCGTTGTTCCTACATTTTCACTAAGATTGCGGCAGGTTCTTGGTTGGCCTTCAAGTAAACTTACTATTTGCTTAGCAGTTTCGGTTATTGGAACTTTATTTTTCATGTTAATTCCCCAATAGATAATTACAAGCTCCTTATTTAAATATTTCCATTGAAATCAACACGTGGAAGATTCCAACTGTTGTTTTTTTCACTTCATCACCGTACGTTGTTGGTATCGCGACTCTGATTGGTCCAACGTTTCCTCTCTCAACTGCTCCCTCTATTGTCATTCTTCTTTTACCTCCTCGAGAGTAATTTTAATCGGTGTTCCACTTGGAAGATTCACGAAGCCATACCACTGCATAATTCCACCGTCATTATATTTACCAGTATAAATCCACTTATTTCCCTCTTGGCTTTTTCCTGGTTTTGTTTCCGACGTGCGTGTCATCTGACACTTTAAGCAATTACAGTTTTCACGGTGCTCTGCAATCATTTTTCGCCAAACTCCTTGACTGTGATTGGAGGTGGATGCAATTGAAAT
>SDBU01010109.1_pt1 | contig 10505 bp, 18 predicted proteins | sample 2277071 | NCBI WGS metagenome assembly SDBU01 (sample SAMN10397929, study PRJNA504765) | marine sediment metagenome | isolation source: marine sediment core GS08_GC12, 126 cmbsf | place: Arctic Ocean: Gakkel Ridge, Loki's castle | collected 2008
GGCGGTGTTGAATTCACCTCCCGCGACAATCTCGCTGATTGCGTCGTCATCCAATCCAGTTCCAGGGTCAAAGTCGTCGTATAAGAAGGGTTTTGATTCCCAATATCCGTTTGGTTCCGTGGTCGTGCGTGCAAAGATAAGCTTTTTACCGATGTACCAACAGCGTGCCGGCCACCCTCTCACGTCTGACCATGCGGCCTCCGCCCAATCCAGTGAGGCCGTTGAACCGTCAAGGTCATTGATGATGTCTACGACTGCGTTCTGAGCGTCGGTGACTGTCGTGATCTTAAAGAATCCTTGCTTCAATGGTGAACCAGTCGCTTTGCCAAACTTCCAGAACGTTCCAACATTTCCAGCCACGAAGAGGTTGGCGGAAGCGACCATTGCGATTCCTGTACCTGTGGTGGCACCGGGGTTCAAGGTTATTGCTGTCGTGTTGGTTGGTAAATATGGATTCCCTAAAAATGTGTAATCTGAAAGAGCCCACACCGCTGACGATGTCCGTATCAGCCTTGCGGGTTTGTGGTCGCCCTGTGTCAAGGTGATCACGTCGTTTGATTGAGCGTATTGCACATCAAATAACTGTGCGGCTGTGTAAGTGTGAGCCACTTCGACAGGAGCGCCAATCGGTCCCGTGGTGTTGAAGAATCTGAAATAAGAAACGCCCATCTCGATTGCCTCGGCATCCGTGGGGCTGAATACGAATTGAAGCATCCGTGAGATCGTCGAATCGACCTTCGTGTTGGCTTCGTACTTTGTACCTGGACGCATCAAGAGAGGACCGTAGATGAGGCCAATCATATTCCTCGCATCAGTCGCACCGTTTGGGTACTGCTCCATGTCACTACGTCCTAATATGAGGTCACTGAATTGCCCCCTATTGAAGTTCGTGTAGATAGGTGATGCTTTAGGCATTAACTAAGTTCCTGTGCGTTGGGTCCACCGAATCTTGCATTGAGCCAATAGTTGTCATTGAGTTCTTTAGCCGTTCCGACCTGTGCGTTCTCTGCCTTTGCCTTTGGTAATGAGATACGCTCGTAAGCTTCCAGCATGTCTTGCGTCTTTGAATTTGAGTTCAGAAGAGGATATGCCATCTCAAAGGCCAGCTTGTCAGAGAGTGCAGCGATGAAGTGAGGCGGGTAAGTCGATGCGTCTTCATTCCTGTATGTGTATATAATTCCCAGACCCGTAGTGTCGGATACAATGGTGTCGCCTTCCTCTTTCCAATACGCGGCTGTGTCATTCGTATCAAATATCCTGATCACGTCATTGGGTCTTTGATAGACGATTGAGAGGTCTTCGTTGTCCTTACTGAAAACGGGTTCTTGAGAGAGAGTTGCAAGGAGTTTCCTTCTCGTGGCAAATGTCCATAACGTTTCCGAAAGTAACGATTCAAGGGCTATATCATATAAATTCAGAGCAGTTATGGACTCGTCAGTGTTGTCGTCTTCAAGGTTGGTGATTGGACGAGAGCCGAGTTTGACGAGTGCTCTATTGATGATGTCTGTTTTATCAAATGCCATTAGCTACCTCGAAACTCTTGTTGTACACCCAATCGTGAGAGGGTTCGCCATAGATTTTCTTGAGTTCTCCACTCATGAATCTAACTCTGCGCCTGGCCTCTTTGTTATCTTTATAAAATGTTTTCCATGGGGCTCGACACGCTTCGTCAAACCATCCATTTTCATTGTCTTCTGGGAACTCGGGGTCGTAGTAGTGACCCGTCTTGTCCAGTCCGCAGCCACATAAAACAATCTTTTTGTATCCCATCAGCACAGCTATCTTCATAGCAAGCATTGCTGACGTTCCACCACTTTTCACGAGGTCATTCCATACGAAGTCAACGCCTTTGTACGCTTTCTTGGAGTGAGTGTATGGACTGTTTGTGATTCTGACTACTCGAAGGTCTCTCATAGGTCCGGGCATTTGATGGTGGACAGAGACAAGGTGTTCGACGTGTTCGGCTTTGAATTGAATGCCGATGTCATTGATGGCGATTACGTCGTAGTCTTTTTTACTATCAAACAGCTCACTCGCTTTATGGTAATCATCCCAAACGTTCTTGGAGCATCCGAGAATGATACACCCGCCAACTTTGCGGTCCTCATACTTCCCGACGAGCCAATGCTTTTCTCCACACGACTCAATACCATTGTGCGTCCACGATTCCATATAACCCCTTAAAAGGTGGGAGAGGTTTCCCCCTCCCACTTATGCTTATCGAGTGAAATATACTGCTGTTTTGATGGTACCTGTGAGAGTATTCACGGCAGACAATAACTGAATAATGTTATCGCCATCGTTTGTACCGATCACATACTGATGGCCATCTACGGTATCAGATTCGTGAAAGCCAGCCGTCGCAACATCAAACGCTGATGCTGAATAACGGTCTGTGTCGTCACTGTCACCAATATCGATTGTAGACGTACTGCCCAGGGCATCCGTATACAGCTCGATCTTCATGACCTTGGCACCAGCCGGTAAATTGGCAATGTCAATTGTTGAACCAGTGGCGAGGGCGGCTGCCTCATATTCATCAGTCCAGATTTCTACTTGTGAGTTAACGAAGCCTTGATCAATAGCGTCATCGCCTTGAGCGCCAGCATCGTACTTTGTTACATTTACACCTTTTACTGCGGCCATTTGCGGCCTCCTTTCCTAGTTATGGTTTATGCTACTTCGTCTATATCCACACGGACAACACGATCCTCTTCCAAACGAGTTGTACCAATGTTCAACTCATAGTAAACCTGCCAAGAATAACTCAAGTCAGGACGTTCGTCTGTACGTACAAACGGACCGGTTGGAAGACCAGCACAAATACCATACTTGTGAAAGGCGTAACACTGACGGATACTGGTTGTCGGTGTCAGCAAACGAGTGGACATGATCCATTCAAAACCCATCCAAGTATTGCCAGCAAATTGACCACTTTGGATTGCTCGCAAAGTAGTGAAGTCTGAGCTGGTTGCTTTGGTTTCACCCATCAAGTCCTCAATACCGGCGGGACTTGTGACAAAGTAACGATCTTCTGGTTCGACATCTTTGTCGTTCAGCTTGAACTGTGCTTCCCTGACCTTATCAAATGTCAGACCGGTTGAACCGTTGACAATGATTTGACCTGCGGGGAGAACTGTACTTGTTGAACCAGTTTCGCCAGTGTCGGCAGCACCACCAAGAGCGTCGATGATTCTGTCATCTAACTTACGGCCAATAGCTTTACCGGCTGCGATGGTGTATGCACTTCTTGGGTCACTGATAACTTTCAATTCATCGGCGCGGTCCAAGAGGACGTTGTCGTGAAAATCGAGCATGGGGGCAGAACGACGAGCTAGATTGGGGTCGCTTGATGGTGTTTGTGGGTTTCTACCCGCTTTTGTCTTCATTTCCCATTGACCGATTTGGTCTTGGTAGAACCGCTTGCCGCGAACATTGGTCTTCTGATAAACAGCCATCCAAAGTTTCGACATGCTTTGTTGTGCGAGCTGCATGATATTCTCTGAATACTGCTGCGCATAGATTACGTTGTTGGTGTCAGCCATGACACACCTCCTTTAATAAACAACAATTAATGGTTGTCGCTCCAAGTGTCCACAAACGCGGGTTGGTTCTTAAACCGTTCCAGTTCGTAGGCTCCTGATAAAGGAGGTGTCTACTGTTTCGAGCCTATTGGCTCGGTGTTATCATTTTCCTCAAGTCGAGTGAACGATCAATGAGGGGTTGTCTGACTCTGATATCGTCATTGTTATAGTCAGAACTCGCTAATATTGTATCAAGTTCTTGTCTTGCAGCGTCAGGGGTCAGTGTAAAAGTCTGCTTTTCTTGGAAACCACCGATAGAATGCTCGGCATAATTGGTGGCGATTTCAGCCAGAAACCTACGATCATCAGCGTTTGACATCATCTGAGCTGTCAATCTGTCAATCTGTTTTGGGTCTTTAGATAGGGTCTCAATGAGAGCTTGCGCTTGACTTGTCTTGGTTTCATAAGCTTCACCCCATTCTTGCTTGAGTGCATTGTTGGCGGTTTCGGTGTCTTGAGTAATCTTGTTTTGTTGTTCAGCATAAGAAGTTGACATTACATCTGTGTAATGTTTCCAACCTGCTTGAGCACCTTTGTCCGTGGCACCCATGGCATGTGCGAATTGCTGAAAATCAGCCTTATTGAATGCTCCCTCACCATCAGGTCTCTTGATTGAGTCAAGATTGTAACCATCGGCTGTCTCTGGGATGCCCATTCTTTTGTTGACTTCTGCCCAAGCTGAGAGGTCTTTCTCATCTTTTGGCCATGCTACTTTGTCTTGACCGAATGACTTAGCCAGTTCGAGATGACCCTTATGAGCTTCCTCTGCCGATGCATACTTTTGCAACGTGGGATTGTTTCTCATGTCTGGGTCACTTAATCCTTCATACCACTTGCCCGTTGGTGGGTCGGCTGGTGGTGGTGTCGGATCTGCGGGAGGCGTTGGGTCAGTTGGTGGTGTTGGTTCTTGCCCTGTCATTATTCTTCTCCTTGATAAATGTGTACGATTTGCTCTGTTGTGAGCCTGTCTAAGTTTCTAATTGTCTGCATGACCTCAGTACGGCCAGCCGCTATGAGTACAGAGGTGGTGTTGGTGCCGTCATAATTTGGTGCATACTTTCCGGCGATCTCATCGAGGAAGTCAAGCAGTAGTAAACCATGTTGCGTGTCGTGTAGACTTTTCACGGCCATCTTGAGTGCCATGGCGGCTTCTTTGTCAATCTTCATTGACTGCCTTGTATCTCAACCGGCTTCCAAGTTGTTGCATCTCAATCTTGACACGCTCTACCTCAAGCCTAAACAGTAGGGCTTGCATCTGCATCTTGTTCCGTGACTTTCTAAACTCCTTCATCCAGCCTAGTCGCTTCTCAAATTCTTCGTCACTCATATCAATGGTGAGTAGTAATGCCTCAGGACTCATCAATTATTCTCCAATCTGTTGCCTCTTTCTCTTCTGTACTTGGGAACCATGGGAGCGAACTACCATTCTTTGTTGTGAGTTCCACAAATGATAAATGTCTTGCCTTGAATTTAATGTACTTCAAGACTGCGCCATCCATCTTCTCACGAGTTACCCTGTCTCCGTTGGTAAGGGCTTCCCATGCTTGGTCATAGTTCATTAAATCCCAATCGCTTGGGTTTCTCTTACGTTCTTACCTGCCTGTGTGCCTTTGAGTGCGATGTCTGCACCAGCACTCATAAGCTCAATTCTTTGTTGTTCGGCTGCTGCCTCTCGTCTGTCGTCTCTGATTGCCTGTACTTCTTCGTCGTCTCTGAGTATTTGCACAGGAGCACCAGTGATTTCAAAGACAGAATCCACAGCCTTATCAGCGTTGATTTTATCGATAACATCAGGATTGAATTGGGCTATGTTGCCCACCATTTGAAGTGCGTTGTTCATTGACTTTAACTCTGGGTTTCTCTGAGCCTTGGCCAGGGTAGAGAGGTAATCAATCTCATAGTCTGGGTCATCAATGATCTCTTGTGGAGGTTCGGGTAATTTACCTTGACGTCCGAGTATTGCGATTGTTCTGTGGATCACCTGATCTGATACGTTGATGAATCTACCCACTGATGGGCCAAGTAGTGTCATCTTCTCAGCGATTCTCTCGAAGACTTCGGGGTTGTTCATTTGCTTCGTGATTCCCTCGAATGCCAAGAAGACGTCTGTGAACATTTGAGACCTGATTCTTGATTTAGAATACTCCACTGAGTCCTGACCCACGGCTACATTACCGTAGTTCATGACCGGGAAGACGTCTTTCTGTGACAATCCTGCTTTGTTGTAATGGTTCACACCTCGTGGATTCCCGTTGAATGGGAGTAAGAAAGCGTTCTCAGGGAGTGCCACTGGAGGGTCGGTGAGTTTCATCTCTGATCTTAGGAGGGTCTTCGCTTTGGTGTTGAGTAATCGACCATCAAGTAGTGCTTTCATGGCGGGACTGAAACCCCATACAATTGAGTCTCTTTTGTAGAACCTGTGAGCCAGGGCAGGGAGTTCATCGAATCCACCCTCTTCAATAGTAATCTGATGAGCATCATCAATCCATTTGACCATCCATTCTTTATTTTTGTTGTCCATTCCCATGGGGTTTCTGTGCCAGTTGGGACCAATGTATAAAGTGTATTTGTGTTTCTTGTTTGGATAGCGTCCGTATTGGTGCTCCTTGAGGACTGTGGGGTGAACTTTGTCAGGACCGAAACGAGTGACGGCTTGGGTCGCTGTGTATTCAAATTCAATGTAGAACTCTGATGGCCTCTGGCGGGCGTCTTCTGTCATGACAACGCGCTTGATGGGGATGGTGTAAAACCTTACTCTGTCAAATGGGTCTTCCTCTTCAAACAGGATTGATGTCCCGTAAACGCCTGAGTTCTTATAGAAACTGGGCATGACGTCATAGAAGTTTGAGGTGTTCAGTGTGTGAGCGACCTCTGATTCCACGTCCTTTAGGTAATGTAAGACTTTCTTCTTCCTCATCTTCCTGGGGTCACTGGTTCTCAAGCCAAACCATCTACTCGATGCTGGAGTCAGGTAAGTATTGAGGCCGGCTGCCAAGATGTCGGCTGTCTCCTGGCAATATGTGTCGAAGAGTTGAGTGATTGTTAATTCTGTTCCGGGGTAGTATGTCGTATTGACATCCATTCCTACATTATCGAAGAGGTCATGAACTGTCTGCCAATATGTGTCGAAGTTGGTCCGACCTGTGAGGCCGTGGTCTCTTTCTTTGAGAATTTGTTGCGCTGTCTTTTCCATTATCCTACGTCCTTGATGTAATGAGTCTCAAACGGTTTGTAGCCCATTCGCTCGTAGAACTCTCCCATTGTGTCTGGCATGGAATTGTGCATCCTCGCCATAATTATTTGTACTATTCCTTCTTCGGCGCACCAATTCTCAATGAACCTTAAAAGTCTCACTCCTTGCCCTCGGTGATCCTTGTCCACATACCACACAATCTCTTGAAATACTCTCTTGTGTGACATGAGTTGTTTTGAGATGAGACCAGCGATCACCCCTATAACCTTATCCCCTTGCATCATGAGGAATATAGTCAATGCTTCCTCAAGGTGTTCAATGGTCGCTGCATCCATTGTTTGTCCATAATCATTGAGTGAGGCTTTGTAGAACTCCTCCATAAGAGCTGATACTTGTTCTCTGTGCTCTATTGAGTATGGTATTATCTCAGCCATTCAGCTTCTCCTTGGGGACGTAGACTTCGATCATTGTATTGTGTGCATACCTTTTATCGATCTGTATCAAGTTCTCAAGCTGTTTCACGTGCAGTAACACCATCGGCAGTACCGGGCTCTGTCGCTTCCACTCGTCTCCGTCTTCCATTTATTGCCCTGTCAGTACCTTCCGTACAGCTTCGGCTTGTCCAGTGATACCAAGGGGAGACGTGAAAGTCGTCACATTCCTTTGTACACCTAATAGCCTTTTCTTCTTCTCTTCTTTGGCGGCCAGACTTGAGGCGGTCTTTTCAGCCTCTACCTTGGCAGCTTCCTCTTGCCCTGCGAGTAATGCGCCTTCTCTAGCCTTCTTCCGGCTCTCTGCCTTTGGCTTGTCAATTACTTCTTGTTTTGGGGAAAACGTTATGACTGATTGAAAACTACTCATACTGCTCCTAATAGTAAGTTTGTCCGCCGCCCCTGCTTCGTCCAAGCCTTGATGTGTAGGCTACTGCTTGCTCCCGTTTGACCCGTTCTTTCATGGTCGCTGCCATCATTAATGCATCTGCTTCATCGGGAGAGTTATATTTTACCCCTTTTTTGCGCGCCGCTTCAATCAGTTCTTCCTTTCGGATGATGTATTTACGCCCGGTGACGTCATATCTGAATATGATTTCCTTGAGTTGATCAATGATAAACTGTGATTTTATCCTCAAATGACCATCATTGACCATCTTCTCTAATATCAGATATCCGTACGTTCTAAAGTTTTTATATGTCTTTTTCCACTGTGCATTGTCCTCGACTTGACCCCCATGGAATGCGTGGACGTCTTGTCTGCCATCTGATACATAGTCGTAAACTGGACCTCCAAGGCCATCAGCGTCGATGATCGTGTAGTCAGGTCTGTATTTATTGATTAACTCAGTGAATTTACCTGTGGTGTAGATTGCATCGTGTTTCTTCCACCTGTCTAGGAATTCTTCTTCCCAGTGTTCGGGTCCGCATTGTTTAAGGACAAGTCCGGCGGAGTAATTGTCACCGAATCTTGCGACATCGCCTCCAAGTATCCTTGAATGGTAATGGGAAGGGTCGAATGGGAATTCGCGGGTAAGACAAGCATCAAGCGCCTCTTCGTTAAAAAGGTAATTGTCCGCGTCGGCACGCGGCTCACCCTTCCAGATATGTCGGTAATCATCGGGTCTCTCCTTCTTACATGCTTCGGCCTCATCAAGTAAAGCCTGGGATGTGAATTTATTGTCATGGTAATTGATATTGATGTGAAGACAGCTCTCACGATCAGAGAACATCGTGTAGACAGGATCACCCTTTTTATGACGGTTCATGGTGAAGAATATCTTAGCGGTTTGCTTCCTGATTGTAGGAATGAGTGTGTCGAGTGTGTTCTGGGTGAGCGCTTGAGCCTCATCGACCCATAGGATGTCCACACCCTCCATTCCCTTAATATTGACCGATCCTTGCTCTCTAAAGCCTTTAAATCGAATCTCTGAGCCTGTGGTGTTGTGGATAATCTTATCGTTGAAGACTTTGAAGTTGAGGTGGTATTTGAAGATGATGTCTTTGAATACTGTGTGAACTGATTCATGGATGGTGTTTTGAGTTTCACGTCCACAGAATATGCGAATCTTGTTCTTCTCAGCTATGTATGTTAGAAGACGGGCAACGCCTTGGGTCTTCCCACCGCCTCGTCCGCCTTCAAGTAAAAAATATCTAAAGCTGTTGAACTGCGTGATTATGGGCGTGAGCTTCGTTGGCATGGATAGAACTTCGCATCCTGCTAGACCCATTCGTTCAACACCATTTTTTACCCCTTCATTTCTTCTTATCCCTATTATTAAGGAATGTGACAATAATGCTAATCAAAAAGCTTATTGCGAGTATTGCTCCAAATGCGAGTGCGATATCAATAAGTGTATCCATGTGTAGCCCTTTCTTGGCTTGAGTTCACTTATTTGTCGACGCATTGATTACATATCTTTAATCTTTTCTTCTTCGCATCAGGAGTGTTACGCAGTATGAAATTGTGAACACGAGCAAGGTATCCATCACTTCCCCATCAACTTCACAATAATCCCGAATCCTACATTAAGAATGAAGATTGTGAGGAATGCTGCGGCTATTAGTAAGAATGTGTCCATTACTGACCACCTTTGTTCACTTGTCCGGAGCCACCATGACCCTTCTTCGTGCTGCTTGAGCGTCCGGGTCGAGTATATCCCGATGCCTTGGCAAGACGCCTGTCTCGACGAGCTGACGACTTTCGGGCTTTCTTACTCACTCTTCCCTCATTTCAGCTAATACCTCGTGTGGATAGGATGGAGGGCAGCTCATTGTAAAGATTAGAGCGTCGATCTTCCCTTCACGTACTGGGTCATCTATCATCTTCAATGCTTTGTTTGTGATGTCAGTGTTATTCATACGGCCATTCCTTCTTTGGAGGTTTGACGAACATGCTTAACTGCTCTCCAATGATAAAAGGCTTAGTATTAAATACCTTATGTGAGCCTCCACATTCAAAACAACAGTGAATCTTTACCCCTCCGTTTGCAGGGAATTCAATCATGAGGTCAGCTTTACAGTCGTTACAGTGCCATTTATTGATGATCTTCTCACTCATACTTGCTCCCCTTGGCTTTTAGGATTGCTTTGCATATTGCTAGGGCTGGATTCTTATCAATAGCTTCGTGAGGCTGTGGTAGATCGTCAATAGTCGCCCTGTAATCACCAATACACTCAAGAGTGAATGGTCTGCCAAACTTTTGCACACACCCCATAGCTTGATCCATGTCGGTTGTGGGGTTCCATATTGGGAATGACCCTACTTTACTTCTGACATACATCACCTTTGTCTTTGGGTTTAAATAATATAGGTCTTTACCACCGCTAATGTCTTCGTGTGGTTCGAGGCCCATCACCTCAACAGCCATGAGTTCGTCGATGTCAGTTAATGTAGTGTTACTCACTGAACTCCTCCATGTCTTTGGATGTCGTGCCCTCGCTTGAATCGAACGGTGCAGTCATGGTCATCATCTTGAGAGCGCAGTACAATGCTTGCCAGCACAACTCCTCAATCTCTGGTTTTTTATTGGCCTCTGCCATGCGTATGGTCATCCTCAATTCATCGAGGAGTCGTGGGTCTGGGCTATTCATCTACCTTATCTCCTACATCAAAAATCAATGGTTTATCGTCAAGTGTCACCGTGGGCATCGCTGTGACCATGTAGTGACCCTCCACTTCTGTCTTGTCTTTCCAGCCAAAGTTCTTGAGTGCGAAGATGTCGCCGGCTCGTCCGT
>SDBU01010110.1_pt1 | contig 10504 bp, 6 predicted proteins | sample 2277071 | NCBI WGS metagenome assembly SDBU01 (sample SAMN10397929, study PRJNA504765) | marine sediment metagenome | isolation source: marine sediment core GS08_GC12, 126 cmbsf | place: Arctic Ocean: Gakkel Ridge, Loki's castle | collected 2008
CGAAAAGCTCTCATAATTTGGCAGAGCATCCTTATTCCGCTTTTGCAAATGCTCTTTTATGTTTTCAGAGATTTGCTCGAAGTCAGCCACAAATTTCGACTCGCCAAAAGAGGTTTTGATGCTTAACACAGTGCTGACAACATTATCTGATAAGGCGATTAGGTCCCCCCACTTACGATAAGATTCAACGTAACCTCCTAATATCTTCAGTTTGGTTTGGACCCCCTCGGATTCTGTGCGCTGTTCTTTAATCAAACCTTGAAATTCATACAGCTTTTCCGTACCCGATTTGGCAATCTCGACCTTATCCCCTAAAAGCTGGTCGATTTTATTTATGATGCTATCAATTCCCCGCTCAACCTTGCTCCACTCAACTTTGACTTCATTGAAACTCTGCTTCAGATTAGCTTGGACATTTGCCAAATCCATAATCCAAATGGCTTGCCCTTCAATTTTCTTGTCGAGCAACTTCAGGCTGCCGCTTCGTTCAAAGTTCCTAAGCCCATCGCTAACAGGCACCATCATCTGCTCCAGTTGTCCTTTGAACTCCACGAGTTTATTACCAATCCAGCGGTGATTGCGTTCAAAACAACCGTGCAGAATATGCTTCAGTTCTTCAAATTCTTCATCGTTGCTCAATTTCTCGATACGCTTGCTTACTTCTGCCAAATTAACTTTAATTCCAACCGATTTAAGGGAAAAACCTTCCACGGCTTCTAAGTTGTCAATTTCAGTATATATGCCCTCCAGCTTTTCATACAGTTCCTCTTTGAGTTCCTCAAGGCTTACGGGCATCCGATACACAATTCCCCGGCGCTCATCGTAATTGAAATACTTTCTCGTCACACCAAGCTTACCCAGAATTACCTTAATTTCGTCGAGGGTATATCCAAGGGGTAATATGATATCAATCATGTCCACTGCGTTGATGAATCGACAGCGCTTGCCTTTTTCCTTAATTAAAATGCGTTCTTCATCAGGGCATTTCTCAATTTCATCGACAATCAACTTTTCAAGAGGATGAGTTCGGAACTTCAACCCCCCTTCACTTTCCCAACGCGATAAGTCAAGAAGGTTATTCAATTCCGCCGCCCACGCTTGGAAGCTATTAGTAGGCACACCAAATTCTTCTGCAATCCGCTTCCTGCTATCACGCGCTAAGCTTCCTTCCTGCCAAAAGTCAACACCACGTTTGATATTCAGGGGAAGCCCCTCCTTCTGCAATACGGCAAGATATTTCCCCAATTTATTCTCCCATCGAGGCGCTCTGATAAGCGTCGAATAGTGAGGGAAAACCTTTTCACCGACTTCAAAAAATAAATCGCTGACAATGTGACTCCCCTTGTTGTTGAGTTGGATACCTGCGTTTTCTATGGTAAGTAAATTCTCATTCAGTAGATTCACCGTCAAGTCGTTTGTCAAGGTATTCAATATATGCCGTCGATTATCTTCTTCGCTTTTCGGAATGTTAAAATCGCTCAAGTCCTTCATGAGAGCCAGTAGAAACAGTGGAGAGATAATATTCGACGGGACGATATCTCGCGTCAGCGGAATTTGGAGTGGTCTAGGGCTATGCATCATGTTTAATACGAACAAAAAGACTCGATTATCATCGGAAATCCGAACAATTTTCCCAGGGAAATCTTTATTCTTATTGTCCCACTGCAGCACAAACTTGAACGTGAAATCGTGACCTTCTATAGCCTCGACGTGGGCTTCATCGCTATGGATTTCCTCCAGAATCAAGGCCGCTTTTCGCTCAGGATATTTCTGGGTGCTTTCAAATGTTCCAATAATTGATGTCGCCAGCGCACCGTCTGGTGTTGGCTCCCATTCCCACTCCCGACTATTTGTACCAACCCAACCCGCAATCTGTTGCCCTTGTTTTTCAGGAAATAGTTTCGGGATAATAAATTGACTAAAAGCCTCCACTGCATTTTGTGCGTCTTGTTTTCCAGCAGAGTAGTTGGTATAGAAACGACGAATCCGCCGTTCAACCCCGGTTTCAATGTCAGCTTGTCCTGACTCTTGAAGTGTCGTTAGCGCGTATCCGTTAGCAGTTTCGTAAACAACACGCCCATATTCCGTGTCTCGAATCAGGTCTTCAACTTCCGTTTCCGCTCCATGAATCGTTAGAACGGTGTTGGAACAGCCTTGCGGAAAAGCTGCAAGCAATTTGACGACATTATCGTATTTCCCCCGTATACCTGGCATTGCGAATACATCGGATACACGCGCTGCAAAAGTTGATTTCTCACCAAGCGTAATTTCTTTGATATTATTCTCATTGTCCCCAATGCAATCGTTGACAAAATCAATCGGTGTATAAGTTAGTTCCTTGTTTTTATACCACCACACCATTCTATTGAAAGTCGAAATCACTGACCGAGGTCCATTCCCTAAATCCCGTCGCCGACTATCGCAAATCTGTCCGATAGCTTGTAACGTTTCCTCCGTTACTATCTCGTGTTTAATCGCTTCAAAATCGAAGTGCTTCGTGTACAAATCCCACAGCCGTTCAGGAAAATCTTGACCATACATCTCGGAGAGATTAATGTAGCAGCCGAATTTTGCGAGCCTGTCAAAAATATCACTGCGTTCGTCTATTAAGCCAGTTTGCGTAGTCAGCGGCATTCCAAAAAAGAAGCCGAAATTTCCTCGACCTTCAACGAGTTTATCACACAGGTTGAACAACAAGCTTGCAACGTAGTTTTGCGAGTTATGAACTATTGTTTCCTGGAGTTCATCGGTGAAAATCATCAAACCTTTGAAGTGGGCTTCCTGAATCAGTTTTTCGATTTCACTGCAAAAATCCAACAAGTCCTGCTCATCAAAATCTAACTTTAGGTTCCCAGCTTCAAACTCTTGTTGGATGAGACGACGCGCTCTCTCATAATCGACTCCAAAATTCTGCGCATATAGCTTTGCCCGATTTTCCACCGACGGGTCGCGATACTTACTGTAAATCGTGTCCAATACGGGAATAAGGTTTAAGTTGCGCTGTTCAAGTTTGTATTTTGTCCACGAATAGATTGCCTGGAAATTCTCCTGAAAGGTAAACCACACATACGGAGGAACAGCGATAATATCGTCCTTTTCACATTGCTTCCAGAAATAAGCCAGCAAACTTGTTTTTCCCAGACCATAATCACCAACCACGCCCCCGACGACGGTTGTTTTGTTCTTCAACAGACAGGTAAACATCCGGCTCACGTATTCCGATGTATTTCCCAAGGACATGTGGGTTTCCGCATGAAGCGTGTATGTTTCATCAACCAATCGAGGATTCTGGCGTATATCCTCTGCTTCAAACGTATGAATAACGGGGTCTTTCGTCAAAATCTTTTCAAGTTCTTGAAGTTGCTCCATAATGTTTTCACCCCTATATGTTTCTCATAATCAAATCGTGCATGTTGTCCGCTTCATTTTCCTTCACAATCTGAAAATCGAGAAAGAAAAAGAGATTACGTTGGAACTGAGTCCTATCAGCTTTGGTGAATTGAAGCTCAAATGTTGGTATTTCATCTTCGACCCTGCGTTGTGTAATGAGGAACAGTTGTCGAATACCAAGAGATTGCATCTGAGCGCGAAGCCTGCGAACCTTTCGACGGTCTGAATCGAAATTATCTAGTACCGCAACTGAAGCCGATTGTAAGTCATCGTGGGAAACGAAATACTCAACTCCGCTTTCTTTTGCAAGCATCCAACCGAGGAATGTTTTGCCGACGCTATGCGCGCCAAAAATATTGATGATTTTATGTGTTTTCAATCCTTTTGTGACGGTTTCATAAATGTTTTTTTGCGATGGCGTAAGCCATTCCAAAGTGGATTCGGTTTTAATTTGGTTTTGCAATTCGATATATTTACTCATTGCCCAGCAACCTTTCGAGGGTCACTTCTCGTTCTAAAATGAGTGAGGTGCCTGAGACCCCAATATTCTTACGCACGTAACTATAAAATCGCTGTACCATTTCAAATGTCTCATCGAAGAAAGTGGGGGCCATCAGACAACATCTGCAGATGGTTTCCCTGGTTTCGTCAGTCAGTAACACAGGCGTGCTATAAGGAAGTCCTTTGACCTTGTAAATATAATCAAGGCTTAACAGGAACGGTTTGATGTAATTGGGCTTTCTGCGATTGATATTTCTGCTCTCATCAACAAAAGGGGGTGACAACATTTTCAACCATACTATACACCATCTGACGGATACGTCACTGACGGAAACAATATCCGTCTGGAATTTTTGAGAGAGTAGATCTATCACCCTACTTGTTAGTTCCGCTGTGGGGGGAAAGGATAGCCGTTCCCAAAGTTCATCACACATCAATTTATAGGTGTAAAAATACCGCTGTGTCTTTGGGCGTTTATCATCAAAAGCGGTGTAATGCAATATGTGCATGATTTCGTAGTACAATGCTTGGTCTGTAACTAAGATTTCTTTCAGGGCTTCGCCTTTCTCTGTCAATAAAAAAGTCTCCCGGTCAGCTTGCAACTTGAGCAAATCCAAATTCATCATCCGCCGGAAGGCATCCCCTTTTCTAAACCGAACGCTGACAAAAATCCCTTTGCGCTCGAAAGTTTCGATGAGTTCCTTTTTGGTAATCCCTTGCCCAGTGCTCATATTCAGCAAAAGCGCTACTGTCTCTTCAGGCGTGACATCATCAATTTTGTATTTGACTTTTTGTTTCATTGCTGATTTATACCTCATTCAAGGCAAACGAATATGAAATATTTACGTAATGGAGCGCCACCGTTCATGATTTGAGGAGACTAACAAAACCCGCTTGCTCAAAATGGTGGTCAGTGGTGAACGCTTCGATGATGTCGCGCTGTTGCATCACCACAAAACTTGCACAGTCTACTAGCGTCCACTCTTTATCTAGCCGTTCCTTCAACAATGTCCAAGCCGCCGCGTCAAGTGTTTTGTCAATGTGAATGATTTCCACATAGGAAGCGTGTTTGATAGTCTCAATTTGCTAGCATTATATCATAATAGGCGACAGAAATCAAGAGTTTTACCTTATTACTTGCGAAATTTCCGCTGGCACGAGTTTGTCAATAGCCAACCCAGCCTGAATACGGGCGCGGATTTCGGTGGCAGAGATGTTAGCATAAAATGGTGGCAATTTAATCATATCAATTTTGTCTGCATACCGTTTATGTGCCTTTTGGGAGAGCACATTTTTTATCGCCTCTACATCATTATCTCCGCGATTAGCGACAATAAAGCGGCTCATGGCGAAGAGTTCTTTTAGTTCAGAGTCAACGTCCGTATAGTATTTGGCGTCGAATACGCGTGTGAGTGTATCGTAGCCGATAATGAAGTATATTTCGGTTTCGGGCGGATACAAGGGCTGTAGTGCTTGAACCTTTTCAATAAATCGCCCGTGGCTGGAGGCAGCTACCGAAAATCGAGGTCGTTTTTGTGCGTATAATTTTAGCATCCACAGACGCTCTGCCAGCGATACGTCAGAAACGTCTTTATCGACATTCGCTTTTGCTAAGACAAGTAAAATTTCCGCGAGATTATAGTGCTTCTCGGCTTCTTCAGTTATTTTGACATGAGCGTTGGTCAATGGATTAAAGGATGCGGAAAAAATGCCCAATCGCTGTCCTGGCGAGGTGATACCGCCGGTGGCTCTCCACACATAAGACATAGTTGGTTTTCCCATAGAACCTATAGCATTCACTAGTTGCTCTAAAACGATTAATTCTTCGCGTTTATTCATTAGCGTTGGCTTCCTTAATGTTTGAATATTTATGGCATGTTAAAAGGGGAAAAACGGAAATTAGGTAATTGGGTGTTTTTTACCAAATTGCCACTTTTCCAAATTTCCAAACTACCGTTATTATACCATAATTTAGATACAACATCAAGAAATTGATTATGATTAAAGTACTTGTTTTATCCCATACATACATTCTCAAACCGTATCGTCGCAAATTTGAGGAAATCGCTAGACGATTCAATGACGTTAGATTACGCATTATAACGCCTACCCAATGGCTTGAGAATTTTCAAGATATTATATTTGAACCCGCCCTTGATTCTCCATGCGAAGTTTTTGCATGCCCGATATGCTTTTCCGAGTATACTAGCCGATTTATTTATACAAATGGCATCGTCACGCACTTCAGGGATTTTAGACCGGATATCATTCATCTGGAGGAAGAGGCATGGAGTATGTGCGCGCTGCAAACGCTTATTCTTAAAAAACTGTTTTGTCCGAAGAGCCGAGTGATTTTCAGAACATCCCTGAGTATTTGGATGAAACAGCGTTTTTTCGTATTGCCGACGTGGATAGAAAAATTATTCTTTAAAGAAACAGATATGGCGTTTCCGCTGAGTGACAGCGCGGGGGAAATTCTCCGCCGAAAGGGGTATTATGGACCGCTGAAACCGTTTCCCAACGGCGTTGATATTCAGTTGTTCGGAAAAATTGATGCTTCAGAATTGAAAGTCCAACTTTCCCTAAAAGGAAAATTTATAATCGGTTACGTCGGGAGATTGCTTCAGATGAAAGGTTTGGATACGCTTCTGCGCGCGGCGGCACAGTTGAAAGGGTTGGATTATCAATTGCTTATGTTGGGAAGAGGAGATTATAAAGCGAATTTAGTCGCGCTAGCGGAGGGTTTGGGTATCGCTCATAAATTATGTTGGGTGGATGCAGTCCCACCTGAAGATGTTCCGCGATATATCAATTGTATGGATGTGCTCGTTTTACCGTCGTTGACGACGCCAGGATGGGTGGAATTTTTCGGACGCGTGCTTGTCGAAGCTATGGCGTGTGAAGTTCCTGTCATCGGCTCAGATTCTGGTGAAATTCCTAATGTCGTTGGCGACGCAGGCTTAATTTTCCATGAAGGCGATGCAAATGACCTGAAGGATAAACTTTTGTTGTTGACTAATGATGAACATCTGCAATCGGAATTGGCCGCCCGCGGCCTTCAGCGAGCTATCTCGAAGTATTCGTGGGAACAAATCGCCGCGGATACGTATGAGGTGTATAAAAATCTTTCAGGGGCAAATGGCAAGTGAATAACCGCTTATTCAGGAGTCAAAATCAACTTGCCAAAATTCTGTTTATCTTCCATCAACTGATGTGCGACGGCAGCTTCCTGTAGCGGTAGAACCCTATCTATTATCGGTTTCAACTGTCCTTGCTCCACTAATTGAAGCACGGTCAACAGTTCGCTTTTATTGCCTAACGCGGAACCAAGAATGGCCAGTTGCTTCTGATAGATGTAGCGGATGTTGATAGTAGTTAGATTACCGCTGGTAACACCGCAGGTGACAAGCCGGCCGTTTTTGGCGAGACTGTTAATGCTCTGCTCGAATGTATCAGCTCCGATATGTTCGAATACAACATCTACGCCACGACCATTAGTCAATTCCTTGACTGCGTCACTGAAATCCCGTTCTCTGTAATTGATGGTGAAATCCGCGCCGTGTTCTTGCGCTTTGGATAGCTTCGCTTCTGTACTGGCGGTTCCGAACACGCGAGCGCCCGCAAGTTTTGCAATCTGCAACGCCGCACTACCTACACCGCCCCCAACAGCGAGAATCAGAACATCCTCACCTGCGCGCAATTTCGCTCGTGTGATGAGCATGTGCCATGCGGTCAGAAAAGCGATGGGCACGGCTGCCGCATCTGTGTAGGAGATGCCGTCTGGCAGAGGTAGGATATTTTGCGCGGGAACTTTTACCAACTCCGCATATCCGCCATTGGTTTGAAAACCGAGAATTTTCTGATAATCGCATAAGCTCTCGTCGCCGTTAATGCAATCCGCGCATTGCCCACAGTTGATGCAGGGAGAAATCACCACCCGCTGGCCCACTGTGATGCGCGATACTTCTGAGCCGACCGCTGCAACATCGCCTGCAACATCAGAACCAAGAATGTGCGGCATTGGCTCAACTTCGGGTCTGTCCTGCCGCGCCCGAATATCTAACCGATTAACAGCACATGCCCGCACCTGCACTAAGACTTCGTTCGGGCTTATCTGTGGGTCAGGCGCCTCTTCGTATCGGAGTTTCTCCACACCGCCCTGTTCGTGAAAAATAATAGCTTTCATGAATACCTCTCAGAATGGATGAAAATGACAGCACATTGTTGTCCTTCCGCGTCCCGTGTTCTCGCTTTCGTATCCCATCGAATTAATCCTTTAATTCAAAGTTTACCACATTTTCTCTTTCAGGTCAACTACAATTTCCTATTCTCGGTAATGGTTGTAAAGTTCACAAAATGATGAACAGTTGAAAGAATATAAGTAGGTGAAAAATTTGTTGAAATGAGGATGAAAAACAGGTAAAATTCCTAACAGTTGGTCTTATCCTTCGCATAATTGAAATGGACTTTTATCCGCGAATCTTCGCAAATTTTCGCTAATCTTTTTTTATTCGTGAAGATTCGCGAAGATTCGCGGATAGTTGTTGGATTATGCGAAAAGTAAGAGATAAGCTGCAAAATTCTAATTATTGGTGGGGAAGAAAGGAAAATTAAATGACATTTGACACACTGATTATCAACGGTCAAATTATTGATGGAACAGGAAAAAAAGGCTATCACGCGGACGTTGGAATTCAAGGGGAACAAATTGTTGCAATTGGAGCGCTCAAGGAATCGGGGAATGCAGCGCGCACAATCGACGCGACTGGGCACATTGTTTGTCCTGGTTTTATTGATGTACATACACATTCCGATTTGACTTTGTTGGTCAACGGGTTGGCGGAGAGTAAAACGCGGCAGGGAGTGACAACGGAAGTTATCGGCAATTGTTCATTTTCGCCCTTTCCTGTAACTGAAGAGCGGTCATCGGATTTGGTCTCGGCGATGAATAAAGTCTACGAAACCGAATTGGAATGGCCTTGGCGAGATTTGGACGGCTATGCAAGGCGTCTGGAAGAATCGGGTATTTCACTAAACGTAGTACCCTTGCTTGGACATTCGGCTCTTCGCATAGCAGCGCTGGGATACTCACAGCGCCCACCTACTGCGGATGAATTAGATGTGATGAACAGACTGGCAGCCGCAACGATGGAGCAAGGCGCTTATGGACTTTCAACGGGATTGACGCTTGTGCCAAGCAGCTTTGCCCAGACTGAAGAGATTATTTCTCTCTGTCGAACAGTAGCAGCCTACGGTGGGATGTATGCGACGCACATCCGTATCTGGGCAGGTGCCCATGAACACGCAATTGAAGAAGCGATTGAAATCGGCAAGCAAGCGGAATTGCCGGTACATTTAGCGCATCAAGCCATCATTGACAGCCGGCATTGGGGCGAAGCTGATTCCACTACAGCTATAATGGAGAAAGCGCGCGAGGACGGCATGGATGTTACTTACGATGTCTATCCCTACACGGCGGCTGGCACTTATTTGAGCCAACTTATCCCCCAGTGGGCGGTAGAAGGCGGATTATCTGCCATGCTAAATCGTTTGCGCGGCCAGAATACGCGGCGTTCTATCATACAGGAGATGGAGGGCGGTTGGTTCGGCGGTTTGCCGTGGGAATGGGACAAGATTATCATCGGATATGCAGGCGCAGAAGGGGATGTGGATACTATAGGGCAATCCATCGCGGCAATCGCTGAAAAACGAAAGGACTCCCCTATTGAAGTAATGCTTGTGCTAATAGAGGAGTCGTCAGATACGGCGCACTGTGTTATGTTCAACCGTTGTGAGGATGATGTTAAATATTTCATGAGCCACCCGCTGGCGATGATTGGTTCCGACGGCAGCGCTGTTGCACCCTATGGCGCGTTGAGCAAAGGAAAACCGCATCCCCGCTTTTACGGTACATATCCGCGTATTTTGGGGCGATATGTTCGAGAGGAAAAAATTATGCCGTTGGAAACGGCTATACATAAGATGACAGCATTTCCGGCCGAACGGTTTTTTCTTCCTAACCGCGGTCGTCTTGTCGAAGGAAGCGCTGCAGATGTGGTAATTTTCAATCCTGATACCGTCATCGACCATGCGACCTTTGCTGTCCCACACCAATATCCAGATGGAATTGCTTACGTTTTCGTCAATGGTACGATGGTTATCAATAACGGAACCCACACGAGGAAACATCCTGGTCGTCTCCTGCGTCGCATCGCATAAGTGAATAAAGAATGAAAACGAAACGGGCAACCCCGTGTGCAGGGTTCAGGGGCGGACACCCATGTATATCAACTTGAGACGAAGCGAACGCCGGTTGAGTAAGTTCGGAACAAAGTGAAGAACTGTATCGAAACCAAGTGAGCGGTGGAGATACTCTTGGTTTCGTACCCGTTCGCTTGGTTTCGATACGCACCTTCGGTGCTACTCAACCGGCGCTCACTCATTCCACACCTGTCCGCCCTTGAAGCGTGCAGGGGCAAGGGGTAAAAGGCTTCTTAAAACGAATTACGAATCACGAATCACGAATTAAATCTTTCTTTCGTGACTTAAATTGGAAAGGGATCTGAACCCATGCGCATTAAGTTAAGGGAGCGATGTCCCATAACAACAGGCC
>SDBU01010111.1_pt1 | contig 10504 bp, 10 predicted proteins | sample 2277071 | NCBI WGS metagenome assembly SDBU01 (sample SAMN10397929, study PRJNA504765) | marine sediment metagenome | isolation source: marine sediment core GS08_GC12, 126 cmbsf | place: Arctic Ocean: Gakkel Ridge, Loki's castle | collected 2008
GTTCCTTCCAACGAACAACCTGGATAATAGGCTACCTTCATGATGTATTTTCTGTCTGTTTGGGATGAGTAAGAATTTCGCGAACTTCTTTTTTACCTTTGATTGTCCTGGGGAAAAGACGCAATCTTCCTTTGTGGAACATCTGCCAGGCCAGTTTCAGTTCACCTTGCCATGTTCCCGCCTTCCATTTGTGCCAGAGTTCACTACTTCGGAGCATATAGGCCAGGAGGAACGTCCCTTCAAAGACACGTCCATGTTTCTTCACATTGTTCAGAAATGTTTCATGCAAAGTCAGGACCTGGGGTTGGGGGCAGAGCACGCCTTCCTGAACAGCCATCTCTTTGAGACAGTCCATCAGTTCCGCTATCTTAACCTCATTCGGACAGCGTGTGGTACACGTTTCGCAAGGTGCACACACCCAAATCGTACGGCAACGCAGTACCGTTTCCCGTTGCCCCAGAATCACCATGCGAATCACTTCGTCCGGATAAAGATCCATGGCGAAGGTGACCGGGCAGCCGTTGGTGCACTTGCGGCACTGAAAACATGCTCCAGCTTGAAACGGCCCAGCGGCTTCCAGTTGCTCTAAGAGCCTATAATCTGGATATAGAGTTTCCTGGGACATGAGCCTTGACTCACTTGCCTTTCTCTTTTGAGAACTCACCCTTTTGAATACCTTAAATGACTGTATTAGACGCTTTGTAAGACAGGTTTAGGGACATGAAATGATAATCCTATTAATATGAAAAAGGTCGCTTCTGTCAAGGGGAAAAGCTTTGTCCGATGAAGCCCATACGCGATAACCTACTTTCTACTCTCTCCCGATCTTAAAGGCCGGGGCAATGACCTCTCCGAGGCGATGGTATTTCATAGTGCTGGGGCTGTAGATAAGGGGATCAATCTTGACCGGGTCTGCCTTTCCATCTGTCAGGCATTCCTCAGTTATGTGGGTTTCAATGCACCGACAACTAGGAGCTTGTCCGACAATTCGGGCTTACAAGAATTTAGGCCGCTGAAAATTGTCGCCGGATAGTCGAACAAGCGGATTTTTTCGAAAACAGGAGAAAACCTTCTCTTGAAATCCAATCTTTTTCGCGAAATACACTACCGGTTGCCCTTCTCAGGCAACCATCGGGGCTAATCCCTCTGATTCAAGGCATACCTTGCCGCCTGATATGGCTTTTACAATCTTCTTGAAGTTGTGAACCGCACAGGCTAACGAAAATTCCCCGCTCGACTTATCGTAACCCCGCATACTAAAACCTCGGAATCCACTATTCTTTATTTGACCAAAGACGGGTTCAGCTCTCAGGATGGCCGTTATCAGCCCTGGATGATACGCATTCTGACCACGAACGCTGAATTTCTCCTCAACGCTTGATGTGTCAAGTTGTTCAAATATGTCCCCGTAAACATAGCACGCATGATCGGATGGTATTAAATCAAAGACGTTGGTGGCAAACACCGCTCTTTGATTAAACTCAACGGAGTCTTTCTTGAAAGGAATCTGCATTGTGGCGCTCCCTTTTACTGTTAAAATCGTAAAAGAAGATTACCACAAAATATAGATATTGTCAATATAAAAGACGGTATATCTTGTGGTTCTCATTAATTATTCGTGTCTCATTGTCATTGTGTTTTCGTTGACTTATGATTTAGACACGAGTATCTCTGAGAATACTTTCAAATTTCTTTCCAGGGGATCGGGGCTATTCTCGGACAGCCTCCTAGCGGGCACAAGGCTATTATATCAATGAGACCGCTACAGTTATCTACCGCTCTAAGCCTGTACTGAACTTGATTCAGTGATGGTTGGCCCGGCTACGAAGAGCCATCTGCTATATTATGTTCAATTGAGCACCCTGTAATTTGCGGCTATAAGGGTTATAGAGGGGGTCTACCCATCTCCTGCCGAGTCTTTACCTAGAAACCATCAATTAGCTGCAAAACCTCAATTCTACTTTACCTCCTACCGTTATACCTGCCTGCCGCAGGCACGGTCGGATTCCAAAATTACTCTCCTAACCGGTAAAGATCAATCTCGGATCAAAAATAGGAAAAAAAGGTTGACATTTTCTGATTTCTGTGTTTGAAGCTTCTACACCTTCAAAAGCAATTTCTTATCACCTAATAGCATTATGTTGTGAGTAAGCCTAAGCCTTTGAAAATGCACGGAAATCCTGATTCCCTGTGAGACGTGTAAACATCTGAAATGATTGAGGAATAAAATGAAATAAATTTTTGTCTCTATAACTTCTTGTTATAACTAAACAATAAAACTAACAACATAAATAAAAGAAATTCAAATGAAAAAAAGTTATATTGAGAAAACAAGAAAATTATAATTTTTCACTTGCGAAAATTGACGAATGGTATTATTAATTTTCCTGAAGCTAATTCGGTATAGTGCCTTTAGTGCCCTTCAGGATATTACCTCAATTTTGCATGAAATTGATGAAATCTTGTGCAAGAAATTTTTTGCGCCGTAAAATTATTTTAGAGTATCAGATAGTTACGGAACAGCAAAAAACACCCCTCTCTGAGAACCGCTATATTACTGGTTCTTCAGAGGACAACGAAAGGCCTTATTTCAAAGGATTTTCACACATATGTGTTTCTAATTTTTCTCCCAACTGGTTAAAATCCAGATTTTCTTGCACTCAGTGAAATCCAGCATTGGTAAGGCTCTGAAAGTGAAACAGCTTTTTCAGACCGGGTTTGTGCAAGATTCAGGTATTAATCTCCAGGTACACAGAAAATACTGAAAGGCTGTAAGCATTGTGGGTTTAATCCTAAGCAATATAGATAAGATTGAAAGAGGGGGAATCCATCTTAAGGATATTAATATCGAATTTGAATCGGGGTCCCGAAATGTAATATTGGGTCGGACACTTGCCGGTAAAACATCCATACTTCGGATAATGGCAGGACTCGACCGTCCAACCAAGGGAAAAATCATTATAGACGGTAAAGACTTCACAGGTGTTTCAGTAAGAAAACGCAGTGTGGCCATGGTCTATGAGCAGTTTATAAATTATCCCTCCCTTACGGTCTATAAAAATATCGGCTCGCCTCTTAAAATCAGCGGCATTAAAAAATCGGAAGTTGATCGACGCGTTCGAGAGACGGCAGAGATGCTCCACATTGAACAGATCCTTGATCGGATGCCTTCGGAACTCAGTGGAGGACAGCAGCAACGTGTCGCCATTGCGCGCGCGCTGGTAAAAGACGCACAGCTACTGCTGCTTGATGAGCCATTGGTTAATCTGGATTATAAGTTACGGGAAGAACTGCATATTGAACTTCAAGAAATTTTTGAGAATCGCGAGGCCATCGTCGTTTATACTACCACCGAACCCACCGAAGCACTAATGTTGGGAGGCAATATTGTGGTAATCGATGAGGGCCGCATTCTGCAATCAGGCCCCACTCCCCAAGTATATCATAATCCGATCACTATGAGAGTGGCGGAAGTCTTTAGCGACCCTCCGATTAATTATTTGGTTGCCGGTGTCAATAGCGATTATGTCTATTTCGGTCAAAATATTCAAATACCTTTGACAGGTCATTTAAAAGGGGTAGCACCCGGGGATTATAAAATAGGGGTGCGATCAAACCACCTGTTTCTATCCCGACGGGATGCTAACGATGTAGAATTCATGGTTCGGGTAGAATTATCCGAAATGAACGGCTCCGAGACCATCACGCATGTAAATCACAATGAAACCTCACTTGTGGTGCTGGATAATGGAATCAACCCGCACAAAATAGGAAGCGAAATTTCAGTATTTATCAATCCTCGCTCTTTGTTTTTATATGACAGTGCAGGTTCTTTGGTCGCATCACCAAGCAATGGTCTTTAGCCCTCTATATTAGGGTAAGATCTTAAGAAATAGATATTCTGTTTTTAGATATATTGTAATCCCAAACCTATAGCATGTGAGGATAGACTCTGGTCGCTAAATCAGTAATGAAAAGGAATCTTGATTTATCTATCCGGCATCTTGTATCGCTTCGTATCAAACCATGAGACGGAGATTATATTTTTTTAGACTCACTAGTTTAAAGCGGAGGCCCCATAATAGGAGATTTACGAGGAAAATCGTATGGCACATATTGAGTTTAATGAAATAGCTCACAGCTATCTATCCAATCCGAAAGGCGAATCAGACTACGCCCTCAAATACATTCACCATAAATGGGAAGATGGGGGTGCATATGCATTGCTTGGCCCTTCCGGATGCGGTAAAACCACTCTACTCAATATTGTCTCAGGGCTTTTAACGCCCAGTAAGGGGCGGGTGTTATATGATGGCATGGATGTAACGGACCTCCCTCCGGAAAAAAGAAATATCGCTCAAGTATTCCAGTTCCCTGTTCTTTACGATACCATGAGCGTTTATAATAATCTTGCTTTTCCATTGCGAAATCGTGGCATCCCGGAAGAAGAATTAAAGAACAGGGCACTGGAAGTCGCCGAGATACTGGATCTAACGCCCTTTCTCAATAAACGGGCCGCGGGCTTAACCGCCGATGCCAAACAAAAGGTCTCTCTGGGAAGGGGGCTGGTGAGGAGCGACGTGGCGGCCATTCTTTTTGACGAACCGCTTACGGTAATCGATCCCTATCTGAAATGGCATTTGAGACGTCAATTAAAGGAAATACACGAACAACTAAAACAAACCTTCATTTACGTAACCCATGATCAAGTCGAGGCCATGACATTTGCCGACCAGGTCATGGTGATGAATGAGGGCGAAATTCTTCAAATCGGAACACCTCAGGATCTCTTTGAAAACCCGGAACACACCTTTGTGGGCCATTTCATCGGCAGTCCGGGGATGAACTTCATACCCTGCACACTGGAGGGAAACGTGGTCAAGTTTAATGGGGCTCGAATTAAAGTGGGCGACGATGTGGCGGCCCGCGCTAAAGCGGCCCATGGAAAACTGGAGTTGGGTATACGGCCCATGTATCTGGAGGTGCATTCGCAGTCCGTTAACGGAGGGGTATCGGCCAGGGTAAAGACAGTTGAGGACCAGGGCAGTTGTAAGATTGTCACAGTTGCCTTGGACGACAATATTTTACATGCCAAGGTCCAGGAGGGACAGGCCGTCCAGGAAGATAAGGTCTGGCTTCGATTTCCACCTCAATGGACGAAACTTTTCGCCGATGGGCATTTAATACAATAGTTTGCGCCCATCCAGAAACAGTCAATTTTTGAATGCTGATGGCTGACAGCGCGAATCCGAAAACAATCATTTTCGGATGAGCGCTAGTGAGGGCCAATATGGAGAAGTGGCAAAATAACAAGGCCTGGTTTCTGGTTCTACCGGCATTTGTCATCGTAGCATTTAGCGCCATCATCCCTTTGATGACCGTGGTAAACTATTCTATACAGGATATCTTCGGGCCGGGTGAGACTTTCTACGTGGGTCTCGAATGGTTCGAGGAGATGTTGGCCAACTATCGCCTGCACAAGGCCCTGCGGCGCCAATTTATCTTTTCAGGGCTTGTCCTGTTAATTGAGATACCCCTCGGGATACTTATTGCGTTGGCCATGCCCAAACGCGGTTGGGGCGTCTCCGCCTGTCTCGTGACGTTGGCGGTGCCTTTGGTCATACCATGGAATGTGATCGGAACGATCTGGATGATCTTTACCCGGCCGGATATCGGCCTGTTCGGCGTTGGGATCAACAGCCTGGATTTGTTGGAAAGGCCATTTGATCACACGGCATACTGGCTCTACGCGTGGATCACCGTGATGGTAATGGAGGTCTGGCACTGGACCCCGCTCGTGGCCCTTTTATGTTATGCCGGTCTGCGGGCCATCCCCGAGGCATACTACCAGGCAGCCAGGATTGACGGCGCGTCATCATGGGCCACATTCTGGTACATCCAGTTGCCCAAGATGCGCGGCGTGCTCACCATTGCCGTTTTGCTGCGCTGGATGGACAGCTTCCTGATCTACGCGGAAATCTTTTCCCTGACCGGAGGGGGTCCCGGCAATACAACCACCTTCCTGTCCATCTATCTGGTTATGCTAGCAACTATGCGATTCGACCTTGGACCGGCCGCGGCCTTCTCGCTTATTTACTTTCTTATCATACTGCTCTTTAGCTTTATATTCTACCAGGCATTACTGAACGTCGGAAAGGGAGAGAAGGTATGAAAATCCAGAAACGAACCATCGGACTACTTATATATTTCGGATTCCTGATCATCCCCATATACTGGATGCTCAACATGTCATTGAGGACCAGCAGGGATATCCTCGGTGATTTCGCCCTTTATCCGGCAAATATGACATTAATTAACTATATCAATATTTTCACGGATCCTACCTGGTACCTCGCCTATGTCAACGCCATGATCTATGTCTGCATGAATACTGCTTTCTCATTGGCACTTGCCCTGCCCGCGGCCTACGCCTTTTCACGCTACAGATTCCTTGGTGACGGGCAGATGTTTTTTTGGTTGCTGACAAACCGTATGGCGCCTCCGGCGGTCTTTCTCCTGCCCTATCTCCAACTCTATGGAAGCATGGGCCTGCTCGATACGCATATCGCTGTGGCCCTGGCCCATTGCCTGTTCAACGTGCCCCTGGCAATCTGGATCCTGGAGGGCTTCATGTCCGGGGTTCCCAAGGAGATAGATGAGACCGCCTTCATCGACGGGTACAGTTTCCCGCGCTTTTTTATCACCATCTTCATTCCGCTGATTAGGGCCGGGGTCGGAGTGACCGCGTTTTTCTGTTTTATGTTCAGTTGGGTTGAGCTGCTCTTTGCCAGGACACTGACGATTACCGCGGCGAAACCGATAACCGCCGCTATGACTCGTACCATAAGCGCCTCGGGTCTTGACTATGGTTTGCAAGCGGCAGCCGGCGTGCTCACAATCATTCCGGGCGCTTTGGTGATCTGGTTTGTGCGCAACCATTTGGCCAAGGGCTTTGCCCTTGGGCGTGTATAAGGGGAGCCTATGGATCTTGGATGGATGTATTGGACCGTGCCAACGGCCATTCTCTTTATCGCCCTTTTCTCGATGATCGGCGGGATGCTTGTATGGGAGCTTATATCGCCGACTGTGGAACGTCGAGGTTTATTAAAGATCCCGACGACCCGCGGGACACGGTTCTTTTTGGGCTTATTAGGGAGCGCATACATCCACCTTGCCTGGATCGCATTCACCGACTTGACGTTGTGGATCGCGCTTCCTATTTCCGCTTGTTGGGTTATTATTGTTATGCGTTGGGGGTAAACGAAAGAGCGAAACAAGTCTATCTTGCTTTATGTCGTTGAGTGGTAGCGGCCTTCACGCCGGCGACGGAGACCAAGAAAACAGAAAACCAACCATTGAAGGCCTAAAGGAGGGGACGAGAGAAAAAAATGAATAAGAGGGGGTTTATGTCGTTCGGCGTTCATGGCCTTCACGCCGGCGACGGAGACCAAGAAAACAGAAAACCAACCATTGAAGGCCTAAAGGAGAATATCAGATGAGAGCAATGATTCGCAGAAAGAGTACCAGGATGATGCTCCTGGTGGGTGTTGTGGCTCTGTTGTTCGCGTTCTTCGCCGGTCCGGCAAGCGCCGACATGGCAGCCGCAAAAAGGTGGGTCGACAATGAATTTCAACCGTCGACCTTAACAAAGGCCCAGCAGATGAAAGAGATGGAATTTTTCATCAATGCGGCCAAGCCCTTTAAGGGGATGAATATCAGGATCGTATCCGAGACCATCCCGACCCATGTGTATGAGGCAAAGGTGTTGGCCAAGGCATTTGAGGAAATCACCGGTATCAAGGTCTCCTATGACCTGATTCAGGAAGGTGATGTCATCGAAAAGCTGCAGTCCCAGTGGGCCTCCGGCAAGAATCTCTATGACGGTTGGGTTAACGATTCCGACCTCATTGGCACACACTGGCGTTACGGATATGTGATTCCTTTATCCGACTTCATGAAGGGTGAGGGTAAAGACGTGACACTGCCAACCCTGGATGTGGATGACTTTATGGGCAAATCCTTCACCACCGCCCCGGACGGCAAGCTGTACCAGCTCCCGGACCAGCAGTTCGCAAATCTCTACTGGTTCCGTTATGACTGGTTTAATCGCCCGGATTTCAAAAAGAGATTCAAGGATATCTACGGTTATGAGCTGGGCGTGCCGGTCAACTGGTCTGCCTATGAGGACATTGCTGAATTTTTTACCGAGCATATCCGAGAAATCGACGGCAAGGCTGTTTTCGGACACAATGACTACGGTAAAAAGGCCCCGGACCTGGGCTGGCGTTTCCACGATGCCTGGCTGTCCATGGCCGGTGGGGGTTCCAAAGGGATTCCCAATGGTATCCCGGTTGATGAATGGGGTATCCGTGTTGATAAAGATTCCCGCCCTGTAGGCGCAAGTGTTTCTCGCGGAGGCGCAGCCAATGCTCCCGCAGCCAAGTACGCGCTCCGGAAATATATGGAATGGATACGAAAATACGCGCCTCCGGGTTGTCTGGGAATGGATTTCTACACCTATGGGCCGTTCCTTGCCAAGGGTAACATTGCCCAGCAGATCTTCTGGTATACCGCGTTTGTGCCTGATATGGTTAAACCGGGTCCAACAGTTAACAAGGACGGGACCCCCAAATGGCGTATGGCCCCATCGCCCCATGGTCCTTACTGGGAAGAGGGGATGAAACTGGGTTATCAGGATTGCGGTTCCTGGACCTTTATGAAGAGCACGCCGTTAGATAGACGCAAGGCTGCATGGCTCTTCGCGCAGTTCTGCGTGGCTAAGACCACATCCTTGAAAAAGGCCCACGTGGGCCTGACGCCCATCCGCGACAGTGACATCCGGCATAAGTCCTTTACCGAGCGCGCACCAAAGCTCGGCGGGCTGGTAGAGTTCTACCGCAGTCCGGCGCGTGTGGCCTGGACGCCGTCCGGCACCAACGTACCGGATTATCCCAAGCTGGCACAGTTGTGGTGGCAGAATATAGGTGAGGCGGTTTCCGGTGAAGTGACCGTAAGTAGGGCGATGGACAATCTCGCAAAAGAGATGGACGCTGTTATGGCGCGTCTCGAGCGAGCAAAGGTACAGAAAATAGCCGGTCCCAAGCTGAACAAGAAGAGGGATGAGTCCTACTGGTTAAATAAGCCTGGTTCACCCAAGGCCAAGGTCAATGAGAAGCCGCAAGGGATAACGGTCAACTACGACGATCTTATTAAGGCCTGGCAAGAGGGTCGAGCGAAGTAACGCATCACTTTGATATGTTTTATTGTGTTTGCTTGATACCATTTGTACGCCCCTGCCGTTAACCCCTTTGAATTTGGGGATGATGGGCGACCCTCCGCGGAGCGTAAAAATGGATCTTGCCTCCCGAGGGGTTAGAACATAGGTTTTAACCCCTCTTTTTTTATCAATCTATGATTTTTTTCAAATCCTTTTACACATTTTCATATACCTTGACCGTCGAAAATATCATCGATTCCACGTCCCTTGTCATTTCTGACGCAGAGATCTCAAAAGATCTTTTGCTCTTTGACGCAAAGTCCTATGACAACTTGTATAATATTCGTGTCTGGGCGCTTCGTGAAAGCAAGCTTCCCATCCGAATACTCAAGTGGCACCGCAGGTACGAGAGATATGAAGAGGTATTGTTTAACTATTCAAAAGAGCAGCCAAAAGAATTCCTTGATCCCGATGCTTTTGCAGCGAAATTGAAAAATCCTGCTTATACTGAACATCAATTAAAGTACATGTTTTTTCAAGACCCTAGGGTGCAAGCCTTTCCCGCCCCCGGCAGTTAGTATAATAACAATAGCTCATTTAAAAAGGAGGAATTCGGCTTATGAATTCAGATGCTGGAAAAGAGAGAATTTGGGTGATCGATATCGCACGGTTTTATGCTATGGCCCTGGTCTATTACGGCCACTTCATCGAACGGATCATGATACTTAGAAATCCTGCTGCCGCTGTTCATTATAAGTTTATATATTCATTTCACATGCTGTTGTTTTTTGTGTTGGCAGGTTATGTGGTAAGGGAAAGTGACATCGAGTTCGGTTTTGCGAAATATTTCAAACACCGATTTATTTCCCGGCTCCTTCCATTTCTGTTTTTTACCGCCATTTTTATGATCTTACCCGTCTTCTTTTCCGGAGATTTCCTTCAATTGAAACTACCCAGTGTCCAAGGATATATCGGTGGGCTGATTTCGACGGCCTTTGGAATTCCCATGTTTTGTGTTCCGTCGTGGTTTATTCTCATGATTTTTTCCGTTGAACTGGTCCATTATGGTGCGTTTCGATTTTTAAAATCTTCCAATTTAAAAATAGTGATCGCCGCTGCCCTTTTTTACGTGGTTGGATACTGGCTTAATTTAAAATTGGATATATTTAATCCGATGAAAGGAAGGGTACTTGTGAGTACCGAATTTTATATCAAATTTGATCAGGCTACAAGGCGTAAACCTTCCGTTCTATCCAGATCTATTCTTTCAAGGAGGAATTTCTTAAA
>SDBU01010112.1_pt1 | contig 10504 bp, 11 predicted proteins | sample 2277071 | NCBI WGS metagenome assembly SDBU01 (sample SAMN10397929, study PRJNA504765) | marine sediment metagenome | isolation source: marine sediment core GS08_GC12, 126 cmbsf | place: Arctic Ocean: Gakkel Ridge, Loki's castle | collected 2008
CCACGGAGCTGGTACGAGGGGCCATCTTCTCCATACTGGAGACCGCCGTCAGTGACTGGACAATGGTGCTTGACCTGTATTCTGGAAGCGGCTCGCTGGGCATAGAGGCGCTCAGCCGCGGTGCCGACCGGGTTGACTTTATTGAACAGGACCGACATTGTTGTGCTATAATTAGACAGAATCTAGAAAAGACGAAACTCAAAGACCGGGCTCATGTATACTGTTGTAATGTAGCCAGGGCAATTTCCTTTCTTGACAAGGAGTACAGCATAATAATAATGGACCCACCCTATTCTAGTCCATCAATAGAAAAGACCATCGAGCAACTGGCCAGTTCCAAAATAATCGGTGATAAGTCAATGGTGGTCGTCACCCATTCATCCCGACGTCCATTAAGGCCAAGCTACGCTCCACTGCACCTCATCAAAGAGCACCGCCACGGCGATAGCGTCATTGCCCTTTACCGCAAGGAGGCCAAGGCGTGATCGTTGCCATCTATCCGGGCAGCTTCGACCCGATTACCAACGGACATATTGATGTCGCCACCAGAGCGGCCAGGCTCTTTGCCAGGTTAATCATCGGTGTCTACGATACCCCGGAAAAACGCCTGCTGTTTACCCTCGAGGAAAGGGTAGAGCTGGTGAAGCAGGCGGTAGCCCACCTTGATAACGTCGAGGTAAAACCCTTCAGCGGCCTTACTGTTGACTTCGCCCGAAAAGTCGAAGCTCAGGTGACGGTCAGGGGCTTGAGAGTAAGCGCCGACTTCGAGCATGAGTTTGATATGGCCATGATGAACCGTAGGTTGGGCCCCAAGCTAGAGCTGGTCTGCCTCATGGCCCGTCCTGAGTACCAGTTTCTTAGCTCCAGCCTGCTGAAAGAAGTGGCCAGATTGGGCGGCAGTATAAAAAACCTGGTACCGGAACACGTAGCCCAGGCCTTAAAGGAAAAGGAAGGTTGACATTGCCATGTAAAGCCACCAAAGAAAAGGCATCGTTACTGGATGATAGTAGGAGGTAACACATTCTATGGCCTATATGATTAATGATGAGTGTATTAGCTGCGGAGCCTGTGAGCCGGAGTGCCCCAACCAGGCGATCTCTGAGGGGGAGACTATATATATAGTCGACGCTGACAAGTGCACCGAGTGCGTCGGCAGTTTTGATACCCAGCAATGCGTTGAAATTTGTCCCGTGGACTCCTGTGTCCCCGACCCGGAGCACGAGGAAAGCCGAGAAAAGCTCCTGGAAAAGTGGCAGCAGCTGCACCCCGGGGAAGAACCAAAGGCTACCCAGTAATCAAAAGGATTTATCGGCCAGCGGCCGCTGCTAAGTGAATTGGGGTTTCTGCTGCGTTCGGACCGCTACTGAAAAAAGTCACGGACGGCGTCAAACTCACCGGGCAGCAGACCCATCACCAGCGGGAAATAGTCGAGCAGAAACCTGGCCAGAAATGACCCTGTGACCAGGTCGCTGCCGAAGAACTTCACCCAGGTGGCCAGGATAGCACCCCAGAAGATAGCGCCAAATAAGAAGCCAAAGACGGCACCGCCGATGTTGTCAACCCAGCCGAGCATGACCACTTTGGTTATCGTACGGAGCAGGCGGGCCAGAAAAGCGGCGGCCACCATAACCAGCACCAGTATCAGGGCAAAGGCAAGGACGTTGGCCACTTGCTCGTTGTTGATAAAACTAAAAATATTGGAAACAGGTTTGTAAAAGTTGCCGGCCATAACGACGCCGACTACCAGCCCCACCAGAGAAAGGACCGCCTTGATAATGCCCATCCGCAGCCCCATAAAGGCGGGAATAACCAGAACCACTGTCAGTATTATGTCAAGCCAGTTCACAGCTCACTCCCTCAAGACAGAGATTATAGCACAGACCATTTGGTTAAGATATAGGACGATATAACCAACTCAACCCCCCAGCTCCCTGGCTTTATCATAGGCAGCGGCCACCGCATTTTTGAGCAACCCGGCAAAGCGACCTCTTTCCAGCACGTCCAGGGCTGCGGCAGTGGTGCCGCCGGGTGAGGTAACCATCTTCCTGAGTCCGGCAAGCTCCCCGCCCGACTTTCGGGCAAGCTCCACGGAGCCAATCACCGTCTCCAGCACCAGCTCCCGGGCTATGTCCAGCGGCAGACCGATGTCCACAGCGGCGCTGGTTAGAGCCTCCATGAAAAGAAAAAGGTAGGCCGGGCCGCTGCCGCTTACCGCCGTTGCCATATCCAGGTAGCCCTCATCGACAACATAAATCTCACGGCCCATAGTCCCCAGAACAGCCGCCGCCTGCGTTCGCTGTTTCTCGGAAACTTGAGATGTAGCCGTCCAGACGGTCACCCCCCTGCCTATCTGGGCCGGTGTATTGGGCATCGCCCGAACTACGGCGTCGTGCCCAAGCCGGTGACGCAGGATATCAATTCCAGCCCCGGCGACAATAGACAGCACCAGCTGTGATGGTTTGAGCTTGCCCTTTAGCTCGGTCAATACTTCATCTAAGTTCTGCGGCTTGACTGCCAGAACCACGATTTCGGCCCTGGCGATAGCCTCAAGGTTGCTGCCGGTAGTGCGGACACCAAACTCCCGTTCCAGATGGTTCAGGCGGGCTGCGCTTACATCGCTGACGGTTATATCGCCGGGAGCGCTCAAGCCCTTGTCCAGGATGGCCGAGAGCATCGCCCGTCCCATATTACCGCCGCCGATAAAGGCTATTTTCATTTATCTACCTCACCCCCTGTGTCCCCCTCTCCTTCAAAGGAGAGGGGGAGGAAGAGGTTTTGAAGGGGCAAAGCCCCTTCAATTTTCCCTGATAGCCCAGCTACTTCATCTCGCTTTACCGCACCACCAGGTTGACCAGTCTCCCCGGGACATAAATAACCCTGACCACCTGCTTGCCCTCAAGGTAGCTTCTTACCTTCTGTCTTGCCAGCGCCAGCGTACGGGCTTCATCTTCGGTGATGGACGCCGGCACGGTAAGCCGGTCGCGCAGCTTGCCGTTGACCTGAACCACCAGGGTTATCTCATCTTCCCTGGCCAGTTCCTCGTCCCAGGCCGGCCAGCTCTGGTCGTGAACGCTGTAATCATTGCCCATCCGCTGCCACAGTTCTTCGGTCAGATGGGGCGCCGTCGGCGCCAGCAGCAGAATCAGGGTTTCAGTCGCCTGCCGCCAGTCTTTTTCGGTAACAGAGCCGGCTTCCTTCACTTTGCCCAGATAATTGGTGAACTCCATCAGGGCAGAGATTATGGTGTTGAAGCGAATCTTATCTAAATCTTCGGTGACCTTCCTGATGGTCTGGTGGGTAATACGAGCTAACTCTTTCCGGGCGGCCTTACCTGCTGCCTTTTCCTTATAATCTCCCAGCACCAGCTGCCACAAGCGGTTAAGCCAGCGTCTGATGCCACTTAAGCCGCTGTCATTCCACTCACCACCCTGCTCCCAGGGAGCGACAAACATTAGATAGGCACGCACGGCATCGGCACCCAGTTTGGAGACATATTCATCCGGGGTAATGACGTTGCCCCGTGACTTACTCATCTTCTGCTTGCCGGCAATGATAATCCCCTGGTTAAAGAGGCGGCTAAAGGGCTCATCAAAGTCAATCAGGCCGATGTCCCGCAGCGCCTTGGCGAAGAAGCGAGCATAGAGCAGGTGCATGACGGCGTGCTCGGCGCCGCCGGTATAGAGGTCAACCGGCATCCAGTACTTCACCTTGCCCTCATCAAAGGCAGTGGTATCAGTGTGGGGGCTGGTGTAGCGCAGAAAGTACCACGAGGAACACATAAAGGTGTCCATGGTATCTGTCTCACGCTTCGCCGACCCGCCGCAGGTGGGGCAGGTGGTGGTGACAAACTTCCGGTTATATTTCAGGGGCGACTCCCCGGTAGGCCTGAACTCGGCATCCTCCGGCAGCAGCACCGGCAGGTCTTTCTCGGGAACCGGGACGACACCGCACTTATCGCAGTAAACCATGGGGATAGGTGCCCCCCAGTAGCGCTGGCGGGATATCAACCAGTCGCGGAGCTTGTAGCTCACCGCCGGCCCGCCCCAGCCTTTCTCCTTTAAAAAGTTGGTGACAGCCTCTATACCCTGCTCATTGGGCAGGCCATCGAACCTGTCCGAACCGGTCATGGTACCGGGCTCAATATAGGCCTCTTCCAGCTCTCCGCCCTGCCAGCCCGGCGGGGCGATGACCACCTTAATCGGCAAATTATATTTTTGGGCAAAGGCAAAGTCCCTCTCATCATGTGCCGGTACTGCCATTACCGCCCCGGTGCCATAGCCAAGCAGCACGTAGTCGGCAATCCAGATGGGCACTTTTTCTCCATTGACCCGGTTAGTAACATAAGCCCCGGTAAAGACACCGTCTTTTTCCTTTTCCGTGGAGAGCCTTTCTATATCTGTCAGCCGCCGCGACCGGTCTATGTAGGCTTCAACCTCAGCTCTTCTGTCGGCAGTGGTCAGCCTGGCAACCAGCGGGTGCTCCGGGGCAAGCACCATGAAGGTCACCCCGAAAAGGGTATCGGGGCGGGTAGTAAATACCCCTATCTCCTTCTCTTCCACCCCCGGGTGGTCAAGGACGAAGGAAATCTCGGTGCCACTGCTCTTGCCCACCCAGTTACGCTGCATTATCTTTATCCGCTCCGGCCAGTCGATGCCCTGGTGTTCCATGAGTTCATCGGCGTATCTGGTGATGCGGAAGAACCACTGCTCCAGGTCGCGGCGGGTAACCGGGGTGTCGCAGCGCTCACAGAAACCACCGCTGACCACCTGCTCGTTGGCCAGCACCGTCTGGCACTGGGGGCACCAGTTGACCGGCGCTTTTCCCCGATAAGCCAAACCATGCTCATATAGCTTGAGGAAAAACCACTGCGTCCACTTGTAATACTCGGGCAGGCAGGTGATGACCTCGCGGCTCCAGTCATAAATAGCGCCGATGCTCTTTAGCTGGCGGCGCATGTTTTCTACGTTCTGCATCGTCCAGGTAAAGGGATGGACGCCCCGCTTGATGGCGGCGTTCTCGGCGGGCAGGCCGAAGGCATCAAAGCCCATCGGGTGGAGGACATTATAGCCCTGCAGCCGCTTAAAGCGGGCGTGGACATCAGCCGGTGCCAGGGCATACCAGTGGCCGATGTGGAGGTCACCGGAAGTATAAGGAAACATGGTCAGGGCATACCATTTCGGTTTGGGGCTGTCCTCATCTACCTCGTAGAGCCTGTCCTCGGCCCACTGCTGCTGCCACTTTGCCTCTATTTCCCGCGGTTTGTATTCAGAGACCACTGCTCTCCCCTGTTCAACCTGGCTGGCTAATTGGCCTCATTGTAGCAATTGGCCGTAAGCCACGCAACCGCCCCATAAGCCCTGCTTGCCATCCAGGGGGCTAAATTGCTATGATGATAGCCAGTGATGAATCCAGTTTTTGTCATAATCGCCATCAACCTGGGGGTCTTTCTGGCGACCTTTATTTCGCCGGACCTGATAATCTATCTGGGACTGCAGCCTGCCAGTGCTCTCAAAGAGCCATGGACGATACTGACCAGCATGTTTGTCCACGATGGCTTTTTTCACATCTTCGCCAACATGTTTACTCTCTATTTCTTCGGCTCCGCTCTACAGCGACTGGTCGGCAGCAGGCGGTTTCTTTTGATTTACTTCGGTGGCGGCATTCTGGGCGGCATCTTATTTATACTGCTGGGGCCACAGTTCTCCATTGCCGTGGGTGCCTCTGGGGCCGTCTTCGCCCTGGGTGGAGCGCTGGCGGTGATGCGGCCCAACTTAAGGGTAATCATCTTCCCCATCCCGGTCCCAATGCCTCTGTGGATAGCCGTACTCGGCATCTTTGTGCTGCTCTCATTCATAGCCAACGTAGCCTGGCAGGCACACCTGGGCGGCATGCTCTTCGGCCTCGGTGCCGGTTACCTGTTCCGTGGCCGGCGTAGCTATTACTAGACTAGTCTTCTTTCTTAATCATCCCTTTAAGCCGGTCAATATCGCGGCGCAACTGCCGCTGCTTCTGGGCAAGGAAAAGAACATAAGCCAGCACTCCGACCCAGATTACAGCAAAAGCGGCGAACAGATACCACAGGTTATCGTCCATAATTCATTCTCCAATTGAAGCCTTCAGTCTCCCGGCTTCGTCTTCGTCTTTCTTAAGGGAAACCCTCCCGGTAAAGAGGAGGAAATACAGAGCGGTGAAAGCAGCGATGGCGACCATCAGCGTGGCCATCATCTCCCCCGACAGGCCGCTCTCGAAGATGACCGGCCCCGGGTGCTGCGTCCGCCACAGGGTAATCGCCAGGGCCACTACGGGCACATCAATAAAGCCGATGACGCCGACAACGGCGGCAAACCGGGCACGGCGCTCCTCCTCGCCAATATAGGAGCGGACAATGAAGTAGGCCAGATAGATGAGCCACAGCACCAGTGACGCAGTGAGCCGGGAGTCCCAGACCCACCAGACACCCCAGGTTGGCCTGGCCCAGATGGAGCCGGTGATGAGCACCAGGGTGGTAAAGACAAGGCCCACCTCGGCCGATGAGCTGGCGATGAAGTCCCACTTTTTATCCCTTTTCCAGAGATAGCGGATGCTGGCCATAAAAACAACCAGAAAGGCAAGGAAGGCCACCCAGGCCAGCGGCACGTGAAAGTAGAATATCCGCTGGATGATACCCGTCTCGGCATCGGTAGGGACATAGATGAATACCATATATAATGCCGCCAGCATCAATGGCGTCGTTACGCCAAGCAAAATCCTGCTCCTCATAACTCCTCCTTTCTCAAGTTTATTCCTCAATGACAAAAGCAAAGATCAGGTAGGAGACCACCAGGAAAATAACATCAAAGGCAGCCAGTATCATAAGCCAGGAAGATATGTCGCTCCAGGACTGCCCGTCCAGCACCAGGCCGGAGGAGGTAACAGCAGCGATGATTACCGGCGCCACTACCGGGAAAAAGAGTATGGGCAGCACCATCTCCCGGGCCCGGGTATTGACCGCCATGGCAGAAAAGAGGGTACCCACGGCAGCAAAGCCCAGGGTGGCCAGAAAAGTAATGGCTACCAGCTCCAGGGAGAAAACAGCCACATTAAAAAACAGGGCAAAGATTGGCAGGACAATAGCCTCAACAAAAAGCATGAAGAGCAGGCTGGCCAGCAGCTTGCCCAAATAGATGACCTCGCGGCTGATGGGGCAGGCCAGCAAGCCTTCCAGGCAGCACTCCTCCTTCTCCGGGACAAAGGCGCGGCTAAGGCTTAACACCCCGGCAAAAGCAAAGGTAGCCCACAGTATGCCCGGTGCCACTGAAAGCAGCAATTCCTGGCTACCCCCGAAGGCAAAGTTGAAGATAACAATCATCAGGATGGCAAAGACCAGCACCGAGGACACTATTTCCCTGGTCCTCGTTTCCGAAAGGACATCCTTCCAGGCAATCACCAGCGCTTTACGCAACAGCCCCACCCCCAAGTCCGGTGCTTTGCCGGTAGATCCGCCTTAAGCCGGCCAGATCCAGCCCCCTATTCGGCTGCTGGTGGACAATCTGCCCCCGATGCAGAATTAGCAGACGGTCGCAGACTTCAAGCCCGCGTTCCAGGCTATGGCTGGTAAAGATGATGGTACGCCCGTCCACTCCATCTGTCCGAAGCGCCTCCCAGAGCATGGCAACCGCCTGCTGGTCCAGCCCTGTTTCCGGCTCGTCGAGGAGCATGATAGCCGGCCGGTGAAGCAGGGCACGGGCAATAGACAGCCGCTGCTGCATGCCCCGGGAAAAGATAGCCACCCTATCACGAAGACGGGAGCCCATACCCACCATGCCAGCCACCTCGTAAATCCTCTCCCTGAAGTTGGGCACATCGTACATCCGGCTGTAAAACTGAAGGTTTTCGTAGGCAGTAAGGCTGCCGTAAAGGAAGGTATAGTGAGAAACCAGACCGATACGACGCCGGACTTCTTCGGTATTACTTTTGATACTGAAGCCATCGAGCAGAACCTCACCGGAGGAGGGCTTCATTACGGTGGATAGAATCTTTATCAGGGTGCTCTTGCCGGCGCCATTGGGGCCGAAGACAGCCAGCGTCTGCCCCCTCTCCACCCTGAGGTCCAGGCCATTTAAGGCCAGAAGATTACTAAAAGACCGGGTAAGCCCCCTGGTCTCTATCGCCCAGCTGCTTTGAGCCTCTTTCATTATCCCTGTATTCTACTTTTGGAAGCACCCTTAATTCAAGAGGCTTTCTGATGAGCTACCGGCGTCGCTCCGGCCAGAGGGCAATCAGTCCACCAAGGAGGAATAAGCCGCCGCCAACCCATATCCAGACGACCAGAGGACTTACCAGGGCTCTGAATTTTATTACCGTAAGCTCCGAATCCCAGCTAATCGGAACGACCCACAGGTCTTCGGCCGGGGTGGAACGAATGGCCACCCTGGGTACCTGTTTCTCTCCTCCAGAGTAATATTGAATCCGTGGCTTGATAATGCCGAGTGATTTATCTCCCCTGAAGACCTCTACTATAGCGGTGAATGTCATCTTGTCGGATGCGCCTTCAGGTATCAGGCTATGGTAGGTAAGCTGATATTCACCAACGGTCATCGACTCTCCCGCGGCCAGCGCCGCCTCCTCTCTGACATCAAAAAGAGAGGAGCCGACAACCCCGATGGCCATAACGGCTAATGACAGGTGCACGATAAGACCGCCATAGCGGCTTCTACTGGCCCCAATAAGAGTGAAAAACTCCTTAAAATACCTACCGGGGCTTCTCTTCCAGCGGGCACCAAGGTCGCGGAGCCAGACGGACAGTATCGCCGAGATGACCAAGACAGACAAAAACCAGGCAAACAGGGCAAAGCCCTGCCTCACTCCGAAAACCAACAGGGCGATGACAACAATCACCGCCACTACCGCCGGCCAGAGCAGTCGGCGTCCCAGCCGGGCCAGTGGCAGCCGCCGCCAGCCAATTAGAACACAGACGCCGGAGAGCAGGATAATAGCCAGGAAAATAGGCACCGCCGCCATATTAAAATAGGAGCCATCAACCGATATTCTGGAGCCAGCGAACAGCTCGGATAGGGAGGGGTAGATGGTGCCCAGGAAGATAACAAAGGTAGCGCCAACCAGGAGCAGGTTGTTGGTTAGAAAGGCGCCTTCGCTGGAGATGACGGAGTCTACCTCAGCCTGGCTCTGTAAGTCCCTGCGCCGGTAGAAGAGCAGTGCCAGCGAGCCGAAAAAACTGATTATTAGAAAACCAAGGAAGAAGGGGCCGACAGCAGTCTGGCCGAAGGTGTGTACCGAAGACAGGATATCGCTCCTTGTGAGGAAAGTGCCAAAAATGGTCAGTGCAAAGGCGGAAATCACCAGCAGCATACTCCACAGCTTAAAAATACCCTTCCGCCGCTGCATTAGAGCGGAGTGCAGAAAGGCAGTAGCCACCAGCCAGGGCATCAGCCCGGCGTTTTCCACCGGGTCCCAGGCCCAGTAACCACCAAAGGTGAGTTCGACATATGCCCACCAGGCACCGACAAGATTGCCCAGCCCCAGCAGCAGCCAGGCCGAAAGGGCCCAGCCCCTGGCGGCAACCAGCCAATCGTTTTCATGCTTGCGGGTCAGCAGGGCGGCAATGGCAAAGGCAAAGGGGACGGCAAAGAGAGCATAGCCGGCCAGCAGCAGCGGCGGGTGTATTATCATCCCCGGGTTTTCCAGCAGAGGGTTGAGGCCGACGCCTTCGGCGGGGACGGATGGTAATACTTGAAAGGGATTCTGATTGGGAACAAACAGCAGCAGTATTATGAAGAAGAGCTGAACCCCCATAATGACCGCTGCGGCAGAGGGTGCCAGCCCCTCCCCCTGAGGACGCTTCTTCAGCACCACCGCGGCGGCAGCCAGCGAAAGAATCCAGCCCCAGAAAAGAAGCGAACCGGCATTGCCCGCCCACAGGGCGCTAATCAGGTAAGGCAGAGAAAGGCCGCTACTGGTGTACGAAGCAACGTATTCAATCTGAAAGTCATGGGTGACCAGGGCAACAAGCAGGGCGACTACCGAAATTGAAAAAAATGCGGCAGCCGCCAGGACACTCTTTCTGGCGGCGTCAATTAACCGCTGGCGACCGCCTCTCAGGCCAAAAATAAAGGCGGCGATCGAGAAGATACTGGCCACCAGGGCAAGAACCAGCGCCACATTGCCCAACTGGGACATCACTCCCCTCCCGTATCGCCCTGCGGCACATATCTTGAACTACACTTGGTCAGTATAGATTCAGCCTGAAAAAAGCCGCCGCCATCATATTCCCCTTCAACGACAACCTGGCTGCCCACCTCAAAGGTATCGGGGACGGCACCAGAGTAGACCACCATCAGACTGGCATCCAATCCGGTGTTATCGACGACGGTGAACCGCATCTCAAGCCCGCTCTTTTCAACATCCGGGGCCACTATGCCGCTGACCCTCACCGTTTGACCGGCGATAGTATCAGCCTTCTCCAGAAGCTCACCGACCTCATAGTAGTAGATGACACCGCCCATGA
>SDBU01010113.1_pt1 | contig 10503 bp, 4 predicted proteins | sample 2277071 | NCBI WGS metagenome assembly SDBU01 (sample SAMN10397929, study PRJNA504765) | marine sediment metagenome | isolation source: marine sediment core GS08_GC12, 126 cmbsf | place: Arctic Ocean: Gakkel Ridge, Loki's castle | collected 2008
GACGTCGAATCGTGTGGCAAGTCCCGTATCCCACTCAATGGACTGATCCAGGATCTGCACTACGCTAACGTTGAGGCGCTCTACAAGCAGATGGTTGAGGCGAATTAGATAGCGATCAGGTGAAGGCTGCGCAGGACCGGGGAAGGGGACAAGACCTGGCGGATCAACCAGGCCCAGGTCTTGTGTGAGAGGAAAACCATGACCGAACTGCTGTTCCAGACAGACAGTTACTTGAGCGAATGAGCGAGTCAGCCAATCAGCGAAAACCACTCACATCTACTGTAGGTGGTTATGCGATACGGGTTCGGAGGAGATAGTCAATGCCGTTCAAGGAGGTACCCGCCAGTGTTGACTTCCCTGCCCAGGAACGTGAGATCCTGAGTTTTTGGGAGGAAACGGACGCGTTCCGTGTGATGCGGGAGTTGCACAAGGGCCAGCCCCCATGGTCGTTCATTGACGGACCGATCACGGCCAACAACCCAATGGGGGCCCATCATGGCTGGGGCCGCATGTACAAGGATCTCTATAACCGCTTCTGGACAATGCGCGGCCGCGAGCTGCGTTACCAGAATGGCTTTGATTGCCAGGGGCTGTGGGTGGAGGTAGAGGTCGAAAAAGAGCTGGGCTTTGGGTCGAAAAGGGACATAGAGGTGTACGGTCTGGACCGTTTCGTAGACAAATGCAAGGAGCGGGTGCTGCGCTATGCGGCGGTGCAGACAGAACAGTCCATACGCCTGGGATATTGGATGGATTGGAACGACACGGACCAGTTGCGTTGGCTGGCAGGCCAACTGATGGAAGACCCATCGCAGGTGGTTACGGTGGAGGGGCCGGAGGGGCCGGTCACCGATACGGTGGAGCAGATCGTGGGGCGGTTGGGGATGCCCGAGTTGGGCGGCAGCTATTTCACCTTCTCCAACGAGAACAACTACATGATCTGGACTTTCCTCAAGCGGTGTTGGGACAATGGCTGGCTGTATCGGGGCGCTGATGTGATGCCATGGTGTTCGCGGTGTGCGACCGGCATCAGCCAGCACGAGATCGTCACTGACGGCTACGTGGAGATGGCCCATCCTGGTGTCACCCTGCGTCTCCCCCTACGGGGCCGGCAGAAGGAGTCGCTGCTGGTGTGGACCACCACGCCGTGGACACTGACTAGCAATGTGGCGGCCGCCGTCGGGCCCGACCTGACGTACGTCAAAGTCCAGAACGGCGACGAAGTCTTGTACCTTTCTAAAGGCACGATGCATATGCTCAGGGGCGACCACCAGGTGTTGGCTGAGCTGCCGGGCACTGATCTGGAGGGCTGGACCTACGATGGCCCGTTCGATGACTTGGAGGCAGCGCAGCAACCAGGTGGCTGCACCGACCTGGAGCATCTTGTCCGTGGCGTGGGAGAAAGCGCGGCTCAAGCGCATCGCGTCATTCTGTGGGATGAGGTGGGCGAGACCGAGGGCACTGGCATTGTGCACATCGCTCCGGGCTGCGGCGCCGAGGACTTCGAGTTGGGCAAGGGACTGGATCTGCCACTCCTGGCACCGTTGGACGACGAAGGCCATTTCGGTGAGGAGTTTGGCTGGCTGGCCGGAAGGTACGTGGGCGACGCGAGCGAGCCCATTCTTGAGGACTTAGAGCGCAAAGGACTGCTGTACCGAGTTGAGTCCTACACTCACCGCTATCCCGTGTGCTGGCGTTGCAAGACCGAATTGGTCTTCCGGTTGGTGGACGAGTGGTTTGTAGCCATGGGGCCGGTCTACGATAAGCCGCGCGAAGCCTTGACTCCAGAGGAAAAAGAGAACAGCCTGCGCTACCAGATCATGGATGTGGTTGACCAGATCCACTGGATCCCCGACTTCGGCTACGCCCGGGAGATGGACTGGCTTCGCAACATGCGCGACTGGATGATCAGCAAGAAACGCTATTGGGGATTGGCGCTTCCCTTCTGGGAGTGTTCTCAATGCGGTCGCTATGAGGTCATTGGAGATGAGCTTGAATTGCGGACGCGTGCCGTGGCTGGCTGGGATGAGTTTGAGGGACATACGCCTCACCGCCCTTTCATCGATGCGGTGAAGATCCGGTGTCCCCAATGCGGTGGGACGATGAGTCGTATCCCTGATGTGGGAAACCCCTGGCTGGACGCCGGCATCGTCAGTTTCAGCACTCTGCGCTATCGCACTGATCGCGACTATTGGCGGAAGTGGTATCCGGCACACTGGATCAGCGAGTCGTTCCCAGGGCAATTCCGCAATTGGTTCTATAGTATGTTGGTTATGGGCACGGTTATTGACGGCACGCCGTCCTTTCTGGAGAACTTCGGCTATGCCACGCTGTGGGCCGAGGATGGCCGTCCTATGCACAAGAGCTGGGGAAACGCGATTGAGTTCAATGACGCTGCTGACAAAATGGGCGTGGATGTGATGCGCTGGCTGTATTGTGCTCAGAAACCTGAGAACAACTTGCTCTTCGGTTATCACCGCGCCGACGAGGTGCGCCGTCAGTTTCTCATCCCGTTGTGGAACGTTTACAAATTCTTTGTGACTTATGCTAAGCTGGATGGCTGGGAACCACCTGGCGAAGGATTCTCCCCTCCGACTCCTGAAGGATTCACTCCCCGCAGCGAGAACTTGCTTGATCGCTGGATCCTTGCTCGACTCAACCAGGTGGTTGGCCACTGCACTCAGGCGCTGGAGAACTCGGATGCCTACGGCGCAGTTGGGGTTATAGAATCGTTTCTGCACGACTTGACCAATTGGCACGTGCGACGCAGCCGGCGCCGTTTTTGGAAGAGCGAACAGGACGCGGACAAACGTACTGCCTATGCCACGCTGTATCACGTCCTGGTGTGCATGACCAAACTGCTGGCTCCCATCACCCCCTTTGTCACCGAAGTGATGTATCAGAACCTGGTATGCTCAGTGCAGCCTGATGCCTATCAGAGTGTCCACCATTGCGACTGGCCCCGAGCAGACGAATCGGTGATTGACGAGGTATTGATGGCACAGATGGCCCTTGCGCGCCGCATTTCCAGCCTTGGGTTGGGCGCACGGGGCAGCGCCAACATCAAAGTGCGTCAACCGTTGGCCAAGGCGCTGGTCTACGCAGGTGATACGCGAGTAAAGCTCATTGACGAACTGGCCGATACTGTGGTCGACGAGTTGAACGTGAAGGCGCTGGAGTTTGTTGCCGAGGAAGGGACCCTGGTTACCTACCGGGTATTGCCAGACAACAGGCTGCTGGGTCCTCGCTTTGGAAAGATGTTTCCACAAGTCCGGGCGGCGCTCAGCGCCGCGGATCCGGCTGCGGTGGTGGAACGCGTGCAGGCTGGACTGCCGGTGTCCCTGACCGTTGATGGTGAGGCGGTGGAGTTGGCCCCGGAGGAGGTACTGGTACAGACTCAACCGGCGGCCGGGTTGGCAGTGTCTGCTGACAAGGGGGTAACGGTGGCGGTGGATGCTATGATCACGCCGGAGTTGCGGGCTGAGGGTCTGGCCCGGGAGATTGTGCGCCGTGTGCAGACTATGCGCAAGAATGCCGGCTTCGCCATTGATGACCGTATCGTCACGTACTTCGTGGCTGATGGCGGACTGGCCGACGTGATAACCATCTGGGGAGAGTATATCCGGGCTGAGACTCTGTCGACGGACCTGATTTCTGGCAAGCCACCAGCAGGCGCCCACATCGAAACCCATACGGTGGAAGGGGCTCCGGTTAGCCTGGGAGTGAGGCGAGTGTGACTTTCTCAAACCGGCTGAGCCGGGTGTGTGCATTCGCCCAGGAGTCCCGGAGACCGCTATGGGCCTGGGCATGTCGGGCGACACCAGTCGGCGGGGGTAGATGTGGGTTGACCGGCAGCCGCAGTCGCGGCTTGCGCCAGCCATTCATCGCGGAGCATTCATGTTGGACGATTTGATCAATCCATATCACGCTGGACGGCCTGTCGAATCTCCTGAGATGTTATTTGGGCGTGACGATGTCTTGCTGTGGATAGAACAGCAGCTCAACGTCAGCCGGCGACTGCTGCTTGTCTATGGCTCCGATCTGATTGGCAAGACATCATTGGTGCGGTGTCTGCCCCAGATGTTGCCCGGGCACGTTTCTTTCCTCTCCTTCGAGTTCAAGGCCTGCCAGGGTGAGGCGTTGCACCAGGTGCTGGTTGCGCTGGTTGACGAGATCGCCAGGCAGTCGATGGCACAGGATCTCGGGCCGTCCGCGCTATTGGATGCGGCCGTTGACCCGGCTGCCGCCCTAATCTCTCTCTTGCAGCAGATCGCTGTGTCCCTGGATTCAGGCCAGCTGCTGCTCCTCCTGGATGACGTGCACTTGGTTGGGGAGAGCGAGGGTGGTGAAGCTGCAACGAGCCTCTACGATGTGCTCACCGCCTTGCTGGCGTCAGTCCCGTCGCTGCGTCTGTTGTTGACGATGTCTGGGACGGCGTACACCCAGCTCAGCCACCCGCTGGCGGCCGGGGCTGAGGCCTTTCGCCTGGCTCCACTCAGTGGGGACGAAGCCTTGCAGCTGATCACCCGCCCTTGTCAGGGGGCCCTGCGCTGCGACGCCGGGGCGGTGAAGCGCATCGCCGACATAACCTCCAACCATCCCTACTACCTGCATCTGTTTTGCCAGACTCTCTTCAGCCGGTGCGCACGTGAGGGCTACCTGAATCAAGGTGACGTGGACGTGGTGTTGGACGAGCTGCTGTCTCTTCCCAACGAGCGCTTTCAGGCCATTTGGGATCAGTCTGATTGGGCGGAGCGCGCGGCTTTGGTGGCTATGAGTGCTCTGAAGGGGACCCACGGTCTGATCGCCAAGCAAGAGGTGGTTCATTACTTGCAGCGGTCCAACGAGGAGGTCGTCCCTGGCATCGTTGTGGATGCCCTGGAGTCACTGGCCGACCGAGGCGCCTTGGAACGTATGGGGGCGTCGAGCTATCGTTTTGTCGTCGCTCTGTTTCGTCACTGGCTGGAGCATCACTTTGACCCAACTACTGTACTGGCACAGATAAACTGGAATCGACTCAGCGCCCAATCGGATGCTTTGCAGCTAGAGCGAGGAGCGGGAGATGCCAGGCGCGGGTGGAATGTAGGAAACTGGGCCATTGTTGGGCTGGCGCTGACGGCGTTGTGTGGCGCCGGGCTGTGGGTCCTGCTCTTGACCGGCATATTGCCCCTGGGCTTGTTCAGCCCCACCCCCACACCGGTGCCGACCGATCAGCCCGTCACCTTCATCTCCCCAGTAACGTCTCCTACTCCCACGCCTGTGCCGTTGACGCCCACGCCCACCAACCCGGTGGTCGTTGCCCGTACCATGCCATCCATTGCCTTCAGGGCGCGCGATGTGGGCAGTACTGGTGACCTGCCGACGTGGCAGATCTTGGTGATGGATGCTGATGGCACCAACCGCCAGCGCATCACTCAAAGTGGTGGCGAGGACATCACGCCCACCTGGTCTCCCGAAGGGCAGCGTATTGCCTATGTGTCGAAGCAGGGTGACAACCGCGATATCGTGGTGATGCCTGCGCCTGGAGCCTCCTGGCCGGCCGACCAAGACTGGCCATTCAGGGTCACGCAGCATCCAGCCAGTGACTGGACTGCCGCCTGGTCTCCTGACGGTCAACAGATCACGTTTTCGTCAAACCGCACGGGCTATTGGGAGATATTCATCGTCAACGCCGATGGTACTGGGCTGAGCCAGATCACCAACGATGGCGCCGGTGCCCTGTCACCGGTCTGGTCTCCGGATGGCAGAACAATGGCCTATTCCGGCAAACGTGATGACAACTGGGACATCTACACCATGCCAGCCCCGCTCCCCGGACAGGAGGAGGATTTCCAGCCTGAGCCTCGACGTTTGGTCTTGGCTGAAGGGAATGACCTGTCGCCCATCTATTCTCCCACCGGTGATCGGATCGTGTTTGAGAGCAACCGTGATGGCAATGCCGAGATATACGTGATGAACGCTGATGGCTCCAATCAGCGGAATGTGAGCAACTCTCCCTCTGCGGACGACCACGGTCCGGTCTGGTCACCGGACGGCAAACATATACTGTTCTATTCAAGTCGTGAGGAGAATTGGGACCTGTTTCTGATGACCGATGACGGAAGAAACATCATCAATCTTACCGACACTCCCGATGTGGACGAGCAAGAACCCGCCTGGCGGCCCTAGCCCTGGGTACCTCACCCTTCGCATTTCACGTCTCTTGCCCTCCATCTGAAGAAACATAGGTGTTGTGATGATTTGGCAAAACCTGTGGCACCGAAAGGCGCGCAGTGTGTTGACCATGCTGGGCATCGCCATCGGCGTGGCAGCGATCATTGCCTTGGGGGCGATGGCCCAGGGCCTGGCGGAGGGTTATGCGGCCACGGGTGGCGGCAGTGGGGCTGACTTGCTGGTGATGCAGACCGACGCCTACGACGTGAGTCTCAGCGCAGTGGACGAGGTGATCGGGGAGCGCATCGCCCAACTGGGCGGAGTGCGCCACGTGTCGGGGATTATCTTCAGCATCGTGCAAGTGGAGGGCATCCCCTATTTCATGGTGGGCGGCTATCATCCCGAAGAAGCGGCCATCCAGCATTTCAAGATTGTCCAGGGGCAACCCCTCTTGCGCGAGAAACAGATCATCCTGGGCCGCCAAGCGGCCGATAATCTGAAAAAATCGGTTGGAGATACAATCAAGCTGTATGAGGCGCCATTCCGGGTGGTGGGAATCTACGAGACCGGGCAGGTCTTTGAGGAGAGTGGGGCGGTGATCCCGCTGGCCGATGCCCAGGCGATATTTAAGAAACCACACCAAGTGACCTACTTCGAGGTGCAGGTTCGTGACCCCACCCAGGTAGATGCTGTGCAATCTCGCATGGAACAGCTCTTCGACGACGTGTCGGTGACGAAGGCTGCTGACCTGGCTGATGAACAGCAGATGGTGCAGACGTTCAGAGCCATGGCGTGGGGTATCAGCCTGATCGCCGTCCTGATTGGCGGTCTGGGGATGATGAACACGATGGTGATGGCTGTGTTTGAACAGACACGGGAAATCGGTGTGTTGCGGGCCGTGGGCTGGCGGCGGGCGCGGGTGCTGCGCTATGTTCTGGGTCAGTCTGTGGTACTGAGCTTGCTCGGCGGGCTGGTAGGTATAGGCCTGGGTATGGGTTTGGTGTGGTTGATCAACCGAACGCCAGCGATATCCAGTTTCGCGCCCGGTGTGGTGCGCCCCAATCTGCTGGTCCAGGCCATGTCGGTGGCGTTGGCGCTGGGTCTTGCCGGCGGCGCTTATCCTGCGTGGCGGGCAGCCGGTCTCAGCCCCGTTGAGGCGCTGAGCTACGAAAGCGGCGCGGAGGCTGGAAAGGATCCTCCCTGGGTTCGGCACTTGGGGGTCACCTTTCGCAACCTGTGGCGCCGGCGTGCTCGCAGTCTGCTGACCGCGGGAGGGATTGCCATCGGCGTGGGGCTGATCGTGTCACTGGGTGGCATCACCGAAGGTATGATGCGGGAGCTTACCAGTTTTGCTGGTCAAGGAGGGGCCGAGCTGGTGGCCCTGCAGGCCGGCGTGGCCGATATGGGCTATTCGGCCATCGAGGAACGGATAGGGCGGGCAATCGCCGCCATGCCTGAAGTGGAGGATGTATCGGGCACCGTGTGGGGTGTGAGCAGCGGAGAGGGCGCCCCTTTCTTGTTCATCATTGGCGTGGATCTGAATGGACGTGGGTTTCGGCACTACCAGATCACCGAGGGGGAGCGTGTGCGTCGGCGGGGCGAGATTATGTTGGGGACGGCTGCTGCCGACACCCTGAAGAAGGATGTAGGTGACGCGATCAGTCTGCCGGGCGGTGTGTTTCGGGTCACCGGCATCTTCGAGACCGGTGTGGCCTATGAAGAGGGGGCCGGAGTGGTGGCCTTGGGTGATGCGCAATCCGCTTTTCAAAAGCCCCGCCAGGTGAGTATGTACCAGATCAAGCTGCAAGATCCGTCCCAGGCGGAACTGGTGCGTGCCCGCATTGAAGAGCGGTTTGGTGATGAAGTGTCGGTATCCATGACTTCCAGTTTTGTGGAGAACTTGGCTGACATTCAGAATACCAAGGCCATGTTGGGCGCCGTTTTCGCACTGGCCATATTGGTGGGCGGGGTGGTAGTGACCAACACGATGGTAATGGCCGTGATGGAGCGGACGCGGGAGATCGGTACCTTGCGTGCCGTGGGCTGGCGTCAAACACAAGTATTGTGGATGATCCTCAGCGAATCCTTGTTGTTGAGCCTTCTGGCGGCCGGCCTGGGCATGGCGGTGGGTGTGGCATTCTCAGGAGCGCTGGGCGCAATCCCTGGTGTTGGCAGTCTGCTCAGTCCCGCTTACACGCCCCGGGTTATCATTCAGGCTGTGGGTGCTGCGCTCTCTCTAGGGCTGGTGGGCGGGCTATATCCTGCCTGGCGCGCCAGCCGCTTGCGTCCGGTGGAGGCGCTGCGCTATGAGTAAGCCATCTTTGGAGAGGTGACGATGCGACGTAGTGTGCTTGTGATTGTGCTCCTGTTATTGGCGGTGGGTGGGTACCTGGGATACACACAGGTCTACGCTCCTTCGGTGATGCCCACCCCCACGCCTGAGCTGGTGGACGATTTTGAAACGATCATATGGGCTTCAGGTGAAGTGGTGCCAGCCACCTGGGCCAGCCTCAGCTTTCCAATTGGGGGGCAGGTGGTCGAGTTGGCCGTATCTGAGGGAACTACCGTGTCGGCTGGGACGGTGTTAGCCCGCTTGGATGCGACCGAACTGAAGGATACTGTCGCCTCTGATGAGGCGGCGCTGGCTGTGGCTCAGGCTGACCTGACCCGTTTGAAGGCTGCGGCCCGTCCCGCCGGGATTGCTCAGGCCGAGGCGTCCATTCAATCAGCCGAGGCGGTCAAGGATGCTGCTCAGGCACAATTGGAGCAAGCCCAGGCGCAATTGGCCATGTTGTTGGCCGGCGCCCGGCCCGAGGATGTGGAAGCGGAAGCGGCAGCGGTCTTGAAAGCTGAATCAGTCTTGCGTCAGGCTCAGACTGAATATGACAAGGTGGCGTGGGCTGGAGACGTGGGGGAGACGCCGCAGGCGCTGGCATTGGAGGTAGCCACGCTGGACTACACGGTGGCCAAGGCGAATTATGAGGCGCTGTTGCAGGGTGCCAGGTCGGAAGAAGTGCAGGCAGCCCAGGCGGCCGTGGCGGCGGCCCGGGCGGGCCTGGCGAAGGCTGAAGCGGAAGTAGACGCAGCCCAGGCCGCACTTGCTCTGCTGAAGGCGGGCGCCACGACGGAGGAGATCGCGGTTGCTGAGGCGGCTGTGGTGGCGGCTGAGGCCAACCTGGCAGCGGCAGAAACCGCGCTTGGCCGTGCCGTTCTGGTCGCTCCCTTCGACGGCACGGTAGGCGAAATATCTGTTCGCCTGGGGGAGCAGGTGCTGACGGCTCTGGCACGGCCGGTGGTGACCCTGGGTGACCTGGAAACTTTACAGGTGGAGACCACCGACCTGCGTGAGACCGACGTGGCTCGGATTGATGTGGGCCAGCCCGTGGACATCACTTTCGATGCGTTTCCTGATGTGCTATTGAAGGGCCACATAGTCTCCATCAGTCCCAAATCGACCAGTGAGAAAGGGGGCGTGAACTACGCCACCATCATCAAGTTTGATGAATTCGATGACCGCCTGCGATGGGGAATGACTGCCTACGTGAACATCACGGTGAAGTGAACGATGAGCGATCAGGCGAACGTGGTTGAGACGCAACATCTGTGCAGATTCTATGGAGACGGTGCGACCGTGCGTGCCCTGGATGATGTCAGCCTGATCATTTCCCGGGGCGATTTTCTGACGGTCATGGGACCGTCGGGCAGTGGCAAGAGTACTCTGTTGCACATGATCGGGGCTCTGGACAGGCCCACCAGCGGTCAAGTGATTGTGAATGGTGAGGACCTGGCAACCATCAGGGACGTGGATCACTTCCGCGCCCAGACTGTTGGCTTTGTCTTTCAGCTTCACAACCTGTTGCCAGCGCTCACCGCGCGCGAAAACGTGGAAGTGCCGATGCGTGGGCAGGGGTTGAGCGAACGCGACGTGCGCCGACGGTCCGAACACTTGCTGGAATTGGTGGGCCTGCCAGGTCGTATGAATCACGTGCCGGGCCAGCTCTCGGGCGGAGAGAGGCAACGGGTGGCCGTGGCTCGCGCTCTGGCCAATGCACCAGCCATCATCCTGGCCGATGAGCCTACCGGGAGTCTCGACACGCAAAGTGGCTCAGAGATAGTGGATTTGATGGAATCCATCAATCAAGAGCAAGGGACCACCATCTTGGTTGTCAGCCACGATCCCAGAGTGGCTCGGCGCACCCGACGTATCCTGACCATGCGTGACGGCAAAATCGTCGATGACCATTTGGTGGAGAGCCTGATCAAGGAGGATCTGCGCGATCTGGCTCGTTCCCGACTGGGCGAGTTGTTGCTTGAGGGGGAGAAGGCTGATCTGCTGGCCGAAATGGAGTGGAC
>SDBU01010114.1_pt1 | contig 10502 bp, 4 predicted proteins | sample 2277071 | NCBI WGS metagenome assembly SDBU01 (sample SAMN10397929, study PRJNA504765) | marine sediment metagenome | isolation source: marine sediment core GS08_GC12, 126 cmbsf | place: Arctic Ocean: Gakkel Ridge, Loki's castle | collected 2008
ATGAAACATCATTTACTGTCCATTCGATGGTTGCTTTTTCATTTATATCAATGGTTGTTTCTCCATTGATATTGGTTGTTTCTTTATTTACATCATAAAAGTTCAGTATCCCAGGAACTATTTTTCCCGCTTCGTCCTTGAGTAATATCCTCGTCTTTTTAAAATCCATCCCGGATGTCAAATCGGATACGTCCACTCTTACTTTGTTGATTGCCTCGTTTATTACCTTCCCTTCGCTTAATTCTGGTGTCCCTATGTCTGTGACGGCAAGAACAAGCTCGATTTTGGGGGCAACATCATCAAATATAAAAAAGAGGGGCTGCTGTGTTATTTCCTCTAGTTTCTGCGTGTTGCCAGCCTGGTCTGCTACTTCACCCCAAATAGTATAAACGCCGTTGATTGATAATGGCACTACCAATTGAAGCAGAAGAGAATCGTCGGAAATTTCAACTTTCGGCGCGGGCATAATTTCGAGGTAACTGTATAATTTATCCTCATCTTTCCTGATGGTGTACATTTGATGATTATCATTTATCAGCCATCTGCTATCTTCTTCTTCGATTAAAACGGTGGCACTATCAGAAAGTGAGATGCCGTTATTTTCAAACTCCTGCTGCAGCGCTGGAATATTGTTTTCGTTTAAATCACTTTGGAATTCATCGATTTCATCAATAATGCTAAACAGTAACATTCTGAGCTTTGTTTCCAGGTCTTTAAAATCCAGTCCATTTTCATCATAAAAGGCAATCTGAATCTGACTCACTTCTCCATTGACACTTGAGCCACGCTCGGGAATCATGGAGATTACGGAAGGCGGATGAGTATCCAACGTGAACGATGCGGAGGCTTTCGCTCCTTCATTGCCGGCTTTGTCTTTGGAAATCGCAACCATTGTGTATAATCCATCATCGGCTGAAGAAGGATTCGTAGGTTCAAGAATAATCTCTATTTTTTCCGGCTCTAATGGGTCTACTTTCTGGGATTTATTAGCGGATATTTCGTTTCCATTAGGTCCAAGAAGATAGGCGCCATCGGACAAAGCATATTCATCGTCAATTCCTGAACCATTTGAATTATCTTTGAACACAACGGACATTTCCCCGGGAAGCTCTTTCAGGATGCTTTTATCGGGTGGATTAATATCGCCTACAGGCGGTGCAATCGTATCATACTTGAATGGAATAGAGATTGGTCCGGATGAGTTATTTGGATTCGCATTGTCGCGAACCGATATTTCGATGGTATAGTCGTCGTCATGGGAGCCGTCCGTAGACAAAGGACTATCTAACGTCAACTTTATTGTCGCAGTAAAAGTTTTATCCTGTGTTACCGATTGGTTCTCATAAAATATAGTACCCTCAACTTCACCTCTGGAAGCACCACTAAGCGAAATTCTTGTATATTCAGGGTCGAGGTTGATTCCCGACGAGGGCCCTCTATCTATTACATTAACTGTAAGTGAGTAAATCGGGGTGTTTATAAAAATGTCTTCTTTAATATCTTCTTCTGTGTTCAATCCGATTGAGGAACCATCCTCCGATATGAAAGCAAGGGTATCGAGAATAATTTCAGGCGGCATCTGGTCGTCTACAGTTCTATAATTGAATTTATATTCTTCGATTACCCCTGCGTTGCCTGCGTTATCGAAAGGTTGTATTGTTAGCACGTATTCGCCATCCGAAATCTGGCGGCGATCGATATTTTGCAATAGCAGTTTCCCCTCGAATCTATTAATCGGAGTTTCTTTTTTTCGCGCGGTGACTTCAGTGCTGGTATGGATGGCTCGCAATTTGATAGAAGATGCAGCTAGCTCGATTCCACTGCCCTCATCGCTTATGGTCACTTGGATTTTATCGATATACCATTTCTCTGCGGGGTACTCCTCTGCGGGATACCCCTCTCCGGGTTCGATTGGTGTTGCTACTTCTTTTGTTAGCTTGATTGGATCCGCTATTTCCTTGATTGTTTCTCCAGTTTCCTCGATCGTCTTATCAAAAGCTAGTATAACAACAGGGGAGTTGTCATCATCAACAACCCGTGGCGGAGTTATATCGTTAACACTCATGTTGTATTCAAAGGCGAAAATCAACGGATTAAGCAGCCGGTTCTTGGAATGGTCCACTGGGAGCACAGAAATTGAGTAGACACCATCGTCGCGGCCATCATCAGCCAGCCCTTCGTCGAACGTCCAGGTGATAGTATCAATTCCATCGTTTGATTGGCGTCCTGGCACTATTCCATTCGGTCCGATTAATCGAATAGTAGAAGCTGTCAGGTCAGCCCCTGTACCGTGTGCGTCATCTAAATCCGCTGAAACAAACTCTAATTTAACAGAATGGACGGTGTCTGCTGGTGGATATGTTCTCGCAACTGTGGGTGGCGTTTTATCATCGGGCACAACCACAAGCCCCTCCAGCAGAATAACACCTGTCTTTCCTACTGCACTGATACCTGAAGACTTTGCCGCCGCAATTTGATAGATATACGCTCCACTATCTGTTGCGCCTTGTCCATTCCATTGAATCATAAAGGAGGCGGGACTCCAATTTAGATTTTTTGCTTGATAGTTGGCAAGATAGCCACCCACCGTCTGAGCATCACCAGGCCTATCGAGAATTCCAAAAGGCGGGGGAGTTGAATTTTTAGGGTCGACTGGCCTAAGGTAATAGTTTTCATCGGAACGCCCTGGTGGGATGCCATCTTTGAGGTGTATTGAAAACCACTGCTCACCATCGAAACGATACTCGAGTGCTTCTGCTATTAAGGATACTATGGTTTCTCCTTGAGACTGAGTTGTGTCAAAGATATTCACGGCGACATAATCGGCGAAATCCGAGATGGTGTAATTTAGATTTATTACATCGTTTATTTTGTCTCCATTTGGCGAGAAGGGATTCGGTTGCGCTTCCAGAATTTTGACTTCAAGGGGTGGAGCGAGGATACTGGTTATCACGCCACTTATATCTTGCAATAACGCATTGCCTGCAGCGTCTAAGGTGCTCGCCTTCTCGAACCTATACACGTAAGCCCCCTCATCGACAAGGCGACCATCGTCGTCTCTCCCGTTCCATTCTATCAAGTTGTCGCCCGCTGGGAGTACTCCGAATACTAATTCCCGCTTCAACTCTTCTAAAATGGGAACATCACCTTCTCCTGCGGCATATATTCTGAGGGTTACAAAGGTTTTCTCCGTCAGAGTGAAGGATATGGTGGTTATATCATCTACGCCGTCGTTGTTCGGTGAGAAAGAATTTGGCGTCGCAGATATATTCTCAATGGCTGGCGGAGTCTTATCAGCAATTGCGATAGCTTCAGAGGATTCTTTTGCATCATCGGCGTCCTCCCCTATCTTATAATAATATTCCGTCTGATCAGTAGTATTATCATCGATCCAAACGTCTTTGTCAATCACTTGAGCAACCAAATTCTTTGAATCATCAGGGACAAACCCGGAAAAGTTAGCTCGGTAGATGTTATATGTTCCCCGTTCCAACCATGTCAACCGAATTCTGCCTCCAGATATAGGTGTAGCAGTCAATTCAGTGGGGGAGGGGAGTTCTTCTGGTGAGACAATGATTTTATCTTCTGTTTCGTTTTTTGCGTTATCTGTCACACGGACGTGTACATCGTAAGAACGAACGATATCGGGAATGAAACTGTATAACCAATCCGAAGTTCCACTAGCGACTAACCATGCCTCCTCTGATGGTGATGTCCCTTGAGGCGTAATTTGAATTTCTAATAGCTTCACGCCAGAGTCATCGTCATCTGCCGTGCCGCTGATAATAACTATCGGAAGAACACCAAAGAAATCCCCTTCCTCACTTTCGAAAGATGAACCAATTTTGGTTGAAATTTCCCCAAGGGTCGGAGGGGTTTTATCAATCCGAATAAAATCAGCAGCTTGTTTCACACTTTCTATGTTGCCTGCGTTATCCTGGGAGATGAACTTGAGTAAATATATACCATCTTGCGAAAGCGTCACTTCTGTACCCTGCGTAGATGAAGTAGTTGGAGTAGAGCCGTCTATTGTATAATAAGTTGCCAAAACACCTGAACCGCCATCCTCGTCTTCGCCTTCCAAGTTAACCGTTACCTTTTCCTGCTGCCAGCCTTTTGGTACGCTCTCGAATGTAACAGTGGGTGTTGTATCGACTTGCACCGTTGCGACGGTTGTAACAGGGGGTGTTTTATCGAGTTGCACGTAAAGGGCACCTGACTTTCCACTCGAATTAGCAACCGTATCTAAAGCCAGAGCTTCAATGCTGTGTATTCCTTCACTTAAGGATACGTCGGAAAGACTGAATTCCCCTGTGATTATCGAAGCCGTAACTTCCCCAGCCAAAATATTGGCCACTAATACCTGAACGGTCGCGCCTGGTTCAGCGGTTCCGATGACTGTAATCGAATCCTGGTTCGTATAATAATATTTTTCACCTTTTGTAGCGGGTGAGATATCTTCTAATTTTGGCTTGTCAGGCGGTTGGTTGTCTACAATTATATCTCCCGAAGCTTTCACAGTGTCAGAAGTCAATGGATCCACTGCAGTGATAACGTAGGTATAGGTATCCTCTGTATCTTCACTTACGATATTTGGCGGAGTCTCATTGTTTTTTCCATCCCAGGTTTCGCTTTGCGCGCCTTCTTCTCTAGATTCTCCATCTGCCAGGGGGTTTACCAAATCGCCACCAGAATCAAAAATCTTCACGGTGACAATCCCTGATTTTGAAAGATTATAGGTAATCACAGTCTCTTGATATTGGGGATAGTCTGTATTCGCGGGTGCAATCCGAGAAAGCGAAGTCTCCAATTTTAAAATTTCTATTGTTGAATTACTGAGGATAATTTGTCCTGACCTTTGGCTAACATTTCCCGCTCCATCTTCGGCTAAAATTCTGTAAGTATACACACCATCGACTAAATTAGCAGGGGTTTCAAGAGCCCCCCAACGTACATGATAGTTATCATTGCCGTGGTAAATAGGCTTTATTGGCAGTGTTTGGATATATTCTCCATCGCTTTTGTATATATTGACAGCGGCATTGCCAGTAAACCACTCAACAGTGACGGTATCGCCAACTGTCGCCCCCGCGATATCGCTAATTACGGTGATTGTATCATACAGCTTTTCGGTAACTAGGGAAGGGCCGGAAGGAGAAAATGTAAAGTCTTGGTCCACAAAGACATCCTTATAACTACCATTTAGCGTAAAGGTGATTTCTTGACTAAGAGATGACGGTGTAAGCCTCAAGTGAGCGCCAGATGGGAATGGGAAAGTTAACTGTTCCCCCACTAAAGTCGCGCTTTGTTCCGAGGTAAATCTAATACTTCCTATGTTATCCACTAAAGTCGCGCTTTGTTCCGATAAAAATTCAATCGTTCCTATATGATTAGGTGTAGTATCCACGGGTGGATTCGTATTGGCAAGATTAAAACTAATTTCCGTTACATCATTGATACCATCACTGTTTGGCGAAAACGGTGATAGGGAAACGAATACGTTCTTTATTTCTGGAGGGAATGTGTCGATGATAACGGAGTTGAAGGCGTCGGGCACACCGTCGTTCCAAGCGTCAATTTGAAAATGATACGCGCCATCCGGTAAGCCGCTCCCATCCCAGATATATTTATTCTCACCAATGTCGATCGGAACATCTACATCTACATCCCTAACTACACCCTCAACGTCAATGAACGTGATTGTTACCCTGTCAAGTTCAGCAGTAGGGTAAATGTTTAGTTTATCCCCTTCCTTCCTGACAAAGTACGTCCGTCCATTATCGGTTATCAGCCATCTGCTGTCTGGCTCTTCAATTGAAATGTTGGGATTATCAGAAAGTAAGAGTCCCTTATTTTTAAGCTTCTGTCGCAAATTTTCCGAGATAGTGCCATCGTCTAAATCACTTTGGAACTCTAATCCAATGCTAATCAGTGACTCGGAGATAACAAAGCGAATAATCGTAGTATCTTTAACCAAATCGCCGTTAGGTGAAAAAGGGTTTGGGTAGACAGATACATTGGTAATGGTTAAAGCTTGGACGTTTAATCCCCCGACAATTATAAAGAACAATGTTAAGCTTAGAATTAGTAACAACTTTTTATTTGTCATTTTCTGATCCTCCGTTTTAGTGGAGTTATTGTCAAGTTTCAGTCAGTGGTTTACAAAATAAAACGCTGCCCCTCGCCCACGATTTTCGGCCCCGCTTCGCGGGATTGCTTCGCGGAGATGGCACAGTTTATCCCGGTGCAATGTAGATTTATTCATCAAATGCAAACTTTCCTGGCAAACGAGAAGGGGGCTGAAATTTGATATAAACGACATTCGCCCAACAGTACACAAGAACTACAAAAGAAACTGGTGCTATTTTTTTAAAAACGTTGTTTATATTTGAACGTTTCAAAAATCTATTACGACTCTGTCCCATTATGGGATTCTTTTGTAGCCCAACCTTCCGTAGTAGAGACGGCTTTATCCCCGTCATCTGTTTTTAGCCAAATCAAGAATCTTGGGCTACAGGCAAATCTGACAAAGTCAAATTATTTATTGATTACCGAAAATTTATTTTGAGGATGACGACTCTTCCTATTCAGTGCCAGGTGTCAACCATTCCTCTTTTCCATCAGCAATAAAGCGAATTCTAACTTTGTCACGTGTAATGGTTTCAACTCGGAATTGGGATTTAGAGTCTTTATCCCCTTTTTTTAATATTTCACCTTTGATGATTGCTAAAGGGAGGTGGTCATTCCAGAAGATAGTTGACAGGGTAGGAGCCGATCGCGAAACGGGTTCTTTATCTTCTGTCCAGGGTAATTTAAAAACATCTCTGCCGCTCGGCAACTCGACAGTTACAAAAGGGTCTTTTGGAGGAGGAGATGGTGGTCCGTAGATACTCCGAGGTGCTGTGGTATGGGAACCCGGCGGCGACAACTCAGGGGAGGGAGGTAATTGACGCCAAAATAAAAGACATATTAAAAGACAAAGACCTAAAATAATAAACATTGTGTTTTCAACTCTCATCCTAATTCATCCTTACTACAGGCAGATTAACAAAAAGGTATTATCAGCCCTATATTGTATATACGTCTCGGATTTATATCAACCTTTGGTGCTAGTTTCGAGTTGTGAGCCCAATGAAAACGGGCATAAAGCCCTAGACTACAGATAATCTCCGTAGCCTAGCCCCTTGTGGGCGTCGAGTTTTGCGGCGAACTAGCACCATTGGTTATCAATATATTTTTCCAGATAACGGAGAGGCATAATTGATAGTTCATAATTGCGACGAAGTAGCTTCACTAGTCTCATTTTCCGCAGTTGCCAAAATAGGTTGCTTAGAAGCCGCTTTTGCTTTCGTGCATTGGTAGAATATGACAACGAATTTAAGGATTAAACGAATTTATTCGGTGCATCCCCCAATTCGTTGTCATATTTCACTGCCAACTCCAACCTAAATCAAGGGGTGCGGAAAATGGGACTAGTCGCCAACTCAGGTTTAGAGTAGAACAGACTCAGAATCACTTCTGCATGCACGTTACTATCTTCATCAGTTCCACGTTTTACATTTAATTCTTCGATGAGTATTAGTCTTTCCGCAGCTTCTAAACCACTCAAAAAGCGGATAACATCAAAAAAAGTGCCATCTGCTACGAGCGTATATGTCACTTTAGCGTGTGTTGACTGTTTACTCTCCTCATTAGGGCTATAAATCGTTTTTTCTCCCGTTATATTCGTAATCCCCGCGATATTTAGATGTGCTTTTGTAACGCCATACTTTCGGATATGCTCCAGAATTCCAGGGATGTCTTCCTCCGGAGGTATCTTGTCGATAAGTTTCTGGAGTTCCTCTTCAGCTTTCCGCAAACTCTCCCTCGTTTTAGTTTTAGGCCAGGTTTCAATATCTTTTTGGATTTGAGTGAGAGTTCTTTGCTTAGCTTTTATGTCTTCCCGCGTTTTCTTGATGCTATTGATACTAGGATTCCAAAAGAAAAAGTAAAAAGCGATTAACCCTAAACCCCAAAATGCCACAAAAGCGATGACTTTTCTTAATCCTGTTGAGAACATGGTTGGTTATTCCTATCATTCAAAATTACAATAGTTCATAATTTAGACTTCGCAAGCCGTGTAATGATGTCAAAGGACATTACGGTACGTCCTTTTTTTTCAATTTGACCTATTGAGAGGAGTTTTGTATTTTCAAAAGATGGTGATTTATCCAAGCGAGCGATAAACTCACTGATTTGCTGAATCTTCAGTGCATCCCCTGATATCTGAATCTGGATGAATCGCTGAATACTTTTTTCTTCGCTTTCGTCCTCTTGCTTCGTCGCAGATTTACCACCCTTAGCCCTTGCTGTTTTAGTAGGCTCCTTAATTTCCTTACGTTCTAACAAAATGTCGGATAGCCATAAATTCTCAGGAATTTGTTCGTACAAATCAATCAGTTTGTCAGATAAAGTAGTCCGCTGACCGATTAATTCCATCAGTATGCCGCGGCGCCGATCCAGTGCAACTTCCCGTCTCTTTAACTCATTGATTTGTTGCTTCTGTTTTCCGTACATCCCAATATTTCGTACGAGTTGTTTGTATTCTTTGTTATATTCGTTTTTCAAGTTGACCATTGGTAACGCTAACAAAATCAAAAGGACGGCTACCAGAAGCGAGAGGACGGAGGTGGCTATATTTCGAAGGCTATAAGGGCTTGGCGGCGTGTATTCGGGTGGGAGTAAATTAATCTCTATTATTCTCATGGTTTTTTCTTCAATGCTAATCCCACCGCAGTTGCAAATAGTGGTTCATTGCCTCTAATTTCATTCACATCACCTTTTGCATCCACAGGAATACTTTCAAGGTAACTAGTACTCTCCACAGGGATTGAAAGTCGGGATTCGAAAAATTTATCTAAATTTGGAAGTTGGCTTGTTCCACCAGCGGAAAAGATTTTCGATAGTTTGAAATCGGGGAACTCTGATTCATAAAAGTCAAATCGGCTTTGAAGTTGCGGATACAATCCCTGTCCACCTTCCAGCGCCCAATGGACAAATTCAGAAGCTTCATCGGAAGGCTGTTCTTCTGGAACTTCATCGGAAGGCTGTTCTTCCGGTTCTGAGGTAACAGAATCGTCAAATTCCGCATCCTGCACTCTGCACCCCGAATTCTTCTTGCGTTCCTCCGCCTCTTCCCAGCTTATTGAAAGTTGTTGAGACACTTCAGCGGTCAGATGGTCGCCAGCGACGGGGACATGTGGGTGGATAAGCAGTTTTCCGTTCTGATAGAACCCGACAGAGGTATTGGAGGCACCGATGTCAATAATTGCGATACTTTCGTCATCGGGAATTTGATTTGTGAATCCTAATAGCCGCGCGACTGCGAGAAAATCCACATCTATGGCAATAGGTATCAAACCTACACTACTCAGTAATTGAAACCGACTGTCAATTAAATCTCTATGAACAGCAACGAAAAATACTTCTAATCCATTCCTCCCTCCGACAGTCTGCTCTTCTAGAACACTGCAATCAGTCACCGCGACATCGGCAGAAAAGGGAATGCGAGCTTGAACCTCCGCCTCCATCATGACACTAGTTTTTATAGCCTCTTTCGGAAGGTCCGGTACTAAGTTGGGTATAAAAAAAGTGTCTAGTATTGTGACCTGCTCTTCTAATGCCAATGGGATAGCTGTTACCACCTTTTTGGAACGCAGCTTCGATTTGCCAAGAAGTTCACGTAGCGCATCACCAATCGCAATATCCGCAATATATTCTGTATCTTCTTCCTGCTCATGCGCGATTGGAACGGATTTTGCGCAGGTGATAACAGGCCCTCCGCGAGCGTGTTTGATTTCTACCAGCTTAATTGAATGGGAACCTATATCTAAACCCAATATGGAGTTTTGACTGAACAATCCCAAGGTGATCCTCCGATTATATTTGATGTTGTGTAAAAGGTAACTGTCAATAGCGAATCTTAAGTAACAGATCTACCAGTTGCCAGCAATAAAAAGCCGCTTCGCATCGAAGTTTATCCCGAGAATCGGAGCGTCGCTCCGAGCAGCTTAGTGCCAACTCAAAACCCCCAATTGGCCGGTATAAATCTTTGAGAGAGGGGGCAAAAGACCACCGTTATATGTAATAGTAGCGTTGCCACTAATCTTATTTTCCGTCACCGAACTACTAATATTTCCTGCATCTTCGGCAATAATTGCTCCTTCTATTGATGGATTGCCGCTAATTCTAATCTGTTCGTGAGCAAGTATGACGCCCTCGTAGGACGTGTTGGGATTTCCGCTTATTTTTATGTCCCTTCCGGCCACAAACAATAAATCAGGAGTCTTGGGTTGCATATTGGGATTGCCAGATATCTCTATACTGCCTGTCGCTATAATGGTCACCTGCCAGGGATTAGCCTCGCTGCCGGGACTTCCCGAAACTTTAGCGTCGCCTTCTATATAATATGTGCCGTCGTACCCCGTATTACCGCTTAAACGCCACCCGCTCCCATGCAATTC
>SDBU01010115.1_pt1 | contig 10502 bp, 5 predicted proteins | sample 2277071 | NCBI WGS metagenome assembly SDBU01 (sample SAMN10397929, study PRJNA504765) | marine sediment metagenome | isolation source: marine sediment core GS08_GC12, 126 cmbsf | place: Arctic Ocean: Gakkel Ridge, Loki's castle | collected 2008
GGCGTTAATGTCATACATAGCCACCTGTCCGCCGACAATGGCAAACAGGGCTACGTTTACATTGGCTCCGGCTGGCCCATTGCACGAGAACCAGTACACGTTGCTGGTGTCGTCGGTCTTGACCCACCCGGCAAGCGTAATGTCTTCGTTCGTTATGTCATCTGTTACACCATCTATCGTCACATAATCGTCGATACCGTCGAAGCTAATTGCCTGACCGACCTGACCGACCGCATAGGTCGGGTCGCCATTTGCGGTGCCATCGTTACCCAAACCGGAATAGTCCAGCGTGTCGCCGTCAAACTTCCAGTGTCCTATCAGACCAGCGCTGCTGGGCTCAACCGGCGTGATGAACTCAGGGCTACGAGCATACAGCCTGAAATCGTCAAAGTACAATGTACCACTGGCACCATTGCCGTCAATCCCGATAGCCAGCGTTGTAACACTCTGCAGGTCCGTGCCGAACGATGCCAGGTCAATATTCCATGCTTGCCACCCTGCTCGCTGCACGTCAGTCGCATCGCCGTCATAGACTACCTTAGAGCCGTTGACCTCCACATACAACTGCCCGGTGTTCCCCGCAGTGCCGCGGAAGTACAGTGCTAATGTCTGAACGCCGGCTGCATTCCAATCCTGCGGAACAGCAAAGGTGCGTTCGCCCTCTGAATATGTTGCGCCGCCGGTGTTGTCGTAGAAAAACGGCATTGACTGAGAGCCGCCGTGAACAAGCGTAGTCTCAACGTAATGCTCGTCCTGATTCCAATCCGGAGCAGGATAACCTACTGTGGCGGCGTTTGCCTGGACGCCGTATCCGTCCACCCACGTTCTCCATATCTCATTGGGCGGATAGTCGTTGTAGTCCTCGAAATCGTCCACAACAAGAAACTCTTGTGTTGAGAAGTTCCAGATATCGCCTTGCCACGTTGTGGTGGTCTCGGCCTCATTGACCTCATTAATCTTCCAGTAGTAAGTCTTGCCTAAATCGAGTGATAAGGGACCATAGCTGGCCTCGGTCACGGTACTAACAGGGGCATTACCGTCTATCACAGCCTGCTCGTCAGAGCTTAAGTACACATCGTGCTTATCCGCTTCTCTTCCTGCTCTGAAGCCGAGGGTCACATCCACAGCGACATCTGTTGTGCCGGAATCAGGGCTTGGCTCTTTTGCATGCACAGGTATAGTGAAGAAGCGAACCTCACTGAGACCACATTGGTCCAGGATGCCTCCCCAGTTGCTGTTAGCTGTGAGTCTGACGTACTTTGCTGTTACGCCACTCAAATCAACAGTGGTGTTGTGTGCATAGTCGGGCGTTCCAAGTGCCCGGACAAACTCATGAGTAGTTCCCAATGTCGTATAGTCGGTGCCGTTGACCGAATATTCGATGGTAACATCTTTGAACCCGAAACCTATCACTGGCTCCAAACTGTCATTAGAGTTCCATACCCACATTTCATGCAGTTTGTAAACCTTGTCGAGCTCATATTCTATCCAGACGTTCGGTTCACTGCCGCTAAGCCACATATCCATCGCGTCCATCGAGTGCAGGTCATTAGCATCCAGTCCTGAGCCGTTGATGGTATTTTCAGGCCCTTTATTTGCTTCGCTGCCGGAAGCTGTGGCGGTTATGTTCTCGATGGCATAAGCCAATGGCTCAGTCGTAAACCGCCAGATATTGCCTTTGAACTCTATATGGCTGGTGGGTGGAGCATTGACCTCATCGATCCGCCAGTAGTAAATCGTGTTGAAATCAAGGCGTTGGGGTAGAGCATAGCTGTTGGCATCCTGGGTGACCCCGCCAATGCCGTCGTTGACGTCGTTGAAGTTCTCACCAAAATAGACTTTGTGCCCGTTTGTTGGGGCTGCAAATGGTCCCGGCTTCCAGCTAATGACCACATCTCGCGGCACATCCGTGGACTCATCAGCAGGGTTCGGATTGGAGGCCACAGGTTGACGTAGAAGCGATATTCCATTGCCGGCATTGTAAATTTTGACAATCTCATCCGCTGTCAAAGCACGTCTCCATAAGGCCACTTCGTCGACTTGGCCGGCATCGTGGAAGAATTGACTTGGGCCGCCAGAATCCCACTCCTGCCCTATAGACCAAAGGTCATCTGAACTGAAAGGAGGAAATTGAGAAGTGTGTGTACCTTGTACCACACCATCGACATACATCGTGCCCACAGAACCGCTCTTGGTATATGTTAGCATGTGCCATTGATTGTCATTGACAGGATTCTGGGAGTAAACTTCAGTTCCGCCTGCGCCTCCATCATAGATGTTGGCTCTACCCCCACCAGTGGTACTTACAGCTATTCCGAACATGAATATGTTGCTAAAACCGGAGGTGTGAGCACCAAACCAGTATACATTTGAGCCAGTTGACGCATCTGACGCAGTCCTAACCCATGAATTCACGGTTATATTATCAGCACCCGCAAGATCATCCGCAACACTGTCAATGGTTATATATATTGAAGGGCCTAAGGCTAAAGCGCCTGTCCCCACTTTGCCCGGCACCGGCGTAGGATTGCCTACGGAGATGCCGTGGTTTTCTTTTCCGCTGCTGTCAGCGACTGCTGTTCCGGAAATCGTTCCCTCTTCAAAATTCCAATAACCGACCAGTTCGTCCCTAATATCACCTCTGGCATAGGGTATTCCAATAAGTAACGAAAGTAATGTAACTAAACAGATTAACTCTCTACACATGACATTCCTCCTTAAAAAAAGGTTAAAAAACAATTTTTGTGCTTTGGACACACACCAAAACATTCTTTATTTCCAATGAACATCAAACATCGCGAATCGTAAATTTTTCGGATCTGCCCAGGATAAGTTTTTATACGATGTGTAACTACCACCTTCCTTCAAAAGCCCAAGCCAAAGATGACCGGCTGAGCGGACAGAGATTCCACCTTATTTATACCAGATGAGCAACTCTCTCGTCAAGGGAAATCTTTCGAGCTATTCATACTTTTTTCAACTCCATCAAACAAAACCTGGAACAAACAGGGTTTGCCTTATTGGTTAGCGCGATAGCGCGTCCGTGTGCAGTCGATTATTCTGCCCTGTGATTGGCTTTCTCAAGTATCTTCTGCGAAGGCGAAAGAAATCAGCGCTTTGGCTCCGCGTAGAAACCACAGGCCGACGAGCAGGGCTGGGATGCCATACAACAACATGCCAACAACATTCCCTGGACCTCCGCCAACTAAGTTCAGGATTCCGATGAAGACTTGAAATAGTGCGGTCAGGAAAATAATCAAGCCTATTGTCCGCACCACTACACCAAACAATTCAGACGGTTTCATTGTTCTCTTTCCTTCCTGAAGAACTTTGACTTTATTTTCTTACCTTAACCAAACTTATAATATCATCCTCGCTTACCCTTCTCCGGCCATTATTTATATCCCCATTGCTCCTAACCGCAAAATAACTTCCCCTCTTCAATATTACCTTATCTTCGATATAATTTTCTATATGCCACATATACTTTCTGTGTTTCGCTCTTGTTGCAGCATACGCTACCAATTCTCCAATTCGTATCTTAATCTTTTTTCCTCTTAGACGTGAACCAGCGGTACCGCAAACTAAGAAACAACGTCCCTCCAATTTTAGCAAACGCAAACATTCACTAAGACATTTTTCCATCGCCTCAACAAACTTTAGAATATTTCCTGTTTCAAGAGACCTCCTCCTAACCATTTTGGGATCCCTACCTAACAACCATAGTCGCAACCACGAGTCCCGAATATATGTCTGCCTACTTAAATACGGTGGCGATGTAATAATCAAATCCACATTTCCAGACCATTCACCTTTCTTGTTAAAATCCATTCTTTGTGCAAGGTCCTCAAAAACTCGTGCTTCCTCCTTAATTCTTGGACCAGGAAGCATCATCAATATTCGCTCCAAAAGGCTGTTTTTCACATCTCGTACCGGACACACTAAACCGTGTTCCCTAACATATTTCCTAACATAATTTGGAGACATAGCAAAAGTATGATTGCTAGGCAAAGAAAGAGATAATCGAGACTTACCATGAAGTAGCCCAAGCAACACTCCCATTGTAAACTCCCCTAATTGACGTCGTAATCCGCGTCCATGCAGCATATCTTCAAGAACTTTTTCCCTTATCGCCAAAATCTGTTCCAAAGTTTTTGGATGGTAAAAAAGCTTCACATCTTTTGGGACATTCTCTGTAATCCCACTCGTTGGTAATTTTTCTACATACAAACAGATATCTTCCACTCGTGACCAATTAGTTTTCGCCCGTGAGATAATAACTGCTTCCGGACCAATGTCGCATCCCAAAGCTTTGCGACCCTCAGCTACGGCTTCAAGCAAACTGGTACCTTTCCCACAAAACGGATCGCATACAATATCACCAACTTTGGAAAAACGCCGGATAAAATATCGTGGTAATTGTGGCGGAAACCCGCCAACCCTTGACACCATCTGATGTAGTGGGTGCACTAGTGCATGTCCGTTAAGCCGCCATGGTATCGCTTTATTAAGTGACTTTCCCTTTTCGGGCAAATCAAGACTTGATATTTTTTTTATCTTCTTAAATAACGTTCGAGTTTTGTCTAGAATATTTTCTCTCTCTGTTATCATGCTACCAACCATGTCGGATATTCTATATCAATACTTTTTTTATTTGTTTCTATTGCGGCAAGAACATCCGTTGCCTCAACAATTTTCCAAATCACACTTTCCCTCTCTAGTGCTGAACCATCAACTTCTGCTGATACGATCCGTTCATTACTTAGTGTTATACGCTGCAAAAAAACTTTGTCCTTACTAATACCTTCAAACCCTCTTCTATCTTCTTGGATACTGTCTACAAATGTGAGAAGTGCTGCAAAAGGCATCGTCAGACTGGGTATCCTGCAAATTTTACACTTTTCTCGAACACACTTTCTAAAATACCAGTCATGAAAAGGTATTGAAACCGCCGCCATCCATGCCGCTTGCATCAAAATATTTCTCTTGTTTTGTACTGCACACTTATTTATGAAATATTGCATATCGGTATACAATCTCAGTGCACTGGCAGCTCCGTGTCCGTTTCTTACATCTTCATCTATTGAACTTTCCAGTTTCCTTTCAACAGGCGTTCGTTGTCCATTGAGCTGAGGTGGCATCCAACTCGTAGTTGGTCGTTTTTTAAGCAGATGCTCTGCTAGTGAAGTAATTATTCTTTTTCCCTCAATGACTGACCCGCTTGATAAATAACTACTTAAAGATTCATTCCCTCTATCAATATCCACTCCAAATATATCATTTTCTATTTTTCTCAAAGACTGCACACTATATCCAACATCGTGCCACATACATACAAGAAACCACACAAATTCAAAAGACATTCTCCAGTCCAGTTTTGATTGTACCAGCCACTTCCCAAAATATTCCTTAGCCGTACCAACAACCAAAAGACCCAAAAAGAAATTTTGAAACGAATGGAAATAATGGTCTCTATCCCCTCCCATTCCTGCCTGTTCGAGTTTATGTAGAACCTCCTGAGCTCTAACCACCTGTTCACTTAATCCATTTAAAGCAGCAAAATCTAAGAAAAATTTATTAAGAACCTTATGTTCGTAGTCATCATTCCATTGGGATTTACTTCGGTATTTCTTTGCCAACGCGGACAAAAGATTGCCCAATTCATCATTAACATCCCCACAAGCCGCACACTCTTCTAATACTTTAGGTGATATGCGCGATTCCCATTGTCTCCCTGTAATTCTTCTCCTTTTAATCTTCCGCGGTTTAATTAATGTTCCATTGCCTCCAATTTCAACGATTACTGAGACTCCTTTAAAAAATGCCTCTGCAACTGCTCCGAGGTACTCACTATTATGCACAAGCATACACGGTTTCACAGATCCTTGTTTCCTCAGTTTGTCAATTGCCTCTTCGGTTGTTCTTGACAAGGTCTTCCCAGTAATACCATATATTGCCCATTTAGTTGTTTTGGAAGCCCATAGCCGCAATGGACGCTGAATGTCCAGCGGGATTCCTTGTATTCTTTGCAATGGCTTTCCTGGAATCGCTTCCCGTATCAGTGAATCCATCCCAAATCTCCAACTAATATAGATATCTACCTTCTTATAAATTTTACAATTCCGCTAACAAATCCACCAATGCGTCCATCAAATTTTGACTTGCTTTGGCAACTTTTTTCGGAGTTACTTTACCACGCCTATGTCCCTTCTTGAAAGACAATTCAGGATTAAACATTTCCACCTTCTCGCGTAAAGTACATATTGCTGTCAATAATTTTGGTGGCGAAAGTGGTTTTAATGCAGTTGCACTTGGAAACTCTCTGTCGAATTCTTCTCGGGCATCTTGATATGTCATGTTTTTATCTTTTACTAGATCATCCAGAATTTTGAGAATCTTTTTCTTCTCAGTCTTTTTGTGAACTTTTAATTTCACAATCGGAGCAGCTACACGTACCTCTGCACCTCTTCTTCCAACAGCATTGACATCAATCTTCTCAAATAGAAAACGTCGCACGTCATCAACCGACACTTCTTGAAAATATTCTGGATAATTCTTTAGTGCTGGCAAAATGATTCGACTTTCAATTTCAACAATATGGTGATGTGCGCCTGTTGGGTGTTTATATAATTTTTTCTTTATATTATCTGGCCAACGCAAAAATAGTACTCTATCACGCGCCGTTGTTGCTTCAAGTCCAGTACGTTGTTCAATCTCTGCCGCAATAGCTTTAATCTTTGCATCCTCACTCGACAATGCTTTAATGTTTTTTCGTTTTTTGAACTCTTTATACATATCCTCAAGTGCATTACATTGTGGTATTGGTCCCCACTGCTCTCTATTATGATGAATATGAAACATGCGAACTAAAATCTTTTTATCACTTAACCCGCTTTCTGTTACATAAGCAGGAACATACTTTAATCCCAAGCTTTTTGCCGCTTCATATCTTCGCTCACCATCAATTAATATAAACCGTCCCTTTCTGGGAACAACAACTAATGGAACCATGATCCCAAATTGCTCGATTGAATCTCTCAACAACCCAAGCTTGTCATCTTGTTCCACAATATTAATCCCGCGAGGATTGTTATCATTTCGGTCTATTTTTGCCGTAAGTATTTGTCGTTGTGACATTCCCATTTATCAACTCTCCTATCTAATACTTTCCTCCCCACACAATTTCGAGCTACAAAATTTTTATCCCATAACCTTAACCTCAATTTACTACAGCTTCTTAAATCATACAACAAATTATTTTTTATATTAAAAATCTGCATTAATCAGTGTAAATCCGTGTCAATCTGTGGCTAAAACAAAATCCGCGAAACTGGTGAAATCTGTGGTTTTTTGCGTTAAAATAGGTAAAATATCCGCGTTTTTTCAACCAAAAACGCTGATACCTCAGAGCAAAAATTAAATTTTCCAAATATTTTTAACTCACTTTCCCAAAACGAGTTACGAGCGACAAGCGACGAGAAACGGTTATTTTTTCGTATCAAACGTGCAGCTACGTCTAATTATAGAGGGAGTGTTTTTTTACCCTCTGCCAAAAAGCAGCTAATTATTTGCGTGCCTATAAGGCCCATCCAGCCCAGAAGGCCCAGACAATTAACCTTGAAGCGAAGCGGAAACCCCTTAGGGGAATGAACCATGAACCTTGAAGCGAAGCGGAAACCCCTTAGGGGAATGAACCTATTAACCATGAACCAATTGCCATTTATCCAATTTATCCATTTAGCCCAATTTATCCATTTAACCACTCACAATGAACCACGAACAACTAAATATGCAAAACAAACCCAATTTCCAAAAAAGTCAAATGAGTGTAAATCTATATAATACAACGGATTATGAAAATATATGGCAGCGGAGAGTCCGAAAAAACAAACCCAATACAAACCCAATCAAACCCAATTTAAAAAGAGCCAAAATGAATGTAAACTCATATGTTATAGAGGATTACAGAAAAAAAGATGATTTCTTAGTCCGAATAAACAAACCCAATTTTCGAAAAGTCCAAAATGAACGTAAACTTATATGTTCTAAAGGATTACAGAAAAAAAATGATTTCGCAGTCCAAAAAAACAAACCCAACTTGTCGCGGCGTAGCCTCTGGCAAAGCCGGATTCAAAGCCAATTCAAACCCTGTCCTGAGCGCATTGAGTTTACCCTGAGTGTAATCGAAGGGAAGCGGACAATCACCAATTTCCCCCCAATTCCGGATAATTTCAACTTTTTCCCTTTATTTTCCTGCCGTTTTCTTCGCCTTGTTCAATACCGTCCTTGCACGGCGGGTTACGTTTCTGTTTTTCGTACCTCGCAGTACCTTCTGCATAGCGTCGGCAACTTCGCTTGGTTTTTGCTGGAATATCTTTTCACTGATTGCCACAGCCGCGAAGCTCGCCTCGTTTCTTGTCGCCGGGTCGTCTATGTACGTCATTGCCATCGCAAGCGCCTCGGCCGTCGGCACTCCACCAAGCACACCGAGCAGAAGCTTCTTCTCTTCGTTGCGCCGAACCAGCACAGCGGCTTCCTTGCACATCGCAAGTTTCTGCCGGGTCGGGAGATTCTCATCTCGAACCAGGCTAATATATCCGCGCAGAGCCGGGGTATTGCCAGACGAATCCGGCGAGCCCTTGGCCAACGCGAGCAAGTCGGGCGCCGCATCTGCGGTTTTCCATCCGCAAAGCACACGGATGGCGGCGGCACGGACCTGGGCATTGGAATCATTGGCCGCCGAGCGTACAGCCTTAAGAGCGTTCGTTCCCCCAATGACGCCGAGGACGCGCAGCAGGGCGTTCTTTTGAGCGGGCCGGGCCTGGACCAGCAGGCTGGTAAGCTTCATAGTGTAAGATTGCGGATTGTCGGATTTCACACAAACAGCACTCAAGGCACGTTCAGCCGCGTCCAGGTCTTGCGAACTCTCAAAACGCATGAGCAAATTGAGCAGCGCCGGCAATTCGGCGGGACCGCCCAGTTCGCCCACTTTCTTAAGCGCAGCCGGCCGGACTTTCGGATCGGCATCACCAGCGGCTTTGAGCAATGCCGGAATGCTTGCTGTCATTCGTCGGCGCCCTATCAGTTCGAGCGCGGTGAGCCGTCGGCTGGTTTGATTGCTATCGAGCATTGCAATCACGGCGGCATCGGCCTGGCGGCCCGGCAGGGCAGCGAGACTTTCTTGCGCGGCTTGCGAAATCTCACTATCGGCATCGTTCAGCAATTCGGCCAGCACCGGCACTGCGGAAGAATGGCCAATCTCCACCAGAGACCGGATGGCTGCGATGCGAACGGATTTTGCGCCGGTCCTGGCCAGAGCGAACAGCGCCGGCGATGCCGATGAATCGGCACGCTTGCCGAGTGTCTGGATAATGAGGATTTGATTGTCGGAGGGCAGTTGGTTCAGTTCAGCGGTCAGCGCCTGGGTGACATCCGACCCTGGCATTTCCAGAGCCGTCTGGCAGGCGGTGGAGAACGCAATATAGTCATCGTTTTTGGTTAACAACCTTTGCAATACCTCCACGTTGTTTTTCTGCTTCCAATCGATGAGAATCAACTCGCGCATAGCCCCAGCGCGAACCTGGTGCGGTCCCATCAAGACTGGACGCTTAGTGTAAATATTGATAGCTTCGTCGACCTGGCCATCTTCGGCAAGCGCCTCTGCACAGCGGAATAGGCCTTCGCAGATCGCGAGCTGATTTGCTTCAGGTGCATTCTTCAAGACATCTTGCAGCGCGTTAGCGGCAGCGGAATTGCCGATGCTGCCGAGGGCGCGTGCCGCCGCCTGGGCAACTTCGGGATCGGAATCATGAAGCATTGGCGTCAAGAGTTCCACCGCCTTGGCATCACGGCGCACGCCGATGCTGCCGATTACACCGACCAGCGGTCGGCCTTTGAGTTTGCCAAGGGCATCGCGCAAGGCGTCGTTCACGGCCGGGTCCGGGATGGGCTCCAGCCCGTAGCGGGCCATGTGCGAGAGTTTTTCGTCACCGAGCAGCGCAGCCAACGGCGCGATAGCATCTTTGGTTCCAACGAGAGCCAATAGACGACAGGCATCGGCTTTTTCTTTGTGCGGCGCATCGGATTTGAGCACGGCAATAAGTTTGTCCACCTGCTGCTTAGTCGCCGGTACGACGGTTTGTCCGAACGACTGCATCGCGCAGGCGAGCAGCAAGGCAATGATAAGCGTATAGTTCAATTTTGACTTTGACATAGATTGGTCTCCTTCCGGATTTTATATGATCCACGGCTCACGCATCGCGCGCGAACGCAGACGATTGGCTTCGGGGTCGTTGATGAATTCCTCTTTGACGGGGTCGTATCGCAGGTCGCGTTTGAGCCACATACAGATATTAGCCGCGTGCACCGTAGTCATGGTCCGGTGCATCATTACCGGATTGGATACGGTCTGGCGGCGTGACTTTACGCAGTCTAAGAAATTTCGCACGTGGCTCATCGGGCGCTGGGTGCGGGCCTGGTAGTCATAGACTATTTTTCTGAAG
>SDBU01010116.1_pt1 | contig 10502 bp, 20 predicted proteins | sample 2277071 | NCBI WGS metagenome assembly SDBU01 (sample SAMN10397929, study PRJNA504765) | marine sediment metagenome | isolation source: marine sediment core GS08_GC12, 126 cmbsf | place: Arctic Ocean: Gakkel Ridge, Loki's castle | collected 2008
CATACAGAAGAAATATCCTTTGCAACGGTCAGAATATGCAAATCCCTTTTCTTCTGGAACCCACGCCCTAAATTTTATCTCTCTCATTTGGTTACCTCGCGGCGGTCTTTGGTCGCGGTTCGAAAATCTTTCATTTCATCAGTCCATAATATCGTAGGATCATCGCACTCATCACAATATTCCTCTGGCATATATATTTCACACCAATCACAAAAATAGTTCCATATCCGCCTCTCCCCCCTGCGGAGGTTATTCTTCTTGAGGATGCTGGTCATGATTGGGCCTTCCGATCATCAGTGATCCATGTTACTTTTACCATTTCATGGCGGTTATTATTGTGAGGATATTCTTCCATGTGATTCCCGTCGTGTCCATCTCGAAGTTGGCAAATCATTGTGGCGTAATTATCTCCATTATCATCCCCAATCAGTAATTCGGCCTTACAAAGATTTTTCTGTTCCATTATTCCTCCTTAAAAATCCAAAAGTTTCCGCTGGACTTCCTCGTTCAGTCCTTGAGCGTCGAGCCCCGGAACTACTGTTGTACATACCCAGCGCACTGCTTTGTCATAGAGCGCGTTAAATTCCAACTGATCCATATTGGCAAAACTTATTGACTTTGGCGTAGAATAAACCTTCCCGTCTTTGCCTACTATGGTATGGCAGTGGCCGATTTCGCACAAACATACGGCCCTTAAATCGGTAATGTTCTGGTAATATTCTTGGTTATTCAAAATAATTTCAAGCATAACAAAGAATTGCCTAAGTCGCTTACCATCCCGTGGCTTCGTAATCTCAGCCCTAAGTATCTCCCCATGCTTAAATCCCTTGAGCGCATCCCGCCCTTCGTCGTCGATGGGGATTAAACCGCTGAGTTTCTTTGCCAGGAGAATTTTCATTCTGCTGTCACAATTTGACCGTGCTCTTTTTCACGATGGCATTTAAAACACATCCATTTAACATCTAAGAGCTTTGAATAATCGTCGTGATGGGCTTCAACTTTCTTTTTGCCACAATAAAAACAAGCCATTTTTTTTATTTTGCCTGATTTAAGTGCGTATCTGACTGCGTTATAGGCGCGGTTCTTCTCAGGATTGGCGGCCCGTCGCCTTCTTTGCACTTCTGCCGTTGCTGCTTTTCTTTCTGGGCGCCGGTTTCTGATTTTTTCATAATCAGAATATTGCTTGCGTTTTAATTTGTAATTTGCCCTAACGTCTGCTTTGGTGCAGTCTATACATTTCCCAAGGTGTCCATCACCCATCATTGGATGTCTGTAGAATGACCCAATATTCTTTTCTTTGTTGCACTTAAAACATTTTTTCATAATTTCCCCTTACTGCAAATTACAACCATATTAAAAAGGATGCAATTAAAAAGGACTAAAAAGGGATTTGGTCATCTTGGTACAACGGCGGTTTTTCATCATATGAAGGTGGACCTTCCTCATGTGTTGGAGGATCACTTGCTCCACCCCGAGTATTTGCAAACTCTTTTAACTGGCTGAGAACTTCATCAAATTTCCCAATCAGAACGGGCAACACATCGCCCTGAGCTTCGGCAACCGTCATCCCTTTGAAGTCTTCTTTGAAGTCATCCATGATCTTGCCGTTGATGCGGAATCGCTTGGCACTGGTACCCTCGATTTCCTCTTTAACAAGGTTGACGGCATCGCCTTTCTTCAGCCCCAAGGCTTGGATAAGTTCATGGGCCTGCTCTGTGGCCGACCATACATCCTCACCGCCCGGAAGTGGAGAGGCAAACTTGTAACTGTAACTTTGGCCGTATTTCTCATGTGGCTCTGGCTTGTAAGGCGAGTCATATTCAAGTACGAACGCTACAGGTATATTAGTCTTCAGTTTCAGAAACGACATCTTCTTCCTCAAGTTTAAACGTTGTTGGTAATTCTACTGGCTCCCTCGGATTTACTACATTCCGGCTATACCAGAAATCTACGGTTGCATTCCAGTGAACGGGAGAATATTTACGGGCTTTCTTTTTAAACCCGCCCTTTTCTCCGAGATACACATTGTAAAGCAGGTTGATATCAAGGCTTTTTTCAAAATCATCAGGGACCATTTCAGGCCAGGAGGCATCCCATAAATCTTTATACCCCGTCAACTGGTCTTGGTGGTCTCTCCACGCCGGATGATCGCCTGTCATGGGCATCCCAAGCCTACTTTTCCAATCATACATGGCTATGGCGGTACCTTTGCGGAATTTCTTTATTGCCACGAGATCGGCAGTCCCCGCGAATTCCTCTGACCACATCATCGTCTCAGACCCCAAGACTTCGATAATTCCTTCCTGCCGCCAGAATTTCATAAAAGCGATGAGGAAGCCTTGTACGGGCTTTAAAATGTGGGGCCGTGATATCTCATGGGTTATGCCCTCATCGTCTACGTAGGGGCCACTGATGGACACCTCATAACCTCTGACGAGTTGATCAATGAAGTCATGAGCGATGGTTCCCACAAATGCAGCATAGGTCATCCATTTTTTATACTCAGCAGCGTTGGCGAATTTGTTTATTCCCCAATCTCGCAGATATGGACCTTTATTGGCGACGTTCTGAATCGAGGTAACTGACGGGGCGAACTGACGGTCTTTGAATAGAACATCATCATCTACGACGGGAGAATAATATCGTACCCCGCCATCCATGATTCGGTTTAATAGTGGGCCTTCTAGCATGATTGGTCTTTCTCCGCTACTTGATCTTTTTTATACCCGCATACTGAGCATTCAAAATGAACTTTGTTATAGGCGGGAGGGGTTGCCATTGTTCCGCCCCATGTAAATTGCACCCATCTTTTCATTGGCTTCCCACAGTGACGATTAAAAATATAGGAATATCCACGCATTTCATAATGTTTGTTTATCGTTCGCCCGTCTTTAAAACTTACTTCCGTACTGTACATCATAAACCCCCTACTTCTTTGATGATTTCGATTGCATCATAAAATGCTTTTGATTCGTGCATCTCTTGATCGTCGAGAAGGTCATCCGTCTTATCCAGTATTCCCTCAATTGCCTCCACCATCCCCTCTGCTTGTGAGCGTAGGCATTTGGAGCAGGGATGGAAAATACGGGCAAAGCCCTTGTGAGTGAGAGTCCATTTCTTTTCGGCGTCTGGATTGCTTAACAAATGGTATCCACACGTGCATCTGTGCTGGATTAAGGGGTTATTCATTGGAAGCCTCTATCATATCGTCAGCGTATTTATAGGCCAACCCAGAAATAAATTCCCTTGATCGCTCATCATTTTCTTTTGCAGCGTCATGAATACCCTTTAAAGCATCTATATTCCCAAATACCGCTGACAATATCCCCTGCATTGCATAAGCAGCGAAGTACTCTCGTTGCGAAGGTTGCCATTGATGAAAAGATATCGGGGTCTCGCCATAATCAGTTGGGGGGTATTTTCCCGTTACTGTTGGGCAACTAGGGGAATGATTGCCATTTTTGTCTATTTTACAAACCGTATAAAAACACTGTACCATAATATCCTCCTTAATTACTGCTGGCAGACCCTATTCAGCGCCCATCACAGTAATGGGCCGTCTGCATACCGGGATTTCGTCAGACCCGTTCTCTGAATGACTAGAGACCTCGGGCGGGTTGCACTATCTAGCCGTGCGCTTCCCTGATCCCACTGCCAGCAATGTCAAATAATTTAGGGGTGGACCGTACAATCTTATGGCCTGGGACTTTCCTTATTCCACTCACCCCTATTTCAAATAATTATGAGGGCGACCGGACTACCGGCTAGTTTGCAGTGCGTTACGCTGCGACACCCTCATTTTTCAAATAACTGCTCGATGAAACTCACACCTCTGATGATTGCGCCAATGCCATTATTTCGGCATATACCTTTTGAGCTGCCACTTCGGTTTTGAAAAACCATCGATGGATTGTCTCGTATTCTACTGTAACTTGCACAAGCCATTTGATTTCCCTGTCAATCCGCTCGTCGGTGCGTGTCCCTTTTATAAATGTACCAATCGAGACATGGGTGATATTATAACTGCCCTTGTTAGCAAACAGCGCGTGACAACCACCGAAATCATCTTTTATTTCTGTGAATATTCTCTTTTCCATTTTTGCTTCCTTTTTGTTTGTGAAATTCACACCTCATTTTCAGCCATGAATCTGTGCCGTCACCGGAAAATTCATACTCGCACCAGGTACATTCGCCATCGCCAAGGATGTTGTCGTAGGCTTCGTTAAAATCATGGGTACCAGTGTCGCGTAGTTTTTCCATGAGCCACGATTCAGGAAGCCCCCTCTTAATGACTTCTTCTGTTAGCGTGTGAACGTCTTGGACTAATTCGGCAAAATCACGAAAGGTTGTTCCGAGGGTGGTCATGATTCCACAGTAGGAGGCAATTCAATCCAAGCCATCCCGATTTTTGCCGCTTCATCAAAACAGGCGGCTTCTTCTTTTTCTGTCAATTCGTCAATGTAACAACCATGCCGTTTAAATGCTATTCCATTTACAGCGGCCATAATACCAGTATAGGACGGGCAGTCAGACATAATCCATATTTCAGCCTGTTCACTTGTATAAAGCGGTAATTTTATTTCAGGTCCGAGCATTACTTTCATTACTTCTTCCTCCTAAAGTTTGCCCCTGCAATACGGGTTCGCCGCGATGGATGACGGCTCGGTCGAGCCTTGGTTCTGCCGTGGGGAGTTGCAGGGGCTTAAACATATCCCACTCTCTTAAAATATTCTTTCACGACATCTAATGAATCGGCGATAAACGCGAGATATCCTTTATTGTGATGCCATTTAATGAATTCTGTTTGCTCATCCCGCACTTTCTCCTTGGGACGTTTCACTTCGATGAAAAATGGCTTTCCTTTTTCAGTCATGCCTATAATATCAGGAAATCCCTTTGGTGCAAGTTTATATTTTGTCGCTCCTGGGAGTCGGCCTGCCGTGGTGACGAATATCCACTTGCAATGAGGTTCCAGATATTCGCGGATTTTGGCTTGGAGGGGGCTAGCCATTGAGTGCGATCTTTTTGATTTCATCCCAATGGATATATTCGCCGTTATGAAATGCTGTTAAGTCTTTCACCCACTCAGCAACATCATCGCCAAAATCTTGGATAATATGGCATATCATTCCTAAAGGTTCAGCATTCTTCCGGTTGCATTCCGCGCAATAACGAAGTGAAAAGCCACCAAGCGTTGATGAGGCCACGCCAACAGAATCGTTTACATTGCAGCATTCACATTTATCCATCACCCACTCCTGTCTAATTCATTAAAGTAAGTCCAGCCTTTTCGTGTAAATCGCTCGGCTGGGATTTTCTCCAGGATGGGAATTATCTTCTCATGGAATTGAGCGCGGAGTTCAAAGGCTTCGGGGCTTCTGCGATAAACCGCTGCATCGTAAGACATAAAATCGCAACATCCCATTCTACCGCATTCGTTTGCAAGGGGACAACTATGACATTTTCCGTCAAGCCGATGGATTAAACATAGCGAGCAATAACCAACCTCAAAAAACCTCCCCTTCCCACTCCGGTATTTTTCAGCGAGTTGGCGATGTGCTTTTATAGTGCGCTCTTTCTTATTCATCTTTCCAGCCCCTCGTTTTGGCCCACTCTTTGACAATAAAGACAAGCAGTTCGGTTGTATATTTCCCCATTTCCCGTGCACTTTTTGCGATGAACAGAAAAAGGCTCTCTCCAAGACGAAATGTAAATCGGTGTCGTTTCATTTTGCCACTTGATTGCATTATTCCAACCGCCAGATTTTGCACGATGTTTCGCTCATAGTTCGAGTAGTAAACAATTTTTCCGGGTTAACTTTTCTGGCCCTTGCTGCATATCCTGTGAGTGACGCAAGTAGGCTCTGACTACTTTTATGACCAGTCTCAGATATATCAACTAGCAAAGCACTCCCCTGTTTCATTGATCTAATTAATAATGTCGCTTCTTTGCGTTTTCTGCCTCTACCACGAATCTTGTGTGGTGGCGGTGCGTTCTCTTCAATCTTCATCATCTCCTCCTTAATTTATCACTGGCAGCGTTCTCCTTGCTTGATCAAATATCTTTGACCCTTCTCCCATAGAGACCCGCTTGGTGGGGAGTACCACAGTGCACTCACTGCCAGCAATGTCAAATAATTATGAGGGCGACCGATTTCCTAATATTCGGCACGCATATTTCTACTATCCTTGCGCTTGCACCCTCATGTTTCAAATAACTATAATCAATGTTGACGTCAACTTAAACAGGGGGTGACGTCTTGTCAAGAACTATTTTGATTATTTTGATTTGTCGAGGGTAAAAAGAAAGCCCCTCCTGCAAAAACAAGGGGGGCAGACAACCAAAGAATCTCGCGTGAGATTCAGGAGAGAAAGTTCAGCAGCGATCCTTATAAGTGATCGAATCTAACTATTTTTCCCGTCTAGGTCAACGGGATAATTTGAGTTTCTTCAGTATCCACTTGATCACAATATCTACTAGGATGTCGTCGGCCTTCGTAGGTGAAAGTTTTACCGCCTTTTCAGCGATGTAGAAGATGGCCAATGCTACAGGCCAGTTATTTGCCAGCCATGTCAGTGTTGTTTCCATGATTATTCCTGTTCCGATACTCGTGAATTTTTAACAATAGGGTTACGAGGGCCACGAGCATACCAAATGCAAACCCCAATACCCTGAACCAAATTTCCATGTCAAGCAACCATGATCCAGCCCAAACAAATATAATCCCAATTATTGGGTGGTCTCTCAGCGTATTCATTCTTCTCTCCAGTTGACTTGACCGTGAATATGCGCTCCGGTTCGGCCTTCAGAGGTACCGACTTTTCTTTCGTCACGTACGGAATATTTGAGATGAGGGGGCTTTAAATAATACGGGAACTGCCATTTCAGAAAATCAACGAGAGCATCCCCCTGCTTTTCCGTAAGATTGTAAGTGCGAAAATCGACTCCGTACCCATGAACATGAGTGGATTTCTCGGCATCTCGCATAAGATCGGTCACGACAAGTGTTACTCCATAGGTAAAATACATAAATGCCCCTGCTGCGAGAATAAAAGCCTGTAGGCGGGGTTTTACCTGGTCAAACTCGGATTCGGTCTGCTTGTCCTTGAAAGCGATAATATAATCGGGTACCATTATCATTTTACGGTCCGTATGGGCCGGTCTGGATGTTTCATATTCCACTCTGTTTGTAATTGATTTGCCCCGATCCAATTATTCTCTGATTTCAGTCGACGTATATTCCGACGGGTTCGAGATTGACTGTCTTCAAAAGTTGAGGCTCCCACACCAAGAAAAGTCAGTCCTCCTACAACCGTTGCCCTAGCCGCCCCTGCCTGTCTATAGGCGTCGATTACATCATCGAACCATAACGGCAAAATCACTCGGGCTGCGGTTTGTGAAAAAGAAACTGGCTCCCCTACTATGGTTTTTTCGGTAATTATCTCAGACCCGAGAGTAAAAATAGGAGATAGTTTGTAGGCGCCAAAGCGAATCATTATATCCAAGGGGTCTACCTGTTTATCTCTAGTAGCTAAGGATTTCCCTGTAATTCCAGCTTTGTCGGTAACGGCAAGTCCCACTCGCGCCACTACTCGAGTAGGTTGCTGAATGCCTCCCCAAATATCTATCCGAGTATCACCAATGCGAATTTTACCCCAATCAGATTCTCTTGGATCAAGACCGACCTCAAACCCTGCCATATCAGCGAGTGTTAGCATTGTAACGCCAATCCCAACAAATCCTACCATATCTTTCGCTATGGCATTTCTTACCCGAGGCTCCTTCCAATATTTGAAAACCGTATAGGGAGTTTGAATACGGGATATAGCAAATCGAGGAGCAAAGAAAACTATTGAAAGTTCATTGGCGACGGCTGCTGCCCTGCCAATATCCCCTCTGCCTGTTGCTATATTAACCCAATCTGCCCATGCGGTAAGTTCTGCATGAGTGGCATTTGGATTTTTGGCAAGAAATTCATCAAAGACACCAACGCGGAGAAGATTAAGTTGCGTCGTCATGTGACGGTTCGCTGCCTTAACCACCGGTCCCATCACGCGAACTTTCTCTATCATTTGCGCCCCAAACATTTCCTCTCGACGAGTTCGTATCCCCCCAACTTCAGTAAGTTCAAGTCCAGATTTTTCGCGTATGTAATGGTGATCTACTGAACGAATGGCATTATCTATTTTTTCAGCAGTATTTTCACTGAAAAAGGCTTTAACGGATTTCCCCATAGATTTTGTTGCCAAGACCGGTCGCGTGGCAGATAAAACAATTCCTTGCCTTAATGTGGCTGACATATCCGCCGTAGCCTTTAATGTCCGAAGTGTATTTATTACTTCAATAGCGATCTTCTTTTTCGTGAGCGGGGCCATTTCATCAACAGCCACACGGATTTGTCTTCGAGCGCGTTTTAAATCAACCTGAGCGCGTTCCAATTTCGGCGGGATATCTTTAAGTGACGGACGTTCTGGGATAATAAATTCGCCCGTCCGCAACTGTTCATTAAGTCCCGCCAAAGCATCTTCTGTTCGCATCTGTTGACGCACAAGTTTAATTTTTTCTTTTACGCCGATAAGTTCTGTTGTTTCAAGAGGTCGCTTTTTGCGAAGTGTTCGCACTTGATTATTGAGTTGATCCTGAAGTTCCCCAAGAGTCTTTAATGCTCGTTCTAACCGAACAGGACTTACAGCAGATTGATATGCTTGGATACGCAAGTCCCTGAGTTGGGTTTGCAATATACGAATCTCTTGTATCCGGGGAGGTCTGCCCTTGGGTTTGTCAAATATCCCCTTCTCGGCCTTCTCAATCTTCAGAAGCAGATTGGCCTGAGTTTTCAAATCGGCAATACGTTTTGTTGTTTCCGTTCGCGCCTTGGCTTGTCTTTTGGGATCACGAGCAATCAAGGACTGATGCACATCACGTTCAGTTAAGGAGGGAACGTCTTCCCGCACTTTCCGCACTACTTCAGCAAGGGTGGCAGTGCCTTCTTTAATGTAATTAACAGCGAGTTTGCCTACAAGAAATGATCCTTCTGCGGTCACACCCGAGACATCATTAACTTGGAACCCTATTTGAGAAAGTTGGGCTTTTATATTTTCCCGCTCTGCAAAAATACTTTCAAATTTTTTGGTGCTTATTTTAACAGTTGTTTTTCTTGCTTCCACTGATCGTTCTGCCACCATACGATCCTGCTGTGCAAGTAAATTCTCATTGGCTGTTTCAGCCTCTTTAAGTCGTTCTTGGAGTCGGGCCTGTTCAGTAACCAACGCCTCAATTTTGGCATTTTCTTTAATCGAAAGTTTTGCGCCCTTTGACGCCCACGCCCGTTGTATCACCGGCGCAAGTTGGTACGTTTCGCGGTTAATCATCATCCCGCCGATTGATAGAGAACGGGAAGTTTCCCTTCGCCCAAAGCGTATTCCCCTCGTCAACAAATCAATATTTTCAATTATAACTTCCGATTGACGGCGAGCGATTTGAGCCTTGCCGAAATCACCGGATTTAATAAATTTGTTCTGCTCTGCAATGGAAATGTCATAAGCATTTGCCAGATCGTTAGATTTTAATACCATCCCCGCATGTTCCAAATCGGAAATCGGACGGTTGTTCTTTAAAACTGAATCGGCAACTTCCAGGGCTACGGCATCCTGTTTCACTCTCTTGGCTTCTGAGAGAACGGCAACCCAAGTGCGCTGCTTGGCGGGGTCGAGTTTGTCAAGTCCCAACTCACTACGTAATTTGGTACTCTCCGCCACATTTAATCCAATGATTTTACCGCTAATTTGTTGCTCTACGGCAACTTTCACGCCTCCTTTTAGACCCGGAACAGTTCTGGTAGGGGTCGGAAGGGGGTCGGAAGGGGGTCGGAAGGGGGTCGGTTCTGCTGGCTTAACGTATTCAACAGGTCTGAGGGCTTCAGCGGGCTTGGGGACTTCCCTAACAACAGGAACGCCACCTTCTAGGCCCATCTGTTGTACGGTTTCTACTGGAGGTACAACTTCACGAGGCTTTATTTCGACAGCTCCCTTGCCTTCTACGAGACGTGCTGTTGGTTTAGCCTCTGCTTTAAATATCGTTTTCCCCCCGGCTTTTCCGGCACCAATCAATATCATTGAAGAAACTGCCAGCCCAATTGGATTGTCCCCCAGTCTAGTATAAACTTCTTCTCGTTGTTGCGGAGTAGAAAGAGGAGAAAGTATAATTCCAATATCATTCACACTCTGCGCGACGCCTTCGGCAAGCCCGGTTGCAGCCACAACGGGGTCTTTTATTAATTGATCCATAAACCCTACAGTGAAATCTACCGGAAGCATAGATATTTGTCTCATGGCTTTCCGTAATTGAGCCTTAACGGGCTTATCAGCGTCCTTGGGCTGTATAAGATTGAGAACATCCCCCAATGCTGTTCCTTGAATAGAAGGAGCATCTAGTTCGCCCTCTTCTTTAAACCGCTCAACGTTGGCTAAAAATTCATTTATAACAGGATTCCCAGATATAGG
>SDBU01010117.1_pt1 | contig 10501 bp, 8 predicted proteins | sample 2277071 | NCBI WGS metagenome assembly SDBU01 (sample SAMN10397929, study PRJNA504765) | marine sediment metagenome | isolation source: marine sediment core GS08_GC12, 126 cmbsf | place: Arctic Ocean: Gakkel Ridge, Loki's castle | collected 2008
CGTTCTATAATTCCTTACGCTCGTCAATGTATCGATGAGGATGACATCCGGGCCGTTGTGGAAGTTCTGCGTTCTGACTGGCTGACCACCGGTCCCAAGATAGCCGAATTTGAAGAAGCCGTCGCACAATTCGTGGGGGCCCAAGAGGCTGTTGCCGTTAACAGCGGCACGGCAGCGCTTCATGCAGCCATGTATGCCATTGGCATTGGTCCGGGTGATGAGGTCATCCTGCCGCCTATGACCTTTGTGGCTACGGCAAACAGCGTGGTTTTTCAAGGTGGAACGCCAGTATTTGCGGACGTTGATCCGGATACGTTGCTCATTGACCCGGATGAGGTTGAGGGGAAAATTACATCGAGGACAAAGGCAATCATAGCAGTAGACTATGCTGGGCAGCCCTGCGATTACGACGCCCTTCGAGATATCGCCGACCGCCATGGTTTGATCCTTGTCGCAGATGCCTGCCATGCCCTTGGGGCCGAATACAAGGGAAATAAAGTAGGCACGCTTGCGGACCTCACTGTCTTCAGCTTTCATCCGGTAAAGCACATCACGACCGGTGAAGGAGGCATGATCACCACTGAAAATGAAAAATACGCTGAAAAAATGCGTCTTTTCCGCACTCATGGCATAACCCGCGATCCATCGAAATTTGCCCGGGCAAATGGAAAACCTCAGAACCCCATGCTCCATGCTCCATGCGCTCTGCCCTTTTATTACGAAATGCAAGACTTGGGTTACAACTACCGCATTACTGACATTCAGTGCGCTCTGGGCATAAGCCAACTACATAAGCTCCCAGCATTTCTCAAGCGACGGCGAGAAATTGCTGCTTTTTACCACGAAGCCCTGGCCGATATCCCTGGAATCGAGCCCCTTGGCCTCCGCTCCGACGCCTTGTCCGCCAAACAATACTCTATGTGCTCTGCGCCAAGCGCAATGCCCTCTTCTTCTGACGCCATGCTCCATGCGCCATGCTCCATGCGCTCTAAGCACGCCTACCACCTGTATGTCGTCAAAATTGATTTTTCGTCCCTCGGAATCGAACGGTTGAGATTTTTCGAGGCCACACAGGCAAAAGGGATCGGAGTGAACGTACATTACATCCCTGTGCATCTGCACCCATTCTTCCGGAAACGGTTAGGTTACCAGAACGGCGAATGCCCTGTAGCAGAGGATGCCTATGAGCAGATCATATCATTGCCTATATTCCCAGCGATGACGAATAAGGATATAAGCTATGTAGCCAGGACTGTTTGCGAAGTCGTATCCGTGTATTGACAAATTTTTCAGGTTTAAGCGACACAAACCACCAGCGCAATCATATGACTACTAATTCAAATACATCCCAATTCCAATTGGATGTTCATGAGCGTTTTATGGTCATTCCCAAGGAACCCGGAAGCTATCATTCATTTCCCACGCTGATACGGGATGGCAAGACTCTTTGGATGGCCTGCCGATCCGCAAAGGTGGATCAGCATCAGATGCACGGTTTTGATGGGATTGTTAGACTGTTTTGTGCCAATGTTAAAGAGCTGACATGCTGGCAGGATTGCGGGGTTATATTTGAACCAGGCAATGACAGTTCCAATGAAATTGATGCAATCCTGTCTTGTTCTTTGGGAAAGCATATTTTTCTTATAACACGAGACTATGATCGAAGCAGCAAGAGTACAACATTTTTTTCCCGGCGGAACTTGGAAAATCTTAAGAAATCATATTCAGAAATACGGCTTTGGGGTCGAAAACCCTTAAAAGAATTATCTGATACGGAAACGACTTGCTTTGGTCACATACAAGAAACGACTACTGGTCAGTTACTTATGCCGGGTTATGGCCTGTTACTTTCAGACGAGAAACCATCGCCACTTCTGCTGGCTTCCGATGATGGAGGAGAATCCTGGACCCTATTGTCCGTATTGGCCCGCTCTGACAAAGAAGGCACTCTTCTCACCGAGTTTTCCCTGGGTAATATAGAAGATGGAAAATGGGTGGCATTGGTCCGAAATGAAACTCCACCATATAACATTATGTGTACTCAGAGCAATGATGAGGGCAGGACGTGGTCATCCATCAGTCCAACCGGCCTCATGGGGCACGCACCCATGATTATCAAGACTGAAAACGGCGAGTTTCTCGTGCTGTATCGTGATCTTAGCGAGGATTATCCCGGAATAGGCATTGGTATGAGCACTCATGGTGGGCTTTGTTGGCAGAGGTTAGGATGTCTTGCGAGTTATCACGGAGACATCTATGACGGTGGGTACGGAGATCTTGTTGCGATAAGTGAAAGGCATTTTCTGGCTGTCTATTACCTTTGCGACGAAGATGCCTCACCCTGGATTGAAGGAGCCGTTTTTTCACTTGCCGCAGGAAATTCATGATGAAAAATTATAAAACATGACAAGTATAGTAGGAAGACTTGTAAGGTGTCAAAGATTACAAAACAAATGGACGTATGGTCGAGCGCATTCGGCAAGGAATATACCGACAGAAATGCGCTTTCCTTTGAAGAAATGGAGGCCATGTACAAGAGAATTTATGGAGTAACGAGGACCGAATTAAACCAAAGATTCTTGGACGGAATGGACCGTTCAGCACGTATTTTGGAGGTTGGCTCAAATATAGGCAATCAATTATTATGTCTTCAAAAAATGGGATTTTGCAGCCTCTACGGAATAGAGTTACAAAGTTACGCTGTTGAACTTGCCAAGTCAAGGACACGTAATATCAATATCATCGAAGGCTCGGCATTTGATATTCCTTACAAGGATGGTTACTTTAATTTAGTATTCACCTCCGGGGTTCTCATACATATGCATCCCTCAGACATAGCTGAGGCAATGGGCGAAATACACAGATGCAGTAGCAAGTATATTTGGGGGCTAGAGTATTATGCAGATGAGTACACGGAGGAAAGCTATAGAGGCAATGAGGATTTGTTGTGGAAAGCTGATTTTTCAAAATTGTACCTGGAATTGTTCAATGATCTAGTCATAGTCAAGGAAGAAAGGCTCCAGTATCTGGACAGCGATAACGTTGATAATATGTTTCTACTTAGAAAGAGATAAAGAGATGAGGATCTTGTTGATAAATCCACCCATCAGGGAATGGGCCAAGCCTAATTGTTTTCCCTCCGGGCTAGGCTATCTCTCCAGCGTGCTGCTGGCTGCCGGCTATGAAGTGGAGGTCTTGGACATCAATGGATACCGCTATTCTCGGCAGGAGGTTGAAGCCAGGATCGAGGCTTCAGATGCAGATGTCTTTGGTGTTGGCGGGCTGATCACCGTGTACGGCTATATCAAGTGGCTAACACAAGTTATCAAGTGCTACCATCCTGACAAGAGGGTGATAGCTGGAGGAAGTTCCGCCAGTTCAATTCCCCGCACATTCCTTGAGCGCACAAATGCCGATATCGCTGTGATGGGTGAGGGAGAATTGACGTTGCCGGAACTGATGCATGCTTTGCGGGACGGAGCCAATCTGAAGGGCGTACCCGGCATCTGGTATAAAGATGAAAACGGCGAGATTACTGCCAATCCTTCTCGGCATCCCATCAAAGATCTGGATACCATTCCTTTCCCGGCATGGGACCTCTTCCCCATGGACATCTACCTCAGTAACCCGGTTGGAGCTCCCAACATCAGTAAATGGAACGATGGCAGGAGCACCAATGACACACCGGTGACTATGAACGTGTTACCCTCACGCGGTTGTCCCTATCAGTGTATTTACTGCTATCACGACTTCATGGGGGCGAAATACAGGCATCGTTCGGCCCGGAACATTCTAGACGAAATCGTTTATCTGGTGGATCGTTACGGTGTAGACTACATCCACTTTACCGACGACGACTTCGTTATCGACCCGAAACACGTCATGCAATTTTGTGATCTATTGATTGAAAGTGGTCTGAATATCCAGTGGGGGAGTACAGGTCGCGCAAACCTGATGACCGAGAAGCTGTTGGCCAAGATGGCCGAAGCGGGTTGCGTATGGATTGCCTACGGTATTGAGTCGGGTAGCCAGAAAATGCTCAATGTAATTAAGAAACAGGTGACGATCGACCAGGCTAGAAAAGCAATCGAGTTGGCCCGAAAGTACATCAGCCAGGTGGACTGCTCCTTCATGGTGGGTACGCCCGGCGAGACACGGGAAACTATTATGGAGACGGTCGAATTCTGCAAAGAGCTGGACCTGGCCCCGGAGGTGATTTTCTTTTCCACTCCTTATCCGGGCACCGAGCTTTACGATATCGCCCGCCAACGGGGTATCATCGAAGATGAGGAAGCGTTCGTTCTTAGTCTCTGGGAGCAGGGAGAAAAGATTTCGGTCAATTTTAGCGAACTGCCCGATGAGGAATTGTTGAATATGCGCGAATGGGCTATCGCAGAACTAAAAGCCAGAAACGTCGCGCGACACAGTAAGGATGAGAGGGTGCCAAACCTATGAAAAGCAATAGCGTAATCGGTATCATACCTGCCAGGGGAGGGAGCGAGAGGTTCAAAGACAAGAACACTATGCCTCTATGCGGCAAACCACTCATTGCTTATACCATTGAGGCCGCCCTCCAAGCCAAGAGCCTGAGCAGAGTAATCGTCTCCACGGACAGTGAGCAGATTGCCGAAGTTGCTATGACTTTGGGACCAGAGGTCATCAGGCGGCCTGCCGAACTGGCTACAGCTACTGCTCCCATCGATGAAGCCATGCGTCATGTAGTAAGCTACCTTGCAGATGAAGAAGATTATCAAACAGACATCGCGGTTCTTCTGCAAGCCAACATCCCAATCCGTGCCGAGGGCGTTATCGACCAGGTAGTGGCTAAGCTGATCGAAACCGGGGCGGAGACTGTGTCCACGGCCTACGAGATCAATCAGCGCCCTGAATGGATGAAGCGTCTAGTCGAGGATCGCGCTGTACGTTATATGCCTCCCAGCAAACAATATCGCATGCAAGATTTAGAGAAGTTGTATCTGCTGGACGGTGCGGTAGCTGCTATCAGGGTTGACACCCTTATCCAAACACGTGGAGACACCAGAGTGCACGCTTTCATGGGCCAGGATATACGTTTGGTCCTTCAGGATGGAATCTACACTGTTGAAGTAGATACCTTGGATGATATGTGGATGGTGGAGTGCCTGCTACTTGGGATGCCACTGGCAAAGTCGAAAAGATGACACCTATTCAACGCGATGGAGCAACACATTTGGTAGTGCGCACCGATGGCGGGTTTAATATTGGGACTGGTCACATGATGCGCTGTCTGGCCCTGGCTCAGGGCTGGAAGGCGCGGGGTGGTCAGGTTACGTTCATTGCAGTCTGTGAAAGTGATGCATTGTTAAAGCGTTTGCGCTACGAAGGCTTTGAAGTGGTTCGCTTGAAGCAGTCGTATCCAGACTCGCATGATTGGAAGACCACTTCAGAGGTATTGGCGGATAATCCAGGTGCCTGGGTAGCCCTTGACGGATACCACTTTGATCATGCATACCAGCTTCGTATTAAAAAAGTGGGGCATCCATTGCTGGTAATTGACGATATGAGCCATCTAGATCACTATTATGCCGATGTCCTACTGAATCAAAACATCAACGCGGAACAGTTGCACTATTCATGTGAGCCATACACCCGTTTGTTACTCGGTGCCCGCTATGTGTTACTCCGTCAGGAATTCCTGGTATGGAAAGGATGTAGGCGAACAATTACTGGGGTGGCGCGTAAGGTTTTAGTCACTTTAGGTGGTGGTGATCCCGATAATTTGACCCTAAAGGTGATACAGGCCTTGAAGAAGATTAATATTCCTGATCTTGAGGCAAAGATTGTAGTTGGTGCTTCCAACCCCCACCTTGAGTCCTTGAAGAAAGCAACCCCCTCTGCGAAAGCCTCAATGCAGATTCTTCATAACGTAGAAAAGATGCCGGAACTGATGGTATGGGCTGACATTGCGATTTCCGCTGGAGGAACCACCGTCTGGGAACTGGCCTTCATGGGTGTACCGAACCTTGTCATAGTCACAGCTGACAACCAGCGTCCCATTGCCGAACAATTGCATAGACTGGGAGCAGCCGTGAGTTTGGGCTGGCATGAGAATATTTCTACCATCGAAATCAAGCAAGGAGTGACCAAACTGCTAACCACGCGTGGAGATAGAACGGAGATGGTCCGAAGGGCTCAGGAAGTGGTGGATGGTGAGGGCGCAACCAGGGTCTTAATGCAGATGTGCAGGAAAAATATCACTTTGAGGCCGATTCATGAAGACGATTGCAGGCTACTTTGGGAATGGGCAAACGATCCAGCTGCGAGAACAGCGGCATTCTCATCGGATCAAATACCATGGGAGGAGCATTTGGGCTGGTTTAAGCATAAGCTGAACGAACCGAATTGCTTTCTCTTTATCGCAGTGGATGATCAAGACACACCTGTTGGGCAGGTTCGCCTTGATGTGAACGGGGAAGGGGAAGCAGAGATTGATGTGAGCTTGGATAAAAGCAAGCGTGGATTGGGGTACGGAAGTCATATCATTGATATGGCGGCAGAAGAGATGTTTCGTTCGACAGCAGTCCAGACTATCCATGCCTTTATTAAGTTTGACAACAAGAGCTCAATGAAGGCCTTTGAAAAGGCAAGATTCGAAAAACTGGGTATAGAAACTGTGAGGGGCATTGAAGCTTTACATTATGCGAGGGTTAAGAGCAATGAGCAACAAATCTTTAAGCCAGACATACTTAGTGGTTGGCAGCAAGCCTTGGAACTGTCGAGTCTTTGATGATGTTATAAGCAAATACCACGGCCGGTGGGACTTTGTTGGGTCCCGAGAAGAATTGACTTTGGAGAGAGTGAGTGCGTTTAACCCGCGGTACGTATTCTTCCTGCACTGGTCATGGAAGGTCACTGAGGAATTACTTGATAACTACGAGTGTGTATGTTTCCACATGGCTGATGTTCCGTATGGACGGGGAGGAAGCCCACTGCAAAATCTAATAGTCCGGGGGCACCATAAGACTAAACTGACTGCACTGCGTATGACACATGATTTTGACGCCGGCCCAGTCTATCTGAAGAAAAACCTATCTTTAGAAGGAAATGCCGAAGAGATATACATCCGTGCAACCTACTTGGCGGCTCAAATGATTGAGCGCATCATTAGCGAGCAACCGGAGTCGGTGCCCCAAACAGGAGAGGCTGTGGTGTTTAAACGGCGGAAAGCCGATCAAAGTGAGATTCCAGAGGTAGCCTCATTCCATGCCTTGTACGATTTTGTTCGTATGCTGGATGCGGAAGGATACCCCAAAGCGTTTATCAATCACAAAGGGTTTCGCTACGAATTCAACAGAGCTGGTTTGTATGATGGGCGGATCCTCGCTAATGTGACAATTACGCCGATGGAGGACACTGATCAATGAAAGTACTGGTGGTTGCCGCTCATCCCGATGATGAGGTATTAGGCTGCGGCGGCACTATGGCCCGATTGGCACGAGAGGAACATGATGTTTATGTTGCTATCCTGGGTGAGGGGATTACTTCTCGCTGCCAACAACGGGAGCAAGCGGATCTGGGGCTGGTCGAGAGACTGGAAAACTGTAGCCGCCAAGCGGCTAAACTTCTTGGCGTTAAAGACATATCTATGTTTAAACTCCCTGATAATCGCTTTGACACTGTGCCTCTCCTAGATGTGGTCAAGATCATTGAAGACCTCGTGCGGAGACTTTCTCCACAGGTCATTTACACACACCATGGTGGGGACTTGAACGTAGATCATATGGTCGTTCATCGAGCAGTCCTCACGGCTACACGTCCAATGCAAGGCCACCCGGTGAGAGAAATCTATGCGTTTGAGATACCATCGTCCACAGAGTGGGCTTTCCAACGCTTCGAACCTATTTTTCGCCCAAATGTTTTTGTTGATATTTCTGATACTCTGGATGTGAGGATAGAGGCCCTTTCTTGCTACGAGACAGAGAGCTGTATCTTTCCCCATCCCCGCTCACCTGAAGCCATTCAGGCCATTGCTCGACGCTGGGGAAGCATCGTGGGATGTGAGGTTGCGGAGGCTTTTGAACTCATACGCGCCGTCCGATTAGGAGGTTGCGATCAATGACGCCATATATTGAAATTGGCACCCGGCGTATTGACACATACAATCCAGTCTATATTGTCGCCGAAATGTCCGCTAACCACAACCAGGACTTCGAACAGGCAGTTCGTCTCCTCCACGCAGCCAAAGCGGCCGGAGCGGATGCCATCAAGCTTCAGACTTATACTCCGGATACCATGACCATTTCTTCCGATAATAAGTGCTTTCAAATAGGCAAAGGTACCATTTGGGAAGGACGCAACCTTTATGATCTATACGGCGAGGCCTATACCCCGTGGGAATGGCAGCCAAAACTCAAAGATATAGCGGACGATGTGGGCATAGATCTCTTTTCCACTCCCTTTGATGCAACGGCCGTGGATTTCCTGGAAGGTATGGACGTTCCTGCGTACAAAATCGCCTCGTTTGAGGTTGTGGACATTCCGCTGATCCGGCGGATTGCCCAGACTGGAAAGCCTATCATCATGTCAACGGGCATGGCCACACTGGCCGAACTTGACGAAGCGGTACGCTCTATTCGAGATGCTGGCGGGGGCCAATTGGCGCTTCTGAAATGCACCAGCGCTTACCCTGCCCAGCCCGATGAAATGAATTTACGTACGATTCCTCACATGGCCCAGGCCTTCGGTTTGCCGACTGGGCTTTCTGACCACACGCTGGACATTGCTGTTCCCGTGGCAGCCGTCGCTCTCGGTGCCTGTATTGTAGAGAAGCATTTCACGTTGTCCAGAGATATTCCCGGTCCGGACAGCGCCTTTTCACTGGAGCCGGATGAATTGAAGGCGATGGTGGATGCCATTCGCACAGCCGAAAAAGCTCTTGGCGAAATCCACTACGGGGTGAGCGAGCACGAAGCCAAAAGCCGAGTTTTCCGCCGATCCTTGTTTGTAGTGAAGGACATCAAAACAGGGAAGGTTTTTACAGAAGAGAACGTACGTTCTATAAGACCGGGGCATGGTTTGTCACCGAAATATTTGGAAGATGTGCTTGGGCGACGAGCAGCACAAGATATTGCGAGAGGAACCCCCCTTGCATGGGGACTTATTAAATAACGGTATTTTCATTGTCCACTGGGGATGAGATAATCATATTGCAATAGTATTTTCGTCGGTAAGCTTTAACACCTGGCCGAGTGGATGATATTTGACATCCGTCGTTTTCTGGAAAAGCGTTTTTGTGGTCTCACTTAGAATCAGACGCGACGTCTCGGTTATGTTCCAACGGTAGGACCGGAGGTTCAACAAAATATGTCAAATCAAATACCAGTGGTTTTGTCAAAATCAGGCGACCAGTTGTTGTGCAGTTGCCCAACTATTTTGCCGTCTTACGTAGTGCGCCACTCGTCTCCTGACTCGGCGAAACAACTCATGCGCCATGTTCTTGATCATATATTAAATGGGCAAAGACTCACTGTCCCTGAGAAGGCGCGTGTCCATCTTGACAAAGGGTTCGGGCCAACAGCTTTAGAAGAACTCTATCTGGCGGAATGCCCGAGTTTGCTGCCTGGCTGCAAAACCTTTGGAAGTACAGTCCCAAAGGCGGTACAAGCTCTGAACAATTTGATTTCAGATTATTTCAGTACCCCTTTTTGGGACCAAACGATCAGTGTTGGGCGTTCAGGTAATTTCTACTTGGCAAATTGTCAGTCAGTATTACCTAATGTTCAAAACTGTTGTGCAAGAGCAGAAGAATCTCATAACGAGATGGCCAAGGCTGTGACGGATCATTTGATCCGCGAAACGTTGAAGAAGCAAGCATCTTCACCGATCATCGTCACCGGCTCTTTCCACTCCGGGACGTCAGCATTGACGTTGTTATTGATGAGGAACGGTGTTTCTATGGGCACCAGGCTGAATTATGCCTACGATGAACAGGACATTTCTAATGGTGTTCCTGAAGTCGGGCCGTTTATGGGATTACGTAGTCTTATCGAACATTACTACCCAGACAAACAAAACTCTATTCCCACTAATGAACTGCTGTTATTGCAAGATTACTTTTTCCGACTGGTCCAATCCAAAATAACGTTCCCGTACTGGGGCTGGAAAGCCCCACATGCAACTTTCCTGATGCCACTCTTGGGGCAAGTGTTTCCAAAAGCTAAGTTCCTGCATATCATCCGCGATGGACGTGACGTGGCCCTTTCTCCGCATCCCACGTTCCCTAACAACGAGCTTGGCAAACTGCTATATTTTGACCACACTGACATCGAGGAATGGGAAGGAATCAAGCTCACGAGTAGCCTTGGGGCGAATATGGCTTCCAATTCCTTTGATCCGCCGCCCTCTGTGACGGAGTGTGAGCTTCTGGCTTATCTGTGGGAAAAGATGTCTATCCTTGGGGCTGAATACGGCAGTGCCCTTGGGAATCGCTACCTACAGGTGCGCTTCGAAAAACTCTGCCTTC
>SDBU01010118.1_pt1 | contig 10499 bp, 8 predicted proteins | sample 2277071 | NCBI WGS metagenome assembly SDBU01 (sample SAMN10397929, study PRJNA504765) | marine sediment metagenome | isolation source: marine sediment core GS08_GC12, 126 cmbsf | place: Arctic Ocean: Gakkel Ridge, Loki's castle | collected 2008
TTATTTGATAAGTTAAAAATTTCTACAAATGGAATCAAGAGAACAAAAACTGGCCGTTCCACCGCTGCGTCTGAGCTGGAAAAATTAAAGGGCAAACATAAAATCATTGATTTAATCCGCGAATACCGCGAGCTAAGCAAATTAAAAAATACTTATTTGGATGCTCTGCCCAAATTGGTTAATCCGAAAACTGACAGACTGCATACTAATTTTAACCAGACTATTACTGCCACTGGCCGCTTGTCTTCTTCTAACCCTAATTTACAAAACATCCCGGTTCGAACCGAATTAGGCGAAGAAATTAGAAAATCATTCGTTGTTGATAAAGGTTCTCTCTTAATCTCTGCTGATTATTCCCAAATTGAATTAAGAATTGTTGCCTCATTAGCCAAAGACAAAAAAATGATTCAAGCTTTTGAAAATGATGAGGATATTCATTTAGCCACGGCTGCGGAAATTTTTGGAAAGGCCGATGCCAAAGTAACGCCGCAGATGAGAAGGGTGGCTAAAACAGTAAATTTTGGCGTTTTGTATGGGATGAGTCCCTATGGTTTGGCTCAAAGCCTGGGTATTGAGCAGGAAAAAGCCGGGTTATTTATTAAAAAATATTTTTCCGTTTATTCAGGCGTTAGAGATTATATTGCCGATGTTATCTCTGAAACCCGAAAATCAGGCCATGTAGAGACTTTGTCTGGTCGGCGCAGATATCTGCCTGAGATTAATTCAGGAATGCCGCAGGTGAGGAGGGCGGCAGAAAGAATGGCGATTAATATGCCAGCCCAGGGGACTGCGGCTGAGATTATGAAATTGGCTATGATTGCAGTGGCTGATTATTTAGAAAAAACTAAAGCCAAAGATCAATTGCTTTTGCAGGTTCATGATGAATTAGTTTTTGAGGTGCCCAAAGCTGATGTTAAAAAAACCACCCAGAAAATTAAAAATATAATGGAAAGAGTATTCAAATTAGCAGTTCCCCTGAAAGTTGATATCAAAGTTGGCCCCAACTGGAAAGAGATGGAAAAGATATAGAATGATTTATCTGATTTTTGGCAAAGATGCCTTTAGGGTACAGGAAAAATTAGCCCAGCTCAAACAAAAATTTATCCAGAAAACTGGCTCTGATTTGAATATTGTCAATTTTGATGAAAACGCCCAAATCGAACAAATCAAAGACGCCTTCCAATTCATTGGTTTTTTAGCTGCCCAAAAATTAATCATCTTTAAAAATTTTTCAGCCAAAGCCCCAGCCGCTACTCAAAAAGAGCTTGTCAAGATATTGGTCAAAGTTCCAGAATCAATTTATTTAATCTTTGCCGAGAAAGAATCAAAACCCAATTTGCTCAGCAAAAAAATAAAAAATCAAGGCAAAGTCTGGCAATTTGAACCCTTATCCTATTATGAATTATTGAATTGGATTAAAAAAAGAGTCGAGGACAAAAAAAGACGAATCGACCCTGAAGCGGTCAAAATTTTAGCTTTTTTTGTTGGTAACAATTTAGCCAGAATCGATAATGAAATTGAAAAACTAGTCACTTTTAGGGGCCGAAAAACTATTTTACCAGAAGATGTCAGATTGTTGGTCAAGCCAGAATTTTCTCCGGGTATTTTTAAGTTAATTGATAATATTGCCGCAAAAGACTTAAAAAAAAGCCAGAATATTTTACAGCAGTTGCTGAACGCTGGCGAAAATCCACTTTATATTCATTCTATGATTGTTTATCAATTTAGAAATTTAATTATAATTAAATCCTTGTCAAATTTGGGTGCAGCTGAGATTAGAAAAAAGACTAAATTACATCCTTTTGTGATTCAAAAAAGCCTTAGCCAGATCAGGAATTTTTCTTTTGAAAATTTAAAAAGAATTTATGCTAAATTATTGGACGGCGAGATTGCGATTAAAACCGGCAAAATTGAACCCAGGTTGGCTTTAGAGCTGCTTGTTGTAGCTTTATTGGGATGATAGAATAGTATTAGAAAATTCTAAATCCTAATATCTAATTTCTAAACAAATTCAAATTTCCAAAATTCAAAACAATAAGTTTAGGATTTAGTGCTTAGGACTTCGGATTTCCCCCGATCGAAATCGGGGGCAAAGGAGGTTTGTGTTTTTTGGGATAAAAAAATATCTTTTTATTTTAATTTTTTTGATTTTTGTTTTGGGAATCAGTATCAACCCAGTTCATGCTCAAGAAATGCCTATTCCTATATCGGTAGCTAATTTAAATATTTTTGTTCAAGTTGATGAAGGTGGTCAATTATCAGTTTCCGAACTTTTTTCGTTTTCAGAGAAACCATCGGGAATATTCTCTTGGCAAATTAATGCGGAAAAAATTTCCGACCTCAAGATTATGAAAACAGGACAGCAGTTATCAGATTCAGCTTATCAGGTGAAAAAGTTTCAGGGGCAGACAAAAATTTTAGGCCTTTCCAGTTTGGCGCCAGGAGAAATTTGGCGAATAGATTATAAAGAAAGAGGTCAATTCACACCCAAAAAAGACAGTCTTGAGTTTCGTTTCCAGCCGATTAAAAATTCCGGGATCAGTATTGCTCATTTAAATGTTTCTATTAGATTCCCAAGAAACTTAAATCCTCAAAAAACCAACCAAAATCTTTATGCCATTCACGGCGTAGAAAATCCCCAATATTTTTATTCTGCAAACACCCTTTTTTATAAAGGCACCAATTTTTCTCCTTATAGTAGTTTTGTCTGTGTGTCTGATTTAGAAAAAGATATTATCCAAATTCCTTTGGGCACCCGGATATTAGCCGCTTTAAATCTAACTGGTTTAGATTTTTGGTTAGCGATTGCAGTTGGTCTTCCATTAATCACTTTTGTCATACTTTTTCTGATGATTTATATCAGGCGAAAACGAGAAAATATCAGAGTGCTTCAAGAAATAATTACCGAGCCGCCAAGCAAAATGAGCCCGATTTTGGTTGGCGTTTTGTTTAGACAGAAAATTAGCTCTCGGGAAATTGCCGCTGAGATTTTAGATTTGGCCCAAAAGGGATATTTGATAATTTCTGAAAAACCCTCGGGCTTTAATTTAGGGGAGAGAAGATCACTCGTCGGTTTGGCATCCTATGATCAAGCCCTGACTGACGAATTACTCAAAGGTCATCTTAAAGAGACTTTAACCAGTTTTGAAGAGCAGCCGCAAAAAGAATTGTTCTCTGAAGCTGTGAGTAAAATTCATAATAAAGCTTATGAGAAAATTGCCCGTTTAGGTCTTTTTATCTTAAATCCCAAAATAGTTGCTTTGCGTTATAAAATATTCGGTATCTTTCTTTTCTTTTCATCTGCTCTGGCCTTTTTTATTGCTCCTCGTTTTGTTGACCCTCCCTATATTATTTTTGCTTTTTTTGGCGCCGCTTTAGCTTCTCTTGTAATTGTAGGCATTTCAGGTTCAATGCCGCGTCGAACCAAAAAAGGGCAAAAAGCTTTAGCAAATTGGTTGGCATTTAGAAAGTATTTGATTGAATATCCGGAGAAAGTTGGCCATTCAGAAATTTATCGGGAAAAATTTATCAAGTTTTTACCCTATGCTGTTATTTTAGACTGCGAAAAAGAGTGGGCGGATCATTTTGCCAAAGTGCCTTTCCATCTCCCCGATTGGTATTTATCCTATTCTAAAATAACAGAGCTCCCTGAATTTTGTAAAAAACTCTATCCTTTGATCGATACAATTACCAAAACCATTCTTGCCCTAAAAGAACCAATTTTGTAGAACGTCTAATTTAATAGTTTTATTTCACGCCCGTGTAATAATTTGGAGATTCGATGCCTCCTCTTTTTGAGAACGGGAATATTATATAACTAATTTTGCCAATTAAGTACTCTTTGGGCAAAGTGCCCCAGATCCGGGAATCATTGCTATTTAGGCGATTATCTCCCAGGACAAAAAATTCTCCATTTTTTAGAGTCCATTTATTTTGAGCTGAGAACTGCGAAGTAGACAAATCTTTAGGCAAATAGCCTTCCATTAATTTTTTGTCATTAATATATATTCTTTCATCTTTTACCTCGATAGTTTCTCCGGGCAAGCCGATAATCCTTTTGATATATTTTTCTTCGAGTTCGCCCGGAAACTTGAAAACCATCACGTCGCCCCTTTTGGGTTTTCCCAATAACACATTTAGTTTATTAACAAAAAGATATTCTTTTTCATAAAAATTAGGTTCCATACTGGAGCCTGCAACAACAAAAATGCTGGCTACAAAAAGATGAACCATATAAATTATCATAGTTAACAGAATCACTATTTTGCCGAGATCAAAAACTCTTGCTAACCAGACAAAGAGGGTATTTTTCTTATTTACTTCTTTCAATTTCCCCCTCCTTTATATATAGGGTTTAGGTAGGGCATAGTGTTATTTTTTGCTTTTTGATTTTTTAGTCCTAACTTGTTTTTTCTTAGTCTTTTTTTGTGCCTCAGTCTTTTTGCTTGCTGTTTTACCTTTTGCTCCGCCTACGCCAAGGCTTCGGCGGACAGGCTTTTTAGTTTTGACTTTTTTAGGTAGTTCTAATTTAAGTTTGGCTAATTTTTCTTGCAGTTTTGATTTAATTCGGTTAGCTTTATTTTTATGAATAATATTATTTTTGGCAGCTTTGTCTACTAAAATAATCACCTCTTTGACTTTTTGAGGGACATCTTTTTTCTTTGCTTGCAAACTTTTTTGGGCTAATTTTTTGGCCTCCCTGATCTTTCTTTTAATTTGGAGATTTCTAATTCGTCTTTTTTTAGATTGTCTCAAAGCTTTTTTAGCTGATTTTATTTGGGGCATGTTCCTTCTTAATTTTCAATTTTCAAATTCCAATTTTCAAACACGACGTTATTGAAAATTTTATTTTTTTATCCTTTCTAAAGGATATCAAAAAATTACTTAAATTGCAATATTTTGAAATTATGCTATAATTAAAACATCAAGGAGAGGCAGTTCGTACCTTGACATTTTTGTGTATCTACCACTAAGGAGGCGATGAGAGATGAGAATACTTGGAAAATGCCCAAATTGTCAATCTCAGGATTCAATATATGAATTCAAAGCGCCTGACGACAAGTTTTCTGTAAGATGTGATAATTGTGGAGAGACTTGGGATGAGTATTTTAAATTGTGCAGAGAAGAAGGGGAAAAAGGCAACTTATTGATTCCAGTTCGGGTTGATATTGATCATCGTTTTGTGAAACTTAGAGTGCCCCTTTCATTGTCTGAAATTCCATTTTCTCATCTGATCATTCAGGTCCTTAATGCCGCCTTAATGCAAAGATTCGATTTAGAAGTTTGCCTTGCTACAGAAGGTGGTGTTCAGGGTTCAGTGAATACAAAAGGTTGCCCAAAAGGCGGGGTGGAACTTAGGAATGATTACGATAGCGTTGGACTTTGGGCTGACATCGACTATCTAGCCCTTATTCACCCGACATTACAATTCGTTCTAGATTGGTATGCTCAATTGTTGATTATTCTTTTTGAAGATGAAATGATTATTGATGGACACAATTTTGGTCGGGGAGCAATTCTTAAACTTAATGAAGAAGAATTACCAAAAGCGCTTCAAATCCTTTCCTTCGCTTTATACAAAAAAACTGGTAGTCGCGGATTTGCCGCCAAAGTATTTGAGAGACTCGAAAGAGAGCTTAGGAATCCACTTGGTGCTCCTTATCTTGCTGGTTTAACACCTGAGGATATCGCCAAATTTTTTGTAGAGCCACCTCTTGGCTAATATTGTTCCAAATGGCCGTGATAGGTTTTTATTAAAAAGCCACCACGGCCCTTTTTATTTGACAAAGCGACTTTGGCTATGGTATATTAAATAGTCAAACTTTTTGAGGAGTAAAAATGGAATTAACGTCAAAACAACAAACAACCGAGTTAATCAAAAAAAGCCAAAATATTTTGCTTTTAAGCCCCCAGGCAGATGGAGATAGCATCGGAGCCGAGATTGCTCTTTTTTTAATCTTTAAGAAAATGGGCAAAAACCCAGTTATGGTTTGCTCAGAAGACATCCCTTCTATTTTATCATTTTTACCCCAGATTCCTGAAATCCAAAAAGATCTTTCTGTATTGCGCGATCTTGTCATTTCTTTAGATTGTAGTCAGGCGAAAGTCGCCAAATTAGGTTATAAAATGGAGGGCGACAAATTAAATATTATGATTACTCCTCAAAAAGGCAGCTTTTCTGCCAAAGATATTTCAACCAATCAGGGAGCTGCCAAATTCGATTTAATTATTATTTTGGATACAGCCGATTTGGATATGCTAGGCTCCTTATACGATGACAACGCTGAGATATTTTATAAAACCCCGGTGATTAACATTGATCATCATGCTTCAAATAACTATTATGGCAAAGTTAATTTAGTTGATTTAACTGCCACTTCAACTTGTGAAATTTTGACCTCCATTGTTGAAGCTTTAGGCGAAGAAAAAACTTTAATCGATGAAGATATTGCTACAGCGCTTTTGGCGGGCATAATTTGCGATACCGGCAGTTTCCAAAATGCTAATACCACGCCAAAATCTTTTACTGTTGCAGCTCAATTAATCGCCCAAGGCGCCAGGCAACAGGAAGTAATCAAGAATGTTTATAAAACCAAACCGCTTTCCACTTTAAGATTATGGGGCCGAATTTTAGCCCAGATCAGAGAAGACAAAGAGCATAAATTTATTTGGTCTTTGGTAACCCTAAGAGACTTAGAGCAAACCTCAGCCAGAGAGAGCGAAATTTCAGGAGCAATGGATGAGCTTTTAACTTCTGCACCATCAGCTGATATTATTATTTTGTTATCTGAGAGAGAAGATGGCATCTATGGCAGTATTAGAACTGCCAAGGGCGCTGATGCAGTTGAAATTGCTAAAATGTTTGGCGGCGGCGGACACTCTAAAGCAGCCGCTTTCCAGCTCAAAAATACTAATTTAGCCACAGTTGAAAAAGAAATGATCGAAAAAATTAGAGAATTTCAGAAAAAACGTCAAGCCTGAGAGTTGAAATAGATTTTACTTTTTCTTTTTTTGTTATATAATTAGAAATAGTTATGAAAGGTAATAAATTGATTGTAAAATACAAAGAACACAAAGAGGATACAGGCTCTGTTGGAGTCCAGATTATTCTTTTAACTAATCAAATCTCAGAACTGGTTTCCCATCTTAAAAAACATAAAAAAGATCAAGATTCCAAAAAAAGTCTCTTGAAAATGGTCAACAAACGCAGGAAATTATTAAATTATTTAGCTAAGACTGATGCCAAAAAATATAAAAAAATAATCGCTGATTTAAAATTAAGAAAATAAGAGGCTGGGAAACCCAACAGTAAGGGGACCAACTAAATTAAAATCTTTTTTAGTTTAGTTGATCTTCTTACGTTCTCAGCTTCCTGAAGGGGAAGATAGAAGAAAATGCAAAAATCAAAAATCAAAATGCAAAATAACGAAAAAAAATTCAAAATTAAATTAGCCGAAAACGACTTAGAACTTGAAATCGGCAAAATGGCTGAGTTGGCTTCAGCTGCGGTAACCGCCAAATATGGAGAGACGGTTGTTTTGGCGACTGTGGTTGTTGGCGAAGAGCCCAAAGAGAGTGCTAGTTTTTTCCCAATGATGGTTGATTATGAAGAGAGATGGTATGCGACTGGTAAAATATCAGGTTCGAGGTTTGTTAAAAGAGAAACCAGGCCATCGGAAGAAGCAACATTGGCTGCGCGAATGATTGATCGACCCTTAAGGCCGCTTTTTCCTAAGGATTATCGTAATGATGTCCAAATTATTATCACGGTTTTGTCAGCTGATCTAGAGCATGATCCTGTTGTTGTGGGTATGATTGCCGCCTCAACAGCTTTAATGCTGAGTCCCGCTCCTTTTGAGGGGCCAGTTGGTGCAGTGAGAGTGGGAAAAATTGATGGCAAATTAAAAATTAATCCCAAAATGAGCCAAATGGAAAATTCGGATTTAGATTTAATAGTGGCTGGGACTAACGAAGCTGTTATAATGTTTTCAGGTAAGGCCAAAGAAATTTCTGAAGCAGATTTTTTGAAAGCCGGAAAGGTTGGTTTTTCTGCCCTACAACCTATTATAGACTTGCAGAAGAAAATTTGTCAGAAATTAAAAATTCCCAAAGCAAATCATGTTGCGCCTCAAAAGGAATTAGAAAAAAAAGTCTCAAAATTCTTGGGTGATAAATTAGCTAAACTAGCCGCTGAAGTAAATGTAGAGAAAAGACAAGAAGGGGCATCGGAATTCGAAAAGGAGGTTTTAACTAATTTTGAAGGTACCTATAAACAAGTAGATATCAAATCCATTTTTGAAAAAAAATTAGAAGCTGAAATTAGAAAATCAATTCTAAAAAAAGGAATTCGTCCTGACGGCCGGAAGCCAGATGAGGTTCGCCCTATTTCAGTTGAAGTTGGTTTGCTGCCCCGAACTCATGGTTCAGCTTTATTTAAAAGGGGTCAAACTCAAGTTTTGACTGTCACTACCCTAGGTTCGCCTTCGCGGGAGCAAGTAATCGAAACTATGGGAGAAGAAGCAACAAAAAGATATATGCATCATTATAATTTTCCCCCTTTCTCAGTTGGAGAAATCAGCCCTTTAAGGGGAGCTTCTAGGCGAGAAATCGGGCATGGAGCTTTGGCTGAAAAAGCTTTGGGAGCGGTTACTCCTAAAAAAGAACTTTTCCCTTATACAATTAGAGTCGCTTCTGAGGTTTTATCTTCCAATGGCTCAACCTCTATGGCAGCGGTTTGCGGCAGCAGCCTGTCTTTGATGGACGCAGGCGTACCCATTAAAGAGCCAGTCGCTGGCATTGCTTTAGGCTTGATTTTAGAGGGCAAAAAACACATTATTTTGACTGATATTATGGGCATTGAAGATTTTGCTGGTGACATGGATTTTAAGATCGCAGGAACTAAGAATGGTATGACTGCCTTTCAAATGGATGTGAAAACTGACAAAATAAATTTTGATATAATCGACTCCGTTTTAGAGCAAGGCGAAAAAGCTCGTCTACAGATTTTGGAGGAGATGAATCAGGTAATCTCAAAATCAAGAAAGCAATTATCAGAACACGCTCCCACAGTGAGTGTGATTAAAATTCATCCCGATAGGATTAGAGATGTGATTGGACCTGGTGGAAAAGTGATTAATCGGATTATTGATCAAACGTCTACCGCGATTGACATTGAGCCTGATGGCACAGCGACCATTTCTGGTCAAAAAAATGATGGCGTCCAAAAGGCAAAAAATTGGATCTCGGATTTAACTCATGAAGTAAAAGTTGACGAAGTTTTTTCTGGAAAAGTGACCAGAATCCTTGATTTTGGCGCTTTTGTGGAAATTTTGCCTGGTCAGGAAGGGTTGATTCATATTTCTAAATTAGCGCCCTATCGGGTTAAAAAAGTTTCAGATGTGGTCAAAGTGGGTGATGTAGTGCCCGTTAAGGTGATTGAAATTGATTCACAGGGCAGAATCAATTTATCCCTACAAGCAGCTAAAAGTAAAAAACAGTAAACAGCAAACAATTAACAGTAAGTAAGAATTTTAAGTTGTTAACTGTTATTTGTTAATTGTTAACTGAAAAACTTGACATTTAAAAATCCTTTTGCTATAATAGAAGTAAATCAACCCGGTCTCTATTTCAAAAATTTTTAGTCGAAAATTTTCAAAGGAACTTTTTAAATATCAAAAAGAGACTTTCAGAATAATCAGATTAGATTATGAAAAGATTAACTCTTAAAATAAGACATCATAAAAAGCTCTAAGTTTTTTTGAGTTTAATTTTAGTGTTGCCGATTTTATTCGGCTTTTAGATCTAATTTCGAAAGGAGAAAAATGTTGAGTACAACGAAATCCCGACAGATGTCGGGACAAACCCAAGTTCAGGCGTTGCCTGAGGCTAAGAAAACTCAGCCCAAAGCTGATCCGCTTAGGGCGGAAAAAATGAAAAAACGAGAAAAATTAAGAATTATCCCTTTGGGAGGTTTGGGGGAAATTGGAAAAAATATGACCGCCTTAGAATATGGGGATCATATTCTTGTTATTGATTGCGGTTTAATGTTTCCAAAAGAAGAAATGTTGGGTGTAGATTTAGTAATCCCTCAAACAAAGTATTTAGAAGATAATCGAGATAAAATCTGTGGTATATTTATTACTCATGGACATCTTGATCATTCAGGTGCATTACCTTATATTTTACCTAGATTACGTTGTCCCGTATATGCTGCAAAATTGACAACTGAAATGATTAAGGAGAAATTTAAAGAATTTTCCATTGAAAATGCTCAGATTAAACAGATAGATCCAGGACAAAAATTTCAACTGGGTGTTTTTAAGATTGAAACGTTAGCCTTATCGCATACTATTCCTGATGAAATGGGTTTAATTATTGATACACCAGTTGGTAGATTTGTCTATATTGTTGATTTTAAGTTTGACTTTCAAAATATTGAAGAACGAAAGATATTTCGAAACTTAGCGGATATTGGTAAATCTGGGGTGAGATGTCTTTTT
>SDBU01010119.1_pt1 | contig 10499 bp, 6 predicted proteins | sample 2277071 | NCBI WGS metagenome assembly SDBU01 (sample SAMN10397929, study PRJNA504765) | marine sediment metagenome | isolation source: marine sediment core GS08_GC12, 126 cmbsf | place: Arctic Ocean: Gakkel Ridge, Loki's castle | collected 2008
TGCATAAATCACCAGATATTGAGGGTTAAGTGGGTATTATCTGGTGATAATTTAAGCAATAAATACATTATATCCTATTATTATTAATAAAGATACATAATATTTCAGGGGCGACTACCTAACGTTTGAGTTCACCTGCATTTTGTAGAATAGCGGAAAAACGTCATGTGGACTGATTAGTTATGTGATCTTATCATCACTATAATCAAGGAATTAATGTAAAATATGCTCGGACGATTTCATGCTTTGTATTATCCTTTTTTAGTTATTCGGCTTAATCATTAATAGAGATTTATGAATACTTTCTACCACTTCGGTCCAAGCTTCATCCGGATTTTTTGATGATGCAATTGGCGTTTTAGGAATGCCTTGCAGTTCTCCAATTGGTAATATATTCCAGACACATTCTCTCAATTGAATAGGAACTACCACTTTTTTCTTTAGATAATGACCTTTCAAAGCATTTTGGAGTTCAATCGAATAACAAAATTCAGAAGCAATAAAGTCACTACTGATCAAGCATAGGACCAATGTAGCTTCTTCTAAATGGTTCATGATCTCTTGTTCCCAAATCTGCCCTGGAGCGATTTCCCCATCTTCCCAAATTACAAGCTTTTCTATTCTCACTAAAGACGACAAATGATTAACCAATTCATTCTTGTAGATGTGGTCTTTATTAGAATAGGAAATAAAAGCCTGAATGGGGCTTATTTTATCTTCTGATTTTGACTCAATTTCCTGAAGCAAATTATCAATTTTAAATTCCTTTTTCAAAACACCACTAAAAAAGGTTTTGTGTCCTGCTTCTTTATGCCCAATCAAATCTGCGTATTCGATTTCAACGTGTGAATCCAATAATGGAATCAGTTCGCGTAGTTGCTGGAATGGAAATAATGAATTGACCTTTCTAATAGTATTTCTAATAATTAAAAATAATTCCTTTCGATCAATTCCCACAGCCCATACGCTGATTCTTTTTTCCTCTTTGTCTACTCTGATGACTGCTTTAGCTTTTTGATAATTTAAAATTACCCCCGTTCTCCAGAATGCATTCTGCTTAATGTAAGAATGAAGCCTTACCAAAATTTTAGGGAAAAGATCGTTATATAAAAATTGATACTCAAATGATAATTTAATGGAATTTTCAATTTCAAATTCAATTGAAGGCTCATTGATTGGCAGCAAGTCTGGAATTACAAATAGATCTTCTCCTAATTGAAAAAGCAACTCGAATTCACGCATTACTCCGACAATAAAATTTAATTTATTTGCTGGATAGCTCTGAGAGTCAGAACCCAGTACAGATTTAACATCTTTCATGTTAAATCTTCCATTTGCAATTTGAATTTGTTGAGAATTAATGATCTTATAAATTGCTCTTGTAATCCAACCAGGATTCAATATTTGAGTATTATATAAGGAGAGATTTTTAAAATGAATAATTACGCCTAAATCATTCAGGAATTCCGATAAGCTGTTTTGTGAATTACTTTCATTAATGCCATAATTCTGGCAGAGCTCTTGAAAGTATTGGTAGCTTATATAATCATAATTAGAGTGCTCAAGTTCTTCTTTTATCCGATACCAGGAGTCTGGTAAATCTATATTTGTATCCTTTGATTCGTGTATTTCTTTTTTTAGAAGATTTATTAGGTTTTCAAATCCTTCATTGGTGAGACATGAGATCCTGCAAAATGACCTAATATTTGAATATTTCTGATTTAAAAACAATTCGTTAATCGCATAGGAAGTATTTTGATCTATTTTGTTTGTTATAATAATTACCGGAACCTGCCCAACTCTGTTGTTCAAGCTTTTTAACCAATATTCGATCCTATTTTCTCGCCTTGAGTCAACAACTAATAAGTAAATGGTACGCTTGGTAAAAAAGATTTGATGAGTTGAATGCATAATTTCTTGGCCACCAAAATCCCAAAATTTAATTTTGGTTGGTCGATCCTTACCTTCAATAAAATAGTCTCGAATACTAATCCCATGTGTTACAACTTGACGGTGATCAAACACAACATCAGTAAACCGATTTACAATTGAAGTTTTACCAACACCCCCATCACCAATTAATACTACCTTGATTTCATTTATTGATTTACTTTTACTAACAGCATGTAAATATGAGCTTATAACTGTATTTCCTTGTTTTATAATTTCTAATGGAACATTGCTTATTGGATTATTTTCAAAGTACATCCCATGATTCCGGTAATCGAATTTCCACTTGATAGGTATTCCCAAATGAATTAATTCTAGACCTATTTCACTAAGATTATTATTTCTGAAATCAATTAGGTTCAAATTAGGTAAAAGGTGAATATTATCTATTGAGGTTAATTGATTATCAGATAAGTTTAGGATCTCAAGGTTCTTCAGTTTTTGTATTTCACTTGGAATTTTAAGAAGCCCTAAGTTGCTTAAATCAAGATATTTACTTAAACTAAGTTCCACTTCCTCTATTCTTGCTAATGCTTTTTGCTTACTCATGATAATACCTTTTTATTGCTCTATATTAGAATTATAACTTATTTATATCGCCTAACGCCATAATGAGCAATCCAATGACCACCCATTGAATTTTGAAAAAACGATAAAGTGGAAAACAGACATGGACCATCGAAAAAGGCGCAGGGTCACAAGTCTGTTCCATCATAGTATTAGCGAAATTACCTGCCTCTACAGTCATTTGGGAACGGGCCTCTAGAGGTCCCTTGCAGCAGATTGTTAGGAAGCACTTCGACTATTTGGGTTAGGAGAACTGATTTCAAGAGTGCGAGCACGAATTAGCAATGCACTCATCAGCCGATCATAACCCTTTTTCTCAAATAGATCAACCCATTGCCAGCGTTGTAATCTCCTCGGCACATCGCACTGTTCCAGTTTTACTGGAATAAGATATATAGCTCCCTCTGGCTGTTCATCAGCAATATCAAGAGCAAATTTGATTTCTTTTTGTACATACCCAGTCTTGTTGATGGAATTGTGCGATAGACATACGACGACAACATCCGAAGTGCGAACTGCTTGTTGGATTTCAAGTTGCCAATCTTGTCCAGGTAACAGTTTTTCTTCATCAAGCCATGGATCTACATTGTCCTCCTTTAAACGGCGATAAAGCTCTTGGATTTTAGGTTTATCAGTTTTTGAATGACATAAAAATACTCGCAAAGTCCGCTTAGAAGCATTGGGTGAAAAATCTATGCTTGTGAAAAATTCCTGAAAAATGTTATTAAACTCTGAAAGGTCAATGGTACGTCTCTTATCAATTGTCTTAGGTTCAATAATAGACTCAGCATTAGAAAAAGTAATGGCAGATTTATCTGCTTGCTCAACCCATAATCCAAAGTTTTTAAAACCGTTATTGTATGTCCAATCGTAAGTTTTGTATAATTCGGAAAAGTAAACTTCTCTATCTTTGTTCTCAATATAAATAAAATGAAATGGATTATCCCCTTTAGAAGTCCGACGACCATTTTGATCTTTAAAGTCGTTTATGTGAACACCAAGTATGCCATTTCCTCTTCTGTAGCTTTCGACTATCTCATACCTTATCCACTTGCGTTGCCACGTTCTTTGGCCGATAAGGACAACAGTAACTGATGTTTTACTAAGCGCTTTATGTATATTTCTTTTAATTGTCTGATCGCCCATTCCTTTGATGGAATCCCACTGCAACTCGTCCCAGAATCCATCAGCATTCCTACGGGCGGTCACCCAACTATTTCTGACAATATTTGCCCGCCATAGGTCATTTTGGTAATCGAAAGTGAAGTACAGCCGTCTATTCATTGCACTCTTCCAATTTTATGTGAATTAGTACGAATTCCTAACGTGATAGCTCTGCGACATGAAAATTATTTGTATAGTTCATAATGACTAAACTTAACAAATTTTAACCTCCAAAACCCAAGTTTCGTGCAAACAGCCCTTCACGTCTGTAGCAGCGGGTGTTAGCTGAGTTTAGCAATCATTATTTCCCTTTAATAAGATGTTTATTTTTCTGTGTTTTAAACAATAATTCTTCATTTTTATCATAAATAGATATTTCATCAATTAAACCTTCCATAGAGGGATCTTGTTTAAGTGGCCAAAATATTTCGAGTATATTCTCTAAATCTAAAACTCCTATTAAACAGGATTCTTGATGTTTAGAAATGCCATAATTATGATATAATAAAATTTCAACTTCACAACCTGCCACAAGTAAATCTTCAATCATTAATTTTCGTGCAGGTTCTAAATATTCATTATTTTTTGTATATTGCTCATAAATGACACCAAGAAGAAATAAATAATCATCAGAAAACCATTGAAACATATCACGGTAACGTAATTGATAGGATAATGATCTATATATTTCTGGATACTTTAATATAGCATCAGAATCGTCATAATATAATGTTAAATCAGAACCAGCATTACCATATTCCAAAATAAAATTTGGAGGATCCATTCGTAGGGGACCATACCATGCGGTAGTAAAAGTTTTTCTATAGTTATTTGAAAATTTGATTTTATTGTTGGAAGTTGTTACTTCGCGGTCACCATAAAATTTAGTTTTTTCACCAAGCCTCATCCTTAGTTCAGCTTTATAAATTGTTAATTTCCTTTTTGAGACATTGGACAACTTGATACTTATAGCAGCTGAGGGGTTTTTTAAATAGGTTTCAGTTCGTTTATTAACTTGTTTTTTAAGGTTATTGTATATTTCGACCAATTCATCATTAGATTTCGATACTATGTCAGGAAATAGCTCTTGAATCTGCATAGCATCTTTAAGAATCTTTGTAAGAAGCATACGACTACCAAAACCCTGCATATTAGCAGTTGAAATATGTGGGATTTTAATATCAGTAATATCAATTTGAAGATATACCTTTGGTGTTGAAAGTTTTATTATTAAAACAGTCAATATTGAAAGAAATAGAAATAATAAACCAATTCGTGGCAATAAATTTTTGGAAAAGGTTCTTAGCCAGAGGAATCTCTTAAATATAAAAAATATTGAAATAATTATTATAATTGTAACAAGAAGGTGAAAAAATTTGATTTGATAGTTTAATAATAAATACAAATTTTGAAAAATTAATGCTACTGTAACAAAAGAGCCAAATACCCAAAATATTATACTCGAAAGAAAAGGATACTTGGAGATTAATATATCAATTTTTCGAATTATTTCTCGCATAGAATTAAACCTCAAGACAAATAATAACAAATATCTTTAACATGATCGAAGATAATTCTAAATAACAATCCATACTAATTTGACATTATTGACAATCTCGTGTCTTTCAATTTATCAAATCGAAACATTCTTACTCCCACCATCATACTAATCATATCCATATAGACCAATAATATATACTGAGCCTCGGATGTTTTCCAAAATGGAAATTCTGTTTCAACAAAAAGGCTATACATTTGAAGCAATCAGTAATTCGCTACAGTCTGGCTACAGATATATCAATAATTGCTGGAACTATGAGACTATATACTACTTATTAGAATGTAATTATTTTAGTAAATTATCGTCCCTGGCTCCTGTTTTAGACGACAATTAAACAATATCAGAGTGTAGCGAAGCCAGGTTATCGCGCCTGCTTTGGGAGCAGGGGGTCGGGAGTTCAAATCTCCCCACTCCGACATTTTATTTGTTAACCAGCGCGTCCCGACATACAATGTCGGGAGTTCCCTGTCCGCCGAAGCCATGCTGACGCACTAATCGTGCTATGGCAGGCAGGCCTTGGCGCAGGCGGGAAATCTCCCCACCCCGACTCTATTTTTCCCATTTTTCCAGCCTTTGTTGTATGAGGGTCGCCAGTTCACTGTCCATCGTCGCACAGGTGTAGATGGGAAATCTCCTCACCCCGACCGACGACAACCCTCGTTTTACGACGGTATTTCACTTTTTTATACAGATATTGATTATGTATGATTAGGTTACTGGTATTCAAATAATACCATTTGTAGGACACGTTTTTGAAGGACAGACACTTATCCCCAAGTTTTCAGAAAACCGGTAATTAGGAAATACACGGCCTGCGTAGCTTAAACTGTGGGGATAATTTTATTCATCGACAAGCTGTTACCTTGTCGGACATGTGCGTCAAGCATCCTTGCTTGACGACTTTGAAGTTTGACTTATCGACAAGTTGGGAGTTTATCGTACCATGTATCTTTAGAAGGAAGCGTCCGGCTGAGCAAATCCGGTAAGAAAAATTGAACCGATCCTCTTATCATATTTCTAATCAACTTAATATTAAATAATTTGCACCTGACATTTTCCGATATGAATTACCAATTTTATCACATGAATGATTCGGGTCGGTGGCCGAAAATAGTTAGACCGTCAGGTTTACTCCTTTTCAGTGTATTGATTGCCGGTACACTGGGTTATTCTCAAAATTTTGAAGGTGTAAATGTTTATGATCTGCCCCATGATTTCCAGGCGGTGATCGATTCAATCCAAGTGGAAGTACTTAATGCTTTTGAAGGTTCCCGGATCACTACCGGCTGGGAGCAATACGTTTATAATCTGGGTAATTCATTGCATATAAAAACCAGGCTGAGCACAGTGCACAGATTACTGCTGTTCTCCGCGGGAGAGGACGTGACCAGGAAACTTCTGATTGAAAGCGAACGGAATCTGCGTCAGGTACCTTTTTTAGCCGATGCAAAAATCTACCTCCGGCAGGTGGCTGGTTCGACGAATGTAAAGGTAGTAATATATGATCAGTGGTCCACAACACCGGGAAGCGGCATCAAACACTTGGGAGGCCAATGGACCTACTGGTTTGGATTAAGGGAAAGCAATATTTTCGGATCGGGGCAAACTCTTTCACTTTCATATCACCATGGTTTTCTGAAATCATATTTGAATTTAGAGTACTATAATCCATCATTTTTAAAAGGACAGCTAAAGTATTATATTTTGATTAGTGAGTCGGATGAAGGACGTGGAATGATTGCTAATCTGACAAAACCACTCCGTTCAAAAACTGATCGTAATGGCTTTCAATTATCATATAGCACGCAGACTGGGACTAAAAGGGTATTCTGGGATGCCAATCAATTTGATATACTAAATGATGACGGACTACCTGTAGGTATTATTAAAGGTAATTCCAATTCTGTAATTGAGTTTACAGATGTAAAAACCACCAGTATTTATGGTGCTTACACCCGCTCGTTCGGCCTCGATTTGAAGTTTAATACTAACTATTTCTTTTCCGTCTACCGTCGCCAATCTCCCGACAATTTGCTGTATATGGCGGGTATCGAAGAATTTTATAAGCCGGCAGCGTTTCAATTGCCCACTTATGATGATCGTCTGGTTGGCGTCAAATTCGACCTCTATGCCAGTGATTACAGCACCACCAGGAATTTCAAGCAATTGAAGTGGACGGAAGATATTGAACAGGGCTGGGCTGCGTCATTGGTTATCGGGCGGAATCTGGGGATCAGCAGTGGGGATGAACCGGAGTATTATCTGGCGCCGCATTTCAGCATTTCAAGTGATGCCGATGGTGTTAATTACATTCTATTGGATCTTGCCTCAGCCTGGTTTTACCGTCCCGGCAGCGGAACGGACCGTGGTAAATTTTCCGCCAACCTGGAGTGGATCAGCAAACCGATCGACATTAATTCAAATCTAGTAGCGGTGGAATGGTCCCATTTATTCCAGGTGCACCCTACCACCCAGTTGTTGCTGGGGGAATTCAATGGTTTATACGGGTATCCGAATTATTATTATGCCGGGCAGGCCCGCTATAAATTATTGCTTGAATCCCGCTTTCTGCCGGCGGTCGAAATTTTTACGATAGCACCGGTGCTGACAGTTTTTTATGTTGGTGGTAATACCTTTCCCGCCGCTCAGGATTTTAGCTTTAATAATCTTCATCACGCGGTTGGAATCGGATTGCGGCTTGGTTTAACACGCTCGGCCAGTTCGGTAATAAATCATATCAATCTGTCCTGGCCGCTTGAAAAAGGTCTGCCAAAGCCGGTCCTCTCGATTCAATCGAAAACGACCCTCTAGACCGCCTCGACTACCAGGACCGGGAGTCGTGAAAACCGTGTTTTTCCCGCTGTCATTATAGCTGTCGATTAGACTACGATTACATTATATACCAACCGGATTGATAAAAGTAGTCAGATAAGTCCAAACAGTATTATTGAATTGTTTATTTAGTTGGGAAATTAGCTTGAGTATAGAGCCGTACATTATGTTCCGCAGAAGTAGTGTAATAAAAATCAAATTAATTATTTTGAATTATTGGTAATTTTTCATGTGAATGAATTTTGTAATACATGTAATTTTATCAGTTGTTAGATTGAATAAACCATCAGACTTTCAATATTCCAATAATAATTCAAAGTCAATTTATTGAACTGGTATGCCACAGAAAAAAGTAGATAAAAAAATCATGATTGTTGACGATGATTCAATAATCGGTGAAATCTTAACGCAGGCATTTAAATCTGAGGGTTATGAACCATATTACGCCGGGACAGCCGACGAAGCTCTCTCAATTTTGAAACATGTAAATATTTTTATTTTTTTCCTCGACTTGAAATTACCGGGTATATCTGGGATCGAATTATGTCGAAGAATTAAGAAAATTAATCCAGTGGCTTATGTATTCGCAATCACCGGCTATGCGGAAATGTATGATTTAAAAGAAGCTCGAAAGGCTGGATTTGATAATTATTTTATTAAACCGTTTCATGTCGACGAATTGGTCAAGGTTGCCAACGCTTCTCTAAAAGATCTTAAACGATGGCATGAGATATTGTTGGGAGCTCAGAATAAAAATTGAGCGGTTTACCTTTCCCTAACTCCACTGGAAGATTATAGAATAGAAAAAGTTGGTTAATAAGGAGAACAGTATGCGTCCAACAGTAAGTTTCTTGTCCACTGATTTGATCAAAAAGATTTATAGCGAAAGTATCATTGTTTTATCTACACTGGGGGTAGAAATCAATAACCAGGAAGTGCTGGCATTGTTAGCTGATAGCGGGGCTCAGATCAATGAGAAAAAGTCTCGGGCGATGATTCCGGATCATCTAATCCAACGCGCCTTGGACACCGCACCGGCTACTTTTAAACTTTTCGATGTTTTAGGTCGGCAGACAAATGATTTCTCGGGTAGTAAAATCCACTTTACGCCCGGATCGGCAGCGCTCAACATTCTCGATCATAATACCCAACAGATTAGAAAACCAACTACAACTGATTATATTAATTATGTCAAAGTCGTCAGTCAATTAGATAATATTGCTTCTCAGAGTACAGCCTTCATTCCAGCCGATGTACATGAAAAAATTTCGGATAGCTATCGTCTTTTCCTGAGCTTTCTATATGGCGAGAAGCCGGTTGTTACCGGTGCTTTCACAATCGCAGCTTTTGAAATAATGAAAGACCTGCAACTGGCTGTCCGTGGTTCTGAGTCAGCCCTGAAAGCTAAACCATTGACTATTTTTTCCTGTTGCCCTACATCACCATTGAAGTGGAGTGATGTTACCTCTCAAAATCTGGTCGACTGCGCCCGCTATTCGATTCCGGTCGAGTTCATTTCCATGCCGTTATCCGGATTCGTGGCGCCGGTTACTCTCACCGGTTCAATCATTCAACACGCTGCCGAAACACTCAGCGGACTGGTAATCAGCCAATTGGTCAATCCGGGAACACCGGTGTTGTGGGGCGGGTCACCGGCGGTTTTCGATGTACGCTATGAAACCACACCTATGGGCGCCATCGAAACCATGATGATCGATTGTGCCAATAATGAAATTGGGACTTATCTGGGATTACCAACCCAGGCCTATATCGCCCTCAGTGACGCAAAAATTCTGGATGCTCAGGCCGGCCTTGAAACAGGAATAGGCGCAACCCTGGCAGCCCTGTCCGGTATCAATAATATTTCCGGACCGGGCATGCTGGATTTCGAAAGCTGCCAAAGCCTGGAAAAACTGGTGCTTGATAATGAGATAGCCGGAATGTGTTTGCGCCTGGTGGAAGGGATTACGCCACGGGATGATTTTCCGGCTGTTCCATTGCTGCAGGAGTTACTCAGGGATGAGCACCTACTGATTTCGGACCATACCCGCAAATATCTTCGCACCGAGCATTATTTCCCGGGCGTTGTCATCGATCGGGCTAACCGTCCACGCTGGATTGAGGACGGTAGTCACACCCTGGGACAAAGAGCTGCGGCTGAAGTGGAACGGTTATTGAGGAGTTATTCGCCTTCAGGGATATCCGATGCAATCCAAAAAGACCTGCATGAATTGATGTCAAAAGAAGCCCGTAAATTCGGACAGGGAGAGCTCCCGTCATTAGATTAATGTCCGATCCGATTACACTGGATAGTGCTGCCATCCGACCGTCAAATCAAGCTGTTTTACAGGAGCAGGGAGTAGATAACAGCCATTCTATTTCACCCGCCGTACGCGATCTACTGATTAAGGCGCTGGACTCATTT
>SDBU01010120.1_pt1 | contig 10498 bp, 11 predicted proteins | sample 2277071 | NCBI WGS metagenome assembly SDBU01 (sample SAMN10397929, study PRJNA504765) | marine sediment metagenome | isolation source: marine sediment core GS08_GC12, 126 cmbsf | place: Arctic Ocean: Gakkel Ridge, Loki's castle | collected 2008
GGTGTGTTCTCCTTGTCGTATAAATCGAAACTGGGCATAGAAGCTAGCCACACCATAAACCTCACTCTCAGATACACCCAAAAAAAAGGCTATCTCTGAGATTGCTTCTTCAGGAAGATAGCCCAATTCCTCTTGCACCCTTTGTAGAACGGGGATTAAAGCTCCCCTCTGCCCGCGGTATGGAGCAAGAATCGGTGATAATCGCTCACGCATATCTAACCCCCGGAATAAAATTCAACCGCCAATTAATTTACCACCAAATGGTATATAATTCAAGCTTTTTGGTAGTTGCTTAATTGCCATTAAGGGTATAAGATAATAAGCATCATAATGGCACAGTGATTAGGCACCGGCTATTTAAGTAGGATATGAAAGGGGGTGATATGCACTGCTAATTATCAGATAGAATGTGTAAGCCTTGATTATGCCCGTAGGGCATTCAGATAATTTCTAGATTTGGCAACAAAGGCCTAAATAATTTAATAACTAAAAGTGATCTACTGAGGGGATAAAAATGGCTATAGAACTGGTTCATGTCGGATTTAGTAACATACTGGTAATAAATAGGGTTATTGCCATAGCTTCACCAAACTCAGCACCTATTAAACGTACAATCCAAGAAGGGAGAAATAAAGGGCTGCTAATTGATATGACCAACGGCAGAAGAACCAAGGCTGTTATCTTCACCGATAGCGGGCACGTTATTTTGGCTGCCCTTGCCCCAGAAACTATATCTGGCAGGTTACAAGCAAGTCGAGCAGGTTCAGTATTAAGACCAGAACTGAGCGATGAGAAAGGTGAGCTATAAAAGCCAAGCCCCATTCCACTTGCCGACAAGGTCATTACTCATAGTCCTCTCCGGTCCTTCAGGAGTAGGCAAAGATGTGGTTTTAACCAGGATGAAGGAACTAGGCTACCGTCTTGAATATATTATAACCGTAACCACACGACCTCAGCGAGCTAATGAGGCAGATAATGTAGACTATCACTTTATCTCCTCGGAAAAATTCCAGGAGATGATTTCTCGTAAGGAGTTATTAGAGTGGGCAAATGTCTATGGCAATTGGTATGGCGTGCCTAAGCAAGCAGTCAAACAAGCACTGGACAAGGGGCAAGATGTAATAGTAAAGGTTGACGTTCAAGGAGCAGCTACTATTAAAAAAATCCTGCCCCAGGCAGTATTTATCTTTCTCATATCCCCATCAAGGGAGGAACTTACCTCAAGACTCAAGCAGCGCCACACTGAATCAGCCTTCAACCTAGCCTTACGCCTAAAAACTGCCGAGGAGGAAATAAAACAACTACCCCTATTTGACTATATAGTAGCCAACAAGCGGGATGAGATTGACCTGGCGGTATCGGAGATTAAGGCTATTATTACTGCCGAAAAGTGCCGGGTAACTCCCAGGGAGATTGTTTTGTAAGCCGACTAGAATAGTAGGTGCAATAGCCAGGCAAACAAATAGCCTAGCCCACCACAGATAGGAAAGGTTAATATCCAGGCAGCGACAATATTACCGGCTACCCCCCAGCGCACTGCTGAAAGCCGCTTGGTAGCACCTACCCCCATAATAGCTGAGCTTATGCAATGGGTAGTGCTTACCGGAATACCAAGGCGTGAGGCTATTTCAATAACTGTAGCCCCTGAGGCTTGCGCGGCAAAGCCGTGAACTGGTCGGAGGGTAGTAACCCTCATTCCCAGTGTTTTAATAACTCGTCGGCCACCAATAGCCATACCGGCACTAATGGCCAAGGCTGATATAGCTATTACCCACCACGGAATTTTATCCCACAGACTGGTATCGTTATAAAAAATCACCAGTGCCATAGTGATGACGCCTATAGGCATCTGACCATCGTTTTTACCATGAGCATAAGCCACAAAGGCAGCAGATGGGATTTGCAAACGGCTGAAAAGACTCCGCATCTTATCCGGGGCGCTTTGCCGGAATAACCAATACAGGCAGACCATTACGGCAAACCCGCCAACAAAACCAAGAACGGGAGCCGTAACCACTGCCGATAGAACCCTTCCCATAACGTCCCACGCCACTGCTCCACTACCCACCACCGCTATCCCCGCCGCCGCCAACCCAGCAATAAACCCATGGGTTAAACTTACTGGAAGACCATAGTAAGTAGCTAGGCTTGTCCAGATAATAACTGAGGCTAAGGCAGCAAGCACTGTCAGATATGATATTGCTTCCGGGATTAAAATCCCTTTGCCGATGGTTCGGGCAACTTCAAGACCAGTGGCTGCCCCAACAAAATTAGAAAAGGAAGCCAGTATTACGGCAGCTCTAGGAGAGAGGGCACGAGTACTAATTGCAGTGGCGATGGCATTGGCGGCATCATTACGGCCGTTGGTAAAGCCAAACCCAATAGCCAGAATAATTACCAGGAGAAGGAGCCAGAATGAGGCGTCAGGCATGCTTGAGGGCTACCCCTTCAAGGACATCAGCCACATCCTCACACCTATCGGTAGCGCTCTCCATATGTCCATAAATCTCACGCCATTTAATAATATGAGCAATATCAGTGGAATCCTCAAAAAGCTCAGCCATCGCCGAGCGGTATACCCGGTCAGCCATATTTTCTAATCGGTTAATCTCCACGCATCGGGTGAAAATTTGCTTTAATTCAGAACGGCGACGCAGCACGGAAGTTGCCCTTTCTACTTCAGATGCTCCCTGCAATATGATATCAGCTAATTCCTTAGCCCTCTGGCTAGGGGGACCTATCTTATAAAGAAGCATGGCATCAGATGCAGCATGAATAAAGTCGATCACGTCATCCAAGGTATGAGCCAGCAGGGCTATATCCTCCCTGTCAAACGGGGTGACAAAGGTGCGATTTACTTGCGCCATAATCTGATGGGTGATGGTGTCCCCGTAGTGCTCCAGCTCAGTTATCTCACTCACCTTTCCCTCAATATTCGTCCAGGTATCAACCAGCTCTTTTAGTCCACTAGCTGCTTTTACCACGTTCCTGGCACTCTCCTCAAAAAGGTCAAAAAACTTCTCCTCCTTGGGAATAAAAGGGAATTTAAACACAGCTGCCCCTCCTTGGCCAACAAAAGGCGGAACGAGATAATAAAAGAGAGGAAAAAGGGTTACTTTGTTGCTGCTTCCCTATAAGATAGGCGAACAAATTGAAATGATGATTAGAAGGTATAAAACTATGACCAAAAACTCTTAACAAATACCTACCGGTGTACGGCAAAACACTCCCACCCTGCTAGATCGCAACCATAGCTTACTTCTATCATCAGTTTAGACCAAGCCCGGCTAATTGTCAACTGGTTGACAGCCAGTCGTCTAGCGTCTAAAATTCTCCAAACGTGGGCAATAAAATGTTGAAATCGAGCAAGCGAATAGGATATGCATAATAGTTGGCGGCTTAAGCCGGGTGATAGGATTTGCCGCCCACGGCGAATCAGGCGCTACCACCTAAGACGAGTGCTGGGAGTGTCGGCTGTATTTAGTGCTGGCTATGGGAATGTTGGGTGTGCTTTGACGAAAGGGGGAAGGAATGAGTAGAATTCAGCAATTGAAGTGCGGCTATAAAATTAATCAGTCAGAAAGAGGAGGTCTTGGAAATGGAAGAGAAAGAAAGGTTCGAGGAAGTACCACCACTGCTACCGGGAGACAAGGCGCTCCGTATCCTTAGGCGGAAGCCTCGCCGAAGGCTCCGCATTGTGCCCAATATCCCAGGAGCCCTTATATTTCTCAGGGACATAGCTACAAAGACCCCTCTAATACCACTGATTCTTACTCTCGCCACGCTTTGGCTACTTTTCTCTTGGGGCATTTATCTCGTTGAGCGTGGGGTGAATGAACAGATAACCTCCTACGGTTATGCTTTATGGTGGTGCTTCACAGCTATGCAAACACAGGGGGCTAATTCACCGGGACCAATTACTACCCCCGGAATAGTAATTGGTTCAATCTGGTCAATTTTCAGTACCATTGCCTTTTTTGGCGTGATAATCGGTAGTTTCTACGCCTATTTTATGCTCCCCAGGCGGCGCCCTTCCCGGGAGCTCATAAGCGCCATCCAATATAATCTGGAGGAACTAGAAAACCTGTCTGCCGATGAATTAGATGCGCTTAAGGAGACCATAGTGAGGATTGTAGATGCCCAAATAAGTCGGCTCAAGAAAAAGCCTCAAGGACAATAAGATGATAGCTGGCTTGATTATTTACTGCCTCTATCGGCGGAAAGAGCATATACCCCTAACCTACATCGGAAAGGGTATTGTAGATTTAGAATAAAGGGATTATAATATCCTCTACTTAATAACAAATGGAAGTAGAAAGCAATGGAGTTTCATAAGATTCTAGTGCCGGTGATTGGCACCGAAGCTGACGAAGAGGCAGTCAAGCTAGCCTGCCGGTTAGCTAAGAAAAATAAGAGTAAAATCTATGCCGTTTATGTTATTACGGTAAAACGTACCCTGCCGATAGATGCCGAAATTGAATCTGAAATCAGAAAGGCCGAAGGCATGCTAAACCATATAGAGAGTGTCGCTGAAGAACAAGAATGCGAGGTAGAGACTGACCTCCTTCAAGCCCGTGAGGCAGCACCAACTATTGTTGAGGAAGCTGTAGAACGAGGGGCTGACCTAATTCTAATGGGCGTTACCTACAAGAGGCGCTTTGGTCAGTTTAGCCTGGGCAATACAGTACCTTATGTGCTGAAAAATGCCCCCTGTCGTGTTATACTATATCATCAACCTACATAATTGAGTTTGCTATATTATGAAAGTAGTAATTATGGGCTGTGGACGAGTGGGTGCCCGGCTAGCTGAATTGCTAGCTGCTGACGGACACACAGTTACCGTTCTAGATACTGACGCCTACAGTTTCCGAAGACTACCCCCTGAATTCAACGGTACAGCACTAATTGGCAGTGGTGCTGATGAGGAAATACTCAAGAAGGCAGGTATAGAGGAAGCTGATATCTTTGTGGCATTAACCCAGGGGGACAACAGAAATGTCATGGCGGCTCAAATTGCCAAGCATATTTTCAATGTGCCCAGGGTAGTCTGCCGCATATATGACCCTTTACGCCAAGAGCTATACAATACTCTAGGACTGGAAACCTTCAGCCCCACTACAATATTTGCCCAGATGCTAAAGGAAAAGCTGGAGAGCTGAGGTAAAAATATGTACATCATAGTTGTTGGTGGTGGTAGGGTGGGCTATTATCTAACTAAAGCTCTACTGGACGAAGGCCATGAAGTCCTTGTAGTAGAAAAAAGTGCCATCGTATGCGAGACCTTTACTGATGAACTGGGTAGTATTTGCCTCCGTGGCGATGGTTGTGAGGCAGCTACCTTGGCTGAAGTCGGCACTGCCCGAGCTGATATGTTCATTGCTGTAACCGGGGATGATGAAGATAATTTAGTCGCTTGCCAGGTAGCCAAGCATAAGTTTAATGTGCCCCGTACCATAGCCCGCCTCAGAAACCCGGAAAGGGGAACTCTCTTTAAGAAACTGGGGGTAGACGTCACGGTAAGCAGCACTAATGTCATCCTTGAACATATAGAAGAAGTGGTGCCAACGCACCCCTTGACACACTTATTAGAGATTAGAGACAAGGGACTGGAGATTGTAGAGGTAAAAATCTCTCCCGACTCAACTACAGTAGGCAAACCGGCAAAGGAGCTTTCGCTACCACCGGGAAGCGTCCTGTCTCTAGTTATTCGCAAGGAACGTAAGCCTATTGTCCCTACGGTCAATACAATCATTCAGGCTGGAGACCAGATAATAGCTGTTACCCCTCCTGAATCAGAAGAGGCACTACGAGTTGCCCTGAGAGGCACTTAAAAACAAGCACAGAACTAACAAACCCTATTCTTTCATCTTGCTGGAGCTCGACTTTCCTGCCTCCACAGCCCCTATCAAGTGTTTGACGGAAGCCCATTATTTATTATATTGTGAGCTTGTTAGCCAAATGGCAAATACTGTAGTGTCATAGTAAGTGCTAGGAGGTCTTCCATAACCAGAGGCAAGCTTAATAAATATTGGGCGCTGATTACGATTCTCCTGATAGCTATTATTGCTATTGGTGGCATAGTAGCCTGTGTAAGATATAGCCCAAGCCAGCCTGTAGAGATTTCTATGCCCTCAGGTCAGGAGGAGCAGGGAGAGATTTACATCGGCGGTGCTATCACCAGCCCCGGCTTCTATCCCTTAAGAGCCGGAGACAGCGTAGAGGCTCTTATTCAAGCTGCTGGCGGGACTACCAGTAGTGCCAACCTCAGTCAGCTTAAACTCTACATCTCCGAGGTAGGAGTAGAAGAGCCGCAAAAAATCGATATTAATCGGGCCGAAGTGTGGCTACTTAAGGCTCTACCTGGAATTGGCGAAACCTTGGCCCAACGCATTGTTGACTATCGCTGCGAAAATGGACCGTTTCGCAACATTAACGAGCTAACTAAGGTAGCAGGCATAGGAACTACTACCTGCGAGCAGATTAAACACCTGATTACTGTCGCTGACTAATATTCAGGATGGAAGATAGTGCCACTTATCTATTTGAGTTGTGCCTGGGTGGCTGGTATCTTTTTAGGGTTTGTCCTTGCAGAGTTAGGGTTTAATCTACCCCTAACCTTCATTTTCATCGGGCTTATTCCCCTCCCCTTACTCTTCTTCCGTCAACACCGGAAGCTAATAATCTTAGCCAGTCTATGTCTCATTGCCCTCTTTGGTGGTGCCTTCTGTTTTCAGTCATCTCAGCCCCCAGATGATGACAGTTACCTTCGGTTTTACAACAACGAAACTATAGAAATCAAAGGGATGGTCAATACCGACCCTGAGGTTAGAGATAAGACTACCCACCTCCGCCTATCAGCCACAGAAATAAAATTGGATAAAGGGTGGCAAAAGGTATCGGGAACGGCTCTGCTGTTTGTACCCAGATACCCTACCTATAGCTACGGTGATGTGCTTCTGGTAATCGGAAAACTGGAGACACCGCCCCAGCTTGATGACTTTGACTATGAAGGTTATCTAGCCCACCAGGGAATCTATTCCACAATGCTCTACCCTGAAATAGAAATACTGGATAGGGGAAAGGGCTTTAAGCCGCTGGAGTGGGTTTACTCACTAAGAAACCGCCTATCCCAATCCCTGGCTGAAGTTTTACCTGAGCCACAGGCATCGCTAGCCCAGGGTATTGTTTTAGGCATTCGGGGCAATATTCCCTCATCCCTCCGAGCCGACTTCTCTCATACCGGCACCGCCCACATATTAGCTATCTCCGGTCTCCACCTCGCTATCGTGGCTGGCATCTTACTTAGCCTCGGTATATGGCTCTTGGGACGGAGGCACTACCTCTACATCTGGCTGGCATTGGGTATAATCTGGCTTTATGCCTTAATCACCGGTATGCACCCGCCAGTGGTTCGAGGGGCAATTATGGCTAGTCTGTTCCTCACTGCCGAGCTTTTAGGCAGGCAGCGTAGTGCTTTCACCGCCCTTGCCTTGGCGGCTGCAGTAATGATAGGCATTAGTCCTCAAATACTATGGACTGCCTCCTTCCAGTTGAGCTTTCTGGCTATGGCTGGCTTAATCTTCCTTTTTCCTCCTTTCCGAGCCATAGGCAGGAAAGCGGTCAAGGCTACCCTGGGTGAAGACGGGGCAGCCGTATCCCTAGCCAATATTGTTACTGATAGCTTTGGTATAACCCTGGGGGCAATCATAGCTGTCTGGCCAGTTGTTGCCTATTACTTTGGCATTATCTCGTTTGTTGGTCTCCCCGCCACATTCTTTGCCCTGCCCGCTCTGCCGGGCATTATTATCACCGGGGCTTTAGCCGGAGGCTTGGGGCTTATTGCTCTACCGGCTGCCCAGGCTATAGGTTGGCTAGCCTGGCTCTTTCTGTCATATATGCTACTGGTGGTTAATGGTTTTGCTGCCCTGCCAATATCGTTTGTTCCGGTAGGCTCGGTTGATGCTAACCGGATATGGGTTTATTATTTAGCTCTAGCCACAGCTATCTGGCTCAACAGCAATAGGAAGAAGGTGGTTAACCTAATGCCCAAAGCTGTCAATTTTGTCTCCAGACTACCCAAGAAATGGGTTATCCCACCACTACTGGTGGTGGCTATTCTGGTATCGGTGGCGGCTGCCACTATGCCCGATGCTTATCTTCATGTGAGCTTCCTTGATGTCGGGCAGGGCGATGCCATCCTCATTCAGCAGGGAAATCAGCAGATTCTGGTTGACGGTGGATCCAGCCCACAGGCGATAAGCCTGGCACTGGGCCAGAAAATGCCCTTCTGGGACAGGACTATCGATTTGGTAATATTGACCCACCCCAGCGCTGACCATGTTACCGGTCTGGTAGAAGTGCTACACAGATACAAGGTCAAGCAAGTGCTCTACCCTGCTTTGGATTTTAAGTCCGATATATATGATGAGTGGCTCAGGTTACTTGAGGAAAAGGATATTAAATGCACCATAGCTCAAGCCGGTCAGCAGATTGATTTAGGTGGAGCAGTAATAAGGGTGCTTAACCCCCAAATACCTCATTTAACTGGCACCGAGTCCGATATAGACAACAATGGCATGGTATTACATATAAGTATGGGCAAGGTTAGCTTCTTGCTTACTGCTGATATAATGTGGGAGGCAGAATTTGAGCTTGTTGCCCGTAGAGCTAATTTAACCAGCACCGTGCTCAAGGTTGCCCATCACGGCTCAGGTACATCTACCACTGCTGAATTTCTGGCGGTGGTTAATCCCCAGCTAGCCGTCATCTCAGTAGGTGCCGATAATAAATTTGGTCATCCCACCCCCGATGTTATGAAGAGACTGACGCGAAAGCTAGGCTCAGAAAATATTTTTCGCACCGATGAACGTGGTACAATAGAATTCATCACTGATGGAGCAAGGCTGTGGCGACAGTGGAGTCGCCTTAACCAACGCTAACCAACACCAGCTCCCTCTCCCAAGCCGTAACTACATTCCGCACCATATATTTTCAGTTTACAATGGGCGAATACAGCTTCAGACTATATTCAAACTTTACCGACCTAGCTTAGCATTCCAGTATAGATACAACGGATTCCCTATCTCTTGGTGGTAGGCACTAGGCTAAAATGAGAAGTACCAGGGGTTATGAAGGGGTATTGACAACACTGCTGACAAAAGATAGGATTTCACAAGGTGTAGTGTGGGCTGACATGAGAAGGAGTGAGGTGTCGTTGTGGCGATAAAAATCAAATGTCATAAATGTGACGCCGAAACTAGCCTATCTCTGGTTGAGTCAAGCTTTGACGGTCTTTTCCGCTGCTGGAAATGCAGACAGGCACATATCATTGTAATAGAGAATGACGAGATAAAATATTGCAAACCGCTCAAAGATGAGAAACACAGTAAACAGCTAGAAATGGACCTTTAAAAGCCAAATTCAAACAGCACTAACTGATAGGGCAAATAATCAATCCCCACCTCCAAAGCCGTAACTACATTCCGCACTATCTTGTGCGAATAATCTTTGAATGGGTTACCCATCTAACCACCACTTTTTGTCTATTGTGTCTCATTCTTCAAAGGTAGCCACTGCCAATAATCGTCCTAACCTTTTTTTCCCATCAGCGTTATAGTACAATAGGGATAATAAACAGGGGGTGCATTATGAGAAGGTTGACAATGATAATAGGATTGCTGATGGTGGTGTGTCTGCTGGTGCCTGCTTCCTGCGCCAAGGCACCATCCCCAGTACCAATGCCAGCGCCAGTGCCAGCACCAGCACCACGTCCGGCACCAATGCCAGCACCGTCAGTGGTGATGCCACCGCCACGGGAGGAGGCCTATAAGCAGGCTGGAGCTGGAGCTTTGCCGTCAACAGAGGAGCGGATGATAGTCCGCACCGGGGAGATATCGCTGGTAGTGGACGATGTAATTGATGCCCGGGATGAGATAGCCCGGCTAGCGGTAAGGTTTGATGGTTATGTGGTATCCTCCCGAATTTCAGGGGAGGAACAGGATATGAGGGGGACGATTTCCATTCGGGTGCCAGCTGAAAGCTTTGAGCAGGCACTAACCGAACTCAGAGACCTGGCAGTAAGGGTAAGATCGGAGAGCACCGATAGTCGGGATATAACCGAGGAGTATGTTGACCTGGAACACAGGCTCAAGAATGCTGAGGCAACCGAGAGCCAATATCTAGCCCTCTTGGAGAAAGCCGGGGTAGAAGACACCATTAGAATTTATGAACATCTGCATCAGGTAGGGCGTGAGATAGAGCAAATAAAGGGTCGGATGCAGTATCTGGAGCGAACCTCATCAATGTCCTTAATTTCAGTGCGTCTCGAGCCTGAAGCTACTGCCAAGTCATTAGTTCGTGCCGGTTGGAGCGCTTTGGAGGCACTTAAATCTGCCGTCAGAGGAATTGTTACCTTCGGGCAGTGGCTAGGCACTATAGCTATCTGGCTTTTAATCTTTTCCCCCATATGGGGAGCTATACTTGGTGTTATCCTGTGGCG
>SDBU01010121.1_pt1 | contig 10498 bp, 25 predicted proteins | sample 2277071 | NCBI WGS metagenome assembly SDBU01 (sample SAMN10397929, study PRJNA504765) | marine sediment metagenome | isolation source: marine sediment core GS08_GC12, 126 cmbsf | place: Arctic Ocean: Gakkel Ridge, Loki's castle | collected 2008
TGTCCTGATAGATTTCGTATTTCATTGGCTTTCCTTATATGCGCGAGCCGGATTGTCTTTTTGCAATAAGATGTCCCGACCTCGGCTGACTGTAGGCTTGTAGGGGCGCGCTGCCTTTGTGCGGTTTCCCGTTATCACTGCCTCACTCAGCTATGTTTACCCTCTCGGGTTAGCCGCACCGCGTGTGCGTCCGTCGCGCAAAAATCAAGCATTGCCCGTGTGAGCAGCGCTTATGATTGTTCCCTCCATAACTTCGATAGTCCCAGCTTCTGTTAGAATGCCATCGCGGTGATCCACCATCCCGCCACGGCGATAAACAATAGTCAGTCCATCTGCGCGTAGCCCAGAGAGTTCAGCAGCATTTTCAAAACTCAGTGGTTTCCCATCGGGCCACTCTTTGCTGATGCCGTTAACAATGATGTTCATCATCTCTTCCTTCATCTCTCCAGTAGTAACGCTCTGGCCGGGCTTATACGGCGTGAGCAGCCAAGTGATGTTTTCTGCAAACAATGGAGCAGAAGCGCCCACGCCCGCCCTTCAGCCGTGAAGGGATTGTTTGAAATGGTGTGTCGCAAATCTCGCAACTAACATCTATTGGCATAGTATTGTTCCCTTCCACGCCGCAAAGCGCACACCCCTTGCGGGATTTCTAACTGGTTGGAGGGGCATCCCTTTGGGTTCCACCAGAGGCGGCGACCTTCAATTTGACAGCGCCGGCGACCTTGACGTCGAGGCGGTCCTCGTCAAACCAGACACTGTCCACCGCCGCGCCATCCTTGCCGATCTTCGGCGACAGCAGATATTGAACACAGCCGGTCATATAATCGCAGCGGCTGGTGATGGTCCCTTTGAAACCAGTGATCCTGTCTTTGGCCTGTTGGCCGTTCTCATATTTGAACTGCATGTCTGCTCCTTCTGTTGCGGCTGAACTCAGGAAGCTGCGCCCCTGGCTCTCGTTACCTGTGGGCTCACCCCTCCGTGGAGGGGCATTGTAATAAAGCGCAGCTCCCTCAACTCAGCCAGTCTCTGGCTTTTCGCGCCAAAGAGCCAAGAGCGCCTTGCCTGCTTCTGGATTGATATTATCCAGTTGTTGAAGCGCCCAATTTAAGCCGTCACAAAATCCGTTTTCGCGTTGCCTGCGAACATCGTCAACATACCTTTGGGATTTTAGCCAAGATCGGGCGGTGACACTCTCGCAAACGGTAACGGAAAAGGCTCCATGCTCCCCCGGTTTCGCGGGGTCAAACATCGTCATGCCCGGATCGCCGGAAATCGGCACACACCGCCACCACCTGTGAGATGCCTTTTCGTAATCCACATACCTGTCGTCATAGCGCGGGTCAGCCCCGCTGTAGTGGTTGGCGGCGTCTGCAAATTCATAGAGCGGGACATGGCCACGGCAAAAATATCCCATTAACTCTCCACCATCGGAACCAGCTTCTCGCAGCTCTTCAATTTCAATGTGTTTCTCAGCCATTTTTCGGTTCCTCTTTCTGGTGAAAGAAATCATTTGCCGTCACCTTTCCGCTGGTAACTTCAAATATCTTTTCCAACAAATCTGGGGATGGGTAAGTGTCACCTGTTCTGACCCGCCAGACCGTTGTTTTGTTGCATCCGAGAAGTTCCGCCATGTCTCCATCGCGCAGCTTCTTCTTGCCCATGTATGTTTGAATGTCCATAAAGCCTTGTTGCATGCCCCGCATTTAGTGTCAATAAAGAAAGTTGCGCGTTGTGCAATTATTATGTTGACGCTTGTTGCGCGCCATGCAATATAGGTGGAGAAACAAAGGAGAGCATAATGAAGATTGAGAAGAATATTCCGCTGCCGAAGCACCCGTTTTGCAAAATGGTGATTGGTGACAGTATTTATTTTGCGGTCTTGGGCGAAGAGGCAATGAAGACAGCCCTCTCTTATGGGCGCTTGACCGGTAAACAATTTGTCTGCCGAGAAGAAAAAGACGGTATCCGCATCTGGAGAACGGAATGACCTTTGACCCCACAAAACCAGTCCAGACGAGAGATGGCCGTAAGGCAAGGATTATCTGTACGGATAAAGGCGGGGCATATTCTATGGTTTCGCTTATTGAGTCGTCCGGTGGGGAAGAGTTCACACATGTACATAATAAAAATGGAGAATCATGCACATCCTGTGATGAACAAGACCTCATCAGCATCCCCGAGAAGCGGTGGGCTATCATCTGGCGCGTTGGGGGCGAATATGGCGTCTTGGTTACGACCACCGAACTTATTCTGCCAGAAGTGAAGCGAACCGCTGGAGCAATCGCCTGCCTGCCATTCACCGAGGGACAGGGCCTTGACGGAGAAACCACATGACCCAGCCTTTCAAAGACAGCACCCGCGCCACCATCCGCAAGTACGTGCATGACCAGATCGTCAACGGCATGGCCGCGAAGAACATGACCATCGAAGTCCTGGCGTCGTGGTCGGGGCTCAACACAAACCGCGTGGCCGACATTGTGCTGGAAGCCTACAACCCAACCGTCGATGAGGCGTTTATGCTCTTCACGGCGCTGGGCATCCCGCTGGATCATCTGGTGGAATATGTAACAAAGCTGCCGTATTTCCAGCGGCAGGACAACGTGGTGAGGATGAAGGCATGACGCATACACCTTGGAAAAATGATCACGGGCTCGTTACCCGAGTCAATAAGGATGGCTTCCGCTCTTTCGATATTTTTGATGTGAGAGAATGGCAAGGCGAACACGATGAAGGTCTTGAAATAGCTGAAACTATGGTCACGGCAGTTAATTCCCACGACGGGCTGCTGGAGGTGCTGGAGACAATAGCAAAGGGTGAGGGCGCTTTTAGCCGTGATCCACTGACACACGCTGGCAATTGCATAGATGAAATGAAGTCTATCGCCCAAGCCGCCATCAAGGCAGCCCGAGGAGCAAAATAATGGAGCCGAGAAACTGCAAAATTTGTGGCGTCTCATATGTTCCCACACCCAGAAAGAGAATCCGCCCAAGATGCCTTGAGTGCGAACGCAAGTGGATGTGGTTTGGCTATGCGTGACTTGCCATGTGCAGCGCCATTTAGAAATAAAGGCAAGGCCATGAGCGACGTTTACACCAAATACACCCCCGGTTATGAAAAGCCGCCGAGGGAAGACGTAAGCCGCCCCGATCCCGCTGATCGTCTTGTGGATGAGGCCAAAGACGAGGCCCTGGAAAAGCGTTACCCGGAGAAGAAGAAATGAATGAACAGGAATTAAATAAGCGCCTTCTCGGATTGATGGACGCGATAGAAAAGAACCAGAGCCTGATAGCCGAACTGTTGGATATTATATCAGGGCTAACCGCGCGCGTGAAAGAACTGGAGAAATGACCCGCGCCCGACCATATCTGATCGCCCTGATCTTTGGGCTGACTGTGATCGGCTTTCCGTTCGGGTGGGGGCCACTGTGGTGAATAAAGGAAACACAATGACTGAAGAACAATTCGAGGCGTTGGTTGAATGGGTCACTCAGGTCGCGCAGGATGCCGTGCTTGACCCTTTTGGCGAATCCCAGCAGCACCGTGTTTTTGAAAAGCGGCTTCGGGAACTTTTGGTGGATTCGCACAATGACTGATTATACACCTTGGACACACAAGGAAGCCTCGCGTCCACCATACCTCTGGCGTGTTTCCAATTGCCACGGCGCATCGATCTGTGATGTTCGCACGAAAGAGGAAGCCGAACTAATCGCCTCCGCTCCCGAAATGCTCAAGGCATTAAAGCGGGCAGAACGCTGGCTTGGCAAAATGGTGGCTGATGGTTCTCATAAAAATATTGCTCCTAGCACTGTCCCTGTATTAAAGGAATCAGCCATGCTGGCTGAAGTTCGCCAAGAGGGCTACCAGAAGGGCGCCGAGGATATGCGGGAGGCGGCGGCGCGGGAGTGTGATGAAATAATTTCATTATTCAAGCACCATAACAAATACCCGATGGTTTGGGCGGTATCCAGAGCAAAGCAAGCCATCCGCGCCTTGAATGTGAAGGAGATAGCGATACCGCCAAAACTTGAATAAAGGTGCAAGTTATCAAGTTGCATCCAATGATTTCAATGCTTTAACTTAGTTAATCAAGATGGAAAGGATAGCCCGATGGTATTATTAATGGAACTTGGTGTTACCGGCAATACGTCTGAGGAATACCGGCGCTCGCAAGAATTTGCAGACGCTTGTTACGATCTTGAATGCAAAGTTGAAGAGCTTGCTAAGAAAATCTTTGACAGTAACGAAGTTTCGGAAATTAAGGTTTCTGAATAATGCCCCTAACCAGCCTTGAATCTCTCTTGGTGGGCCTGATATTGGGCTTGGGAATCGTTCAAATACTGTTTTAAGGAGCCAGACAATGACTGATCATACGTCCGGAATCAGGGTAACGGGGGGAGCGTGGATAGAACTCAAGCGAAGACTTGATGATTACGACCGGCTAAAGCAGGAACGGGATGAGCTTTTAGAGGCGCTTGTCGGAATAATGGAACTTGTCCAACTAACGAAAGCTGGCAACGTCGAGGTCAATACAGAATGGCGGGGTATGATTATCGAAAAAGCCGGCGCCATTATAGCAAAGGTGGAGAAATGACCAAGAAAACCAAGCCGAAACTAACGGCTGTTGAGAAGGTAATCCGCCGGCATGAGCGGGCCATCAAAGCGCTCAAGGTGGAAATACGCGAAATCGCCCAGTGGCACAGAGAGCGGGTATCCGGCCCCCGCGCAAGATTAGCTGCTCACAGGGCGATTTTGGCCACATTGAAACAAGGCAATAGCTGTGAATAAGATCAGCGAGCCAGGCATCTATGACATCCCCATGGACGACTATCATGGTGATTTTTGCGTTGGGCCAAGCGTGTCGTCGTCTGTCATTCGCAAAATCCTGTCGAAGTCTCCAGCACATGCTTGGGCAACGTCGCCGTTCAATCCTAAGCGGGTTGAGGAAAAGACTTCTGATGCATTCAGTTTTGGCAAGGCAATCGCTGACTGGCTGGCGTATGGGGGTCTGTCGGACGATAAATATCTGATCCTTCCGAAAGACTTCAACGGTCGCACCAGTGAAGGCAAGGCCATCATCGCCGATGCTGCAAAGAATAAGGTCGTCGTGATCAAACAGTCGCACATGGATGATATCAAAAAGATGCAGGCAGCGCTTGAGGCGCATCCATATGCCACCGCTGCGTTTAAAGGTGGAAACCCGGAACGGTCACTGATCTGGAAAGACGAAGAGACAGGGCTGTGGATGAAGGCGCGACCCGACTACCTGCCTCACGCCCTCAAGATCATCCCGGATTACAAGACTGCGGCGAGTGGCCACCCGGAAGATTTCTGCCGGGACGTGGGCAAATATGGATACCACATTCAGGCAGCCATGGCCTTGGAGGGCATCGAAGTTCTGACCGGGAAAACCCCGAAGTCGTTTATCTTCGTCGTGCAGGAGAAATCGCCGCCGTATGTCGTCCAGGTTTATGACCTTGATGCAGATGATCTGGAAATTGGCCGGGCAATGTTGTTGCGGGGGAAACGGATATTTGCCGAATGTCTTGAGAAGGATCACTGGCCAGGATATTCCGACAGGCCGATAAGCGCCTCAATACCGATGTGGAAGCGCGGGCAATTGATCCAGGAATACGAATCAGAAATTTATGAGGTAAGGAGCCGAAATGACCAAAGAGAAACAGACGACCAAAATATCCTCGCTGCCGGTTGAAATTGAGACCGGCGGCAAAGCTGCTGCTGTGATTCCCCAAAGTATTGGGGCGATTAAGGCGGTTGCCGAGATGATTATAAAATCCGGCACAGCCCCGAAAGATATGAACACGGCTGAGAAGGTTGCTGTTGCCATTATGCACGGTCTGGAAGTCGGCTTCCCCCCGATGCAGGCTTTGCAATCCATCGCCGTTATTAATGGGCGCCCCACCATATGGGGGGATGGCGCACTTGCTCTTGTTCGTGCCTCCGGCCTCCTATTGGATTTTGAAGAGGGATTCGAAGGCGAAGGCGATGACATGAGGGCATTTTGTCGCTGCGTCCGCAAGGATCAAAAGACCCCCATCGTCAGAACTTTCTCCATAAAACAAGCTAAAGCGGCCCGGTTGTGGACAAAGAAAGGGCCATGGACAGATTACAAGGCCCGCATGATGTCGATGCGCGCGCGAGCTTTTGCCCTTCGTGATGGCTTTGCCGATGTCCTGAAAGGTCTGGCAGTTCGTGAGGAAGTCCAAGATTACCGGCCCATGCAGAAAAGCGAAGCGGAAGCTATCTCTGGCGATGAATTGATCAAACAAGCCGCCGAAGGTGAGAAGATCGAAGAGGCCGAGTTTGAAGAATCTTCCGAGCAAGACGCCCCTTCGGCCTCGGAAGAGGGGTCGCCGCCTGTAACGTTTCCCTCGGGCGGTGACTCCACGAAGCCCTCAGAAGCCCCAGAAACGCCACCAGCGGATGAAGGCCCAGACACACATGGCAAACCCGATGCGCCAGCACAGGGTACCGCCTCGCAAGCCCAGGATGAGAAAAAGCCTGCTGCAAGGTATGCCAGCGTGGAGGAAATGATAGCGGTCATTGATGTGTGCCAGACGGCAACTGCGATTGATAACTCCGTTGCCCGGATGAAGCTTGATGATCTGTTCCCGCCGGACAAGTCCGATGTGCTGGAACACGCGGAAAAACGGAAGGCCGAACTGGCCAAATAGGAGAGAGAAGATGCCCACAGGATATACAGCCGGTATTGAAGATGGTTCCGTGACCACGCTGAAAGACTATGCGCTCCGTTGCGCCAGAGGTTTTGGCGCACTTATCACCATGCGGGACGATGATTCGAACGCCCCAATTCCAGACAAACTGGAGGCCAGCACGTCATATCATGACGAACATTTGGCGGAAGCTGAAAAATCGTTGAATGATGTTTCTGCGATGAAAGAAGCGGAATGTTGGAAAAAGGCCAGATCAGAATTTGACGAGGAAATGAAACGCCACAACGAATATCAAAAAGAGCGCATCGAGATAAAGGCAAGATACGCTGCCATGAAGGAATTGACAGAGGATTGGTCGGCCCCCGCCGAAGTTGGTGAATTGAAAAAGTTCATGCTGGATCAGATCAATCTATGCACCCGCGGCGACTACAAACCCGATCCGCCTGTGATGCTGACGGGCGAGAGTTGGAGAGCAAAGACATTGGAAAAGGCATCAAGAGATATCGCTTATCACACAAAAACCCGCGATGAGGAACTGGAGCGGACCAAGGGCCGGAACAAGTGGTTATCCGATTTAAGGGATTCTCTGTAACAAATTCCCTCGACCGCGTGAACGGGTACTCCTGTAGTTGCGCGAAGAGGGGCTAGGGCGGGTCGGCACACCCCATCGCCGGCTCGCCCGACACAAAAGGACGATGAATGAAACCCATGAACACAGCCCAGCGCCGACACGCTGCCAACCTGGCGGATGAAGGGTGTATGGTCTGTAAAAGTCCCGGCCAATGTCACCATGAATTTAGTTTGGCGCGAGGCCAGATGAAAACTCACAAGCATATTGTCTGCCTGTGCCTGGAACACCACCAGCGGCCATTCAAGTATTCCCGGCACCAAATGGGGCGGGGCGCTTTCGATGCGCATCACGGCGTTGATATAGCGGCGGAAGCGGGATGGCCAGAAACCAAAGGTAAGGAGCCCGCGTGATGAAGACCCCAATCAAAGTTGAGTACAGCCCAGAATTTCAATTCATCTACTTGGTAGATTGCACGGGCCGCAAAATCGGTACCATGTACGGTACGTCAAATGAGCGCGCGGATAACGCTGAAATCATTGTTGCTGCTGTCAATGCCATAACCCCCGCCGAGGAACAGGCTGATGTGTAATGCCTGCGGATTTAAATGCTGCGCGTCCGATCAATTCAGCGGCTGTGGCTGCGACTGCGACAACCCTGAATGCCGGACGACGTGCGATGGCTGCGGCGAGGAGGAGGAAAGGTGCGCCTGCGAATACGAGGAACAGGCTGATGGCTGAACACAGAAAGGATGAAAATGATTACCACCGAAGAAGCGAAGAAGATTGCCGAGAATATCGAAGAGGCTGCTGATGCTCTGAACACAAAGATTTCAAGTGCCGCAAAGCGGGGTATCAATGTGAAACTCACCGGAGAGCGAAATAACAACTGTGATTATCCATATCACCACATCTCTATTCTGTACGCCGTGGTCGATCTGGATTGGGCTACCCCCGAAGAACTTGCGGAACTGGCAAAAGAATTTGGCTGACACTATCTCGGTTATGCCCCAGAACGCCATGAGGTCGTGGAAGCCGTTTGTTCCCAGTGTCACCGACGCCCTGATGATCAGGGAGTACCCCAATGGATAGGAATGACGAACTGCTGCCCTGTCCTATTCTTCGTTGATGGAGAAAAAAATACGCATCGGAGCTAAACTAATCTCGGCCAATAACGAGATCGCCCGCCTGCGGGATGCTTTGGCTTGGTATGGGAGCGTGGGAGCGTGGCTGGCTATTCCAGCATGGTCTAACTGCCCGGCAAATAGAGACAGAGGAAGGCTCGCGCAGGATGCATTAAGTGAGAAGTTCACAAAAGAATGGTGCATCAAGATGGCGAAGCTTGAGGGAGATTCCGAAGTTGGTGCGGGCCTACTCGCTGCTGATCCAGTTTTCGACGAAGACGACCCACCCGAAGACAAAGGCCAAGGGGATGCAGCAGGCAGGGAGGCACTAGATGTGTAAAGTATTCGGCATTTCCAAGCCGGTCTAAAGCGGGGAGCGGAGATAGCTGCTGAATATAGGTGTGATGATATTCCTGATTGGGAAATTAGTGACCACGGCAGAGGCTTTGATGATGCTGCCGAAGAAATAGAAAAGGCTATTCTCCGTTCAACAAATGCTCCGTCCTCTTCCGGTTCTCCAGATAGTTGAGGACGTAAAACACAAAAGCCGTCACGGCAGAAAACCCCGAAATACCAAGCCAGATAATGAGATAATTCTCATTCACCCAGCCTACAGCACCACTACCTATCGCGGTCCCCGTTGCGGCGTTCCCGGCGTTTTCTTTGAAGCTCATTTGCCTCTGTCCATATTGCCAAGATTGCCAGTGCGGCGAAGGTAAACAGGAGAATAATACTTCCGTATTGTTCCCAGAACTCTGTTAGCCATTGCATAAATTCCTCCTGATATCAGCAAGATTTGAATAATGTTCAGGGCGGAAATCACCCCCACGTAAGACTCGTAAACTGGATAGGGCGGCATTTTGTAATCAATCAACAGCGCCATATTCCACACAATAAATACCGTAAGAACCGAAGCCTGCAAAAGCTTTCCCTTTGATCCCCACGCCAGCAGGGCAAGGATGGTGATGAAGTCCGCAACCGCGTGTATCACGGGTACGTTCAGGTCTCCCGCCGCTGCCGCAACTTCCAGTGCTGGCTGATAAAGTATGTTGGCCAACGAAGCCACCACAATGATCAGTGCAGTAGCTCGCCACTCCGGAACCAGGGCAACGGCCCCGAAAATGACGAGAAAGATATGCGGCATCCAGAGCATTAGTCCTTATCCGGCGGAGTAGGTGGTGACGATGTTCCGCCCTTTGGGTCTACTTTCGGCGCTTCATCCCGGTCTTCTTTGACGTCTTCTTTTTGATCTTCGGTGGGCTGCTTCTCGTTGGTCATCTCCTTACTCCTTTGTGATGGTTGGTTCGGGTATGTTGGTAATGTCTATAATCTGCTGCCGCATGGTTGCCAAGTCAGCGTCCTGTTTTTGCACCAACGCTTTCATTTCATTGGCCCAAGTTTTCATCTCGGTCAAAGGTCCTGTTCTGATTCCAACGATTCGGTAGTTGCAGGCGCCTTCAATTCCTCGCTTGCAGGCGTCTGTGAAGAACCTAACGGTTTTTGGGGTAATTGAAACGAAGGGCGTACGAGTGGAAGGTCCCGAATCGGCGGCACGTACGGCGCAATAGCTACGGGCGTCCTCACGACGAAAGTTTCTCGTTTCGCACATGATGATAAAGAAATCACGCATATGCTCAAGATCAGTACCATTGGGGTCAACCCCCATCTGGATTGCAAGCGCCTCGTCTCGTTCATTGATATTCTCCGCGTAAATCCGTGCGTTCTCGTCTATGATATCATTCTTGGCTTCGTTTTCCTCTTTGGCGTCTTGTTTTATAACATCGACCTGCCGTTCGTATGCTACGCCTTGTTTTTCGAAATCAGCAGCAAATTCGGCCCGAAGCATATCCACGAATCCGAAGAACATCTGCTGGCCCAGGAAAGTTACCGCCGCCACCCCCGCTACGCCAGCAACAGAACCTATAATTGCGAGCGGATTCATGTGATATCGTCCTCTGGTGCGGCCCTGTGTTTAACCTCTGCCCAATTTGTGGCGCCTGTCCACGCCGCCGCCAAGCCCCCCAGTGTCGCAACAGCGGCAGCGGCCACAGAGGTGGCCCCATCAAGCCGCATGGCGATGACGGCCCCTGTGATGGCCAGGATCGCCCATAGGACG
>SDBU01010122.1_pt1 | contig 10497 bp, 9 predicted proteins | sample 2277071 | NCBI WGS metagenome assembly SDBU01 (sample SAMN10397929, study PRJNA504765) | marine sediment metagenome | isolation source: marine sediment core GS08_GC12, 126 cmbsf | place: Arctic Ocean: Gakkel Ridge, Loki's castle | collected 2008
GTGGCTATATGTACCATCTTCGCTGCTATGGTTGGGCTGACCGGGCCAGCTACTGTGACCATGGGGCTGGTTGCCCTGCCGGCTATGCTTAAGCGCGGATACAACAAAGACATATCCATTGGTTGCATTATGGCCGGAGGGGCTCTTGGCTTCCTCATCCCTCCCAGCGTGACAATGATAATTTATGGCATGCTTGCAGAGCAATCAGTGGGTCAATTATTTGCTGGAGGACTCATTCCCGGCCTCATCCTTGCCACCATGTTCATTGTATATATAGGTGTAAGGAGTGCCCTTCAGCCTAATTCATGCCCCGCGCTGCCGAAAGAAGAGAGGGGTAGCTGGAGGGAGAAATTCGTCTCCCTTAAGGCGATAATCCTACCCGGGCTCTTGGTCATGGTGGTTCTAGGCAGCATCTTTATGGGGATTGCTACCCCCAGCGAGGCGTCAGCTCTAGGTGTCATAGGTAGCATTATATGCGCTGCCATTATGGGCAGGCTGAATTGGCGAGTGCTTAAAGAAGCATCCTCTAGAACCTTTGGGCTCACAGGTATGGTCATGTGGATTGCTTATGGAGCCCTTGTTTTTTCTACCGTTTACTCCGGTTTAGGAGCTGTTGATTTAATAAGAAACATAATCGCCACAGCAGGGCTAACCCCCTGGGGTGTCCTCATACTAATGCAGCTGTCTTACTTCTTCATGGGCATGATACTTGACGATACGGCAATCATTTTTATCTGCATACCTCTCTATGTCCCCATAGCTGTGTCTCTAGGCTTCGACCCGATATGGTTTGGCATCCTGTTTGTCGTCAATTTGCAGATGGCTTTCCTTACGCCGCCCGTTGGCTACAACCTCTTCTATATGAAGGGAGTCGTTCCTATGGTAGCGCCGGATATAACCATGGGAGACATCTATCGCTCCGCCTGGCCGTTTGTCATATTACAGGGGATCGGTCTAGTTCTGGTTATGCTGTTCCCCCAGCTAGCTCTATGGCTGCCCAGTCTGATATTCGCGAGATAAAACTGATAGAATTGAACAGGTAGCATTCCCTGGAGTGTTGTCAATCAGCGAAATGGGACACTTTTTGAACCGAACACTTTGGCATAATCAGGTGGCATTAATAAACTCACTAAGACCATGGTTGTAGTCTCTTCGACGATTGATCGTTTGTATTTGCACCTCCTTTCGGCGTTGTAGTATCTGCTCTCTCCTACCATGGAGGACATCAGCGGGTGTCACATTGCCCAATGCCTTGACCTGCCCCCCAAAAAGGAGTCCAGTTTTAGTGTTAGACTGGAAAATAAGAAAGGGGGTAATAGATGGTCAGAAAGGGATAGACACCGGAGCAGATTATCGGTAAGCTGAGGGAAGCAGAGATACTGCTCAACCAGGGTGTCACTATTGGTGAAGCCAGCAGGAAGATAGGTGTAATTGAGCAGACATATTACCGGTGGCGTAAAGAATACGGTGGTCTGCGGATAGAGCAGACCAAGAGGCTCAAGGGCCTAGAGAAAGAGAATGCCCGGCTGAAGAAATTAGTAGCTGACCTGTCACTGGATAACGCGATACTGATGCAGTGTTAACAGTCCGACTAACATCTACTGGAATTGCGCCATTAATGGTGATACTATCACCGTCCACCAGAACCCGAATCTGTAATGCCTGGATAGCTAGTCTTTTATCGTTGAAGTCAAGGCTTTTTATCTTTCTGGATAATGCAGCACATGTTTCTTCTATATTCCCAGCGTTTAACACCAATAGTTCATTGGCTGCTATTTGCTTTTCTGTGTCACTTATTTGAGTCTCAAGCTCTTTGATATTCTTATCAATCTCGGAGATTTCTTTTTTGAATTTAACCTCATCCCCGGTAATCGCAAAAGCCTTCCAGATTCGATCCTTTTGCTTGGTACGGTTATCCAAAACGGTATTGATTCTGTCTAGTTCATTATCCAATACCCTTTCATCGTGACCTTCCCTAGCCCTATCCAACTCGGCAATAATTATCTCTGGCTGGTTGAGTACCTTTTCTACCTCAGCCCATACCAAATCTTCAAGCCGCTTTGTAGCATACTGCTTATTATCACATAATATAGGCGTTATCCTCTTTCTTTTTCCTATACAGCCATAATATGGGTAATAATAACGTTTGCCGTTTCTGATTTTAGTGCCCTGTTCTCCGCTGTATGTCCTACCGCATCTTGCACAAAACACGTGCCCCCGTAACAGATAGTCATGCGTGCTATTTTTTGCTGAAAGCCTTCTATTTTGCTTAAGGCACTTTTGTGCTTCATTAAATAACTCTTCCGAGATGATCGCTGGCGTTGCACCTGAAATCTCTATCCACTCTTGACGCGGTTTCCAGATGACGCCGGTATTTTTCCGTTTAGTCCTGTCTTTCATTTTATAACCGGGTTCACCACAGGTACGCGTAAATACATAGGTCTTCCCGTAATAAGCATGATTTTTCAATATACTGCAGACTGTACTGCGTAACCACCACCCCTTACCCGAAGGGGTTTGGACGTTAGACTCCCTCAGGCGATAGGTAATTTTATCGGTTGAAAGGTTTTCCTCTACGAGCCAACGATACATTTCCCGCACCCATTTAGCCTGGTCCTCATTAATATAACGGATACCTTCTCCCTGCCCTTTTCCAGGCATATAAGTATAACCGTACAGGCGCCCAACAGCTGGTATTTTTCCACTAAGAGCTCGAGCTTTTCTACCACGCATGGTGCGCTCGCGTATTTTTTGGGCCTCCAGCTTTGAGGCAAAGCCCCGAATATAAGTAATTAGCTTGCCAATTTCAGAGCTATCCACTGTCTCTGTAACGGCCTCAAGCGTAACATGATGATTTTCCAACTCCTCGATAATTATGACCCCGTGTACCGGGTCACGCGACAGTCTATCAAGGCAATAAACCACCGCCACATCGATATAATCGTTCCTTACCAATTCCCGCAGCTCGTTTAGCTTTGGGCGATCTGGAGTTAGTCCAGAATATGTCTCTGAGAAGCGGTGAGCTACGTTATAGCCCTTGCCTTGGCAGTAGGCAAGGCAAGCCTCAAGCTGAGTTTGCAGGCTAGTGCCTTCGGCCTCTTGGTTGTCTGTGCTTACTCGGCAATAGATAGCTGCTCTTATCATTGTTTCCTTACCCCCTTCCATCTTGGCTTGTTCCAATATGGTGATCTACACTTAGGACACGTCTTAGGCTCTATTGGCTGTCGAGGTATCCATGTATGACCACAACGTAGGCATTTAAGTGTAGGTAGACTAAAGGTCCTATTCATGCCTCAATCATATACATATCAACATATAATTGTCAATACACTTTGGCTTCCTGCCAACACTAATGTTGTTCGATCATTTGCCCTGAAACTGCTTAAAGAAAAGCTCTAAAAACGACCGGCAGTTTTTACCTATCCTTTATTTGCTATACTTCTCCTTGGGTGTTGGATCGGCATATCTGAGTAAATACCTAGTGCGTTGCCGTTCCGCTCTGTCCTTGCTTTCCTTCGGTCTTTATGTCCTAGATCACTATCGGCTGATCGCAGTTGGAGCAATAAACAATCATAGTTGGTAACCATCACCCCTCTTCGGGTAAGGCGTCACCTCCGTCTTCATCTATAACTTTTACTGCGTGCCTGTAGCCGTGATCTACTCCTTCTTCTTCAGCCTTAGAACCACCTGGCCAAAGGCGTTTTTAGCTTCGTAGAATACCCCGCTGCTGCTGGTCAGTTTCAGGAGGTAATTCCTCGCCGTATTCACTGCGCATTCAACCTCTTCAGCCCCGGCATGCGCGGCATCGGACTTTAGGACCTCCCCCTCGGCGATGACTTTGCCGATAATCCACTCTCTGAACTTCGGCTCGAACAAGGAATTGGTTTGCATCTCGGCGCTACCGGACTGATAGTCAACGGCTTCCTTCGTGAACTGTGTCGCTGGTATAGCTAAGCCGCGCGCTCTCTCTCTCATTTTGCAAACGATAGCGTTGGATGATACGCTTATGCTCAGCCGGCTTCTTGCCTCGCATTTCACAGTTGTGTTTTTTGCACAGGAGGCACAGATTATCCGGGTCGCTGTTGGTGATGTCGCCATCAATATGGTCGATTTCTAGCTTGGTCTTCGATCGCGCTCTCACCCTGCAGATGATACAATGCTCACCGTCCCTCAGGCATAGGAAGAGATAGGCCCAGTTGTAGGTGTTGCGGCTCCAGCGATTCATCTTTCGTCACCTCGCAAACAATTATTTCGAGGCCCATTAGCTAGGTATATATTGGGACATCGATTGAAGCCAGATGGGCGGGTACGTAGAGAAGATCACTTGGGTCGCTTCCCTCGAAAGGTCTTTGGCGCATTGCCACAATGTATTGCTCACTCTGCATCTGCTTTAACCTTTGGGGTTCTCTAATAAGTCATCAGCTTTCACATCAGGGATTATCTTCTGCCAAAAGTTGTGCCAAGCAGCTTTCTGAGCTGGCGTAGCAGGCCCTGGCCGGATATTCACCATAATCTTTACTTGTATATCCGATTTAGGCACGTTCTAGTCTCCAAATTTTTTCCCTGGAAAACTACTGTCACTGGCACATTTTCTTGATTGTCTGCGACTTTTCTGTTTCGGACGAACCCGAAGCTCACCATTGGTGGTCACCAAGACCTTACTTCCGGCATATAGCCCGTGAAAACGACACCAACCTTTTGGTAAGGTAATCATCAGACTACTCCCGCCTACCCGTGAAATCGTTCTCTGCTCTACTTGCCCCATTATTGTTCCTTGATAAAGTTCGTTATTATCCGTATACTTACAACGTAACACCAGTTGGCTATACGTGATGCAATAAAATTGCCATAAAAATGATGATTTCTTGAAATGAGGAAATTAAAGACGAGCTGGGTGAAAACTGACATACCGAAAGAAATTAAGGTAAAGTTTTGGAAAGTCATGAGGGACAATCCGACCCATAGAAGTTTCATGGGTTATCTAAGCAAGCATCCTACCGAATTTCCAGATGATATAGAGCATTATTTCCCTTTGAGTCCACAGAGATATAAGAAGCTGAAAGATGAAGTAATACAGATGCCACTGGAAGAAGTTGATACATTGCCTATAGAATTGCAGAGTTGGATTTTGGCATTAAGACCAGCTTTGAAGAAAGAACAAACAGAGCAAGAGGCAAAAAAGGCTACGGCAACAACGTCGGCGGAGCCATACAAAGAGACACCACATAAGCAGGAAATGCGAAATTTGACGGAGCGTCTAATAGAAGAAATCGATTTGCTGTTGAAAGAGGAGATCATTGTACTTGAGATTACGCCAGGACAATTTATCCTAGCTGAAAAGAGGTTTCCAATCAGCATAACTGAAGGAGGCGAAATGCAAGTCGCGTTTTCCATTGAAGGAGAGGGGGATAAAGATCCTCTCTACAAAGCGCTACGTAGTCATCTAGAAACCGGCGGCTTTGCCAAGGTATTGGCTGACATTACTTCTTGGAGCAAAGGGACCGCTGATAATCTAATAAAATGCCATGAACTATTTACGACAACGCGAAAGAAACTTGAACGTATCTACAATACCTCTATCGCAATCTCTGTCCCACTAGATTACCAGAGCCAGCCTATCTTTACCCAGTCTGCCTTCACGGCGTACTTTCCAGCACTCATATGTGCTGACGGTCTTGAACAAGCCAGAGGATCTATCGGGTATAGAGATTCTGCTTACCATTGTGATGATGGCTTGAAGCTGGAATTCGATGTGTACACAATCTATGTCGGCACCTCCGATGAGCACATGCAGCTATTTGTGGATGCTCATATGGAGTGGAGAGCAAGATGCGCTATGTGGAAGCAAACCAAAGCAATAGCCAAACAGAGGCAGGATCTCGATAATATTGCAGAATCTATTAACCAGCAGCTAAAGACGTTCATGCATATGGAGCGTCTCCCCGGGCACTGCGAGCTTTGCTCTACTTCTTCTGTCAAATCCGTATAAACTATTCAATCCTAATCTCACATTGCACTTTTCGATGAAGTGTTCAGCTGATTCTTAAGAGTTACGAATTTTCATGTTATTTTTATGTAATATCTGTGCTAGAATTGCTAATATAATATTAGGCAACTATCCCTTGACAACAGGTAACTTCTATCTTATAATATAAGTATCAAGTAAAGGAGTGTCTACTATGAAACAGAAACATTATACCACAACAGACTTTGAAAAAGACTTCCCTAACAATGAAGCTTGTCTAGAATGGCTAAAGAATAATCGTTGGCCTGATGGTATCTATTGCGAAAAGTGCCAACGAACAACCAAGCACCACAGGCTAAGTAAAAGACCAGCGTATTCCTGCGATTCCTGTGGCAATAATGTTTACCCAATGGCAGGCACTATCCTAGAGCATTCAGCTACCCCAATGCGCCTCTGGTTTCACGCTATGTTTCTTATGGCATCTACTAGGTGTGGCATCTCTGCTAAACAACTAGAACGTGAACTAGGGGTAACTTACAAAACGGCATGGAGAATATTCAGGCAAGTCCGGGGGATGCTTGATGAAGATGTTATAAGCCTCTTATCAGAAGTAGAGGTAGACGAAAGTTACTTTGGTGGAAAGCGTCATGGCAAACGTGGTCGTGGCGCTGAGGGGAAAACGCCAGTATTCGGTATGGTAGAACGCAAAGGTAAAGTCATAGCTAAAGTTGTCCCTAATGTTAAATCAAGAACACTACTACCCATAGTCAAAGAAAAGATACTACCTAGAAGCGTGGTATATACTGATGAATTGCCATCTTATAATCTGTTGCCTAAGATGGGTTATCAGCACAAACGTATTCACCATGCAAGTAAGGTTTACGTCATGGGCGATTGCCATACTAATACGATTGAGGGCTTTTGGAGTCTAGTTAAACGTGGGCTTGATGGGGTTCACCATGCAGTAAGTGCTAAATATCTACAGGACTACGTCAATTCGTATAGTTTCCGTTGGAATCATAGGAACGATGAGAAGCCTATGTTTTTGCAGATTCTTTCTCGCCTTGTTCCTTCTTTAAAGGCTTGATAGCTGATTTAAGAACAGCTTCAAAGTCGCTCTTAACGAAGGGGCGTTTCTTGTTCTTGGTTTCTAACTCTTTATCGTTCACTTTCTTTTCTAACATACAACCCGCTTGACAAAATACAAGTATTATGGTAATATAAAAGCTAACGTGGTCTCGCAAACAACGTTAGCTTTTATATTAGGCCCGCTCGTCTATTGGCAGGACGGTTGGCTTTAAACCAACGTAGCAGGGTTCGAATCCCTGGCGGGCTACCTATTTATGGGAGACGTGGCAGAGTGGTTTATCGCAGCGTTCTTAAAAATCGCCGTTGGTGTTCACAGCACCAACCGAGGGTTCGAATCCCTCCGTCTCCGCCTACATGAATATAATAACACTGGACATAAGCCAGAAATATATTGAAGTGCTTGCAAAAACAGATGAAATTAAAAGGAGGTGAATAATGGTAAATGGAGCTACTGGGACTACATGGGAAGAACAAACCCTTGCTATGCTTAAACAGGCTAAAGTGGAGCGGAAGCGAGCTGAAGAGGAAGTAGTATTCCTGGTTAATTTGACCGACACATTGGAGGAAGTCTTGGAACTAAGTAGACGACGCAGTGCCATTAACGTGGATAATCATACAATTGACCCCGAAAGCCTTCGTAAGAAATCTGTGCGGGATGCTCTAATTGAGATTGCAAAAAGCAATAACGGGTTGCTTGTTGTGCATAGTGCTATCGAGATATTGATACAAACTGGAGTGTATAAAGAACGAGAGCAGGCAAGAGGCACAGTATATTCTATCGTTAGCCGAGATGGTCGCCGTAGAGGAGAGCATTTTGTGAAAGAACGTCCTGGTATATATCGACTTATAACTGCAACCACTCCGTCAGTTCAGTTTGGTATGTCACCTTGAATTAGAAAGGGTCGCTCGTAAATCCTAGAAGGAAGGAGGTGATTATAGATGGCTGAACGAGACACCTATAAGTATCAGTTCAAGGTTGGTAATAGAGTTGTGCATGAGGGTATTACTAATGACCTTGAAAGGAGAGAAGGAGAACATCAGCAAAAGTGGCCAAATGGTCATATAAAGCAAGTCGGACACGCTGTGACCGAAGAATCAGCAAGAGATTGGGAAAAAGACCAAGGCGTTAGCTAATCTGCCATTTACCATGATGTTCCGTCAAACTTACCCGTTTCTCGGTTCCAATACCAAACCTTACCCCCTACTGTTACAGTGAAATAGTAGGGGGTTTCCTCTAGCTTAATCTTGGTGCCATTACTGCATTTGGTTTCTTTAATTACCATCTTTACTTGCTCCTCTATATACTTTTCTTTTAATATAGTATTATATATTTAAGAATATACTACCTGCCTTCAGGGGATAGTTGCCTAATATTAATATGGTTTTCTACGGGTGACAATTCAAGAACTGGAGGTAATAATGCGAGGAAGGCTTTGGCTTAAGAATTTATTTAAAGCGTTGGAGTTGAGTTGGAACAGAAACCCTCATATGGAGAAATCGGGAAAAGATAGTGAATGGACTCAGTTCATGGGAGAGGCAATGGATGAAATTGCGAAAAACATGAACTGCGTGGTTGTTCGCAGAAGGGATACTCCAATTGGAAAGACAATGGAGGAGATGAGCCATATTGAATTGGAGGGAGCTTACAAAAACTTTGAGAGAGGTATTTGGCAGACAAGCAGTGAAAGGTTCAATATTGATGCCGTCTTCATAAATGAAGCGGAATATGGTTTGCATGTCGGTGGTCCCAAAGGTATCAAATATGGTCCATTTGCCTTGCCTGAAGCGGTTGTAGAGTTAGAGAACTCTTGGGATAGTGATAAAATTTGTTATTGCCTATGGAAAGTCCTCTGTGTTAGGGCACCAGTGCACGCTTTGATCTGTTACCAAAAGAATGCAGACATGGTCAGTAATTTGAGACAGCGATTAGAGGATATTGTCTGGGGTAGCAGTTTGATGAAGGGCACTGACGGTGATCTTTTAGTAGTCGTTGGCAATGAAGACAAGCAGAACGTATCGTGGCAGGAATACTTCACTGTATTCGAATGGCGACGTGATAGTTTAGAAATAGTAAATGGGTCATTACTTAAATAAATATTACATACAATTACTTGGCGTATAACGCCCAGTGCTTATTACAACTCAGTTCAGAGAGTAGCTAAACAAAGTGGCTTTTTGTTCAAGCCGGATGTATTGTCTACGATAAAAAGTTGCTAATTAGCCGAGTAATCTGTTAGTTTGTGTTGCGGAGTATGTCATAATATTTTGTTTGGAGGTCTGCTATATTCCAACCACTCTGGAAGATTGAAGAGATTCCCTTGGGGTCGTCCCGAATTAAGCTCTTTGCCGACTTCCCGTGGCATCTCCATCACGGTGACCCATGCTGGATTCCGCCTCTCAGAGGTGACTTACTTGGTAACCGATTGCTCGGTCTGGTCGGTCTGCTAACTCAGGAACATCCTTACCACCGCCATGCTGAAGTTACACACTTCCTAGCCTGGCGCGGTGGTAAAGCAGTAGGTCGGATCTCAGCAGCCATTAACCACCGATTTAACGAACACTACGACACACGTATCGGGTTCTTCGGCTTCTGGGATGTCATAGAGGATTACGCAATCGCTAGTGCACTGCTGGATCGGGCTTGTGATTGGGTCAAGAATCGTGGGATGCAGGTTATACGAGGCCCCGGTGAATACTCCAATGCTACTCACGAACGCCAGGGTGTCCTTGTAGACGGATTTGAGTACCCACCGACAGTTGAATTAACACACAATCCTCCGTACTATGGCAAATTCCTCGAACAGTACGGTTTCCGTAAAGCCAAGGACTATTATGCCTATACAATGGATATACAGACACCCCTTCCTCTCCGTTTGCAGAGACTCGCAGATCAAGTACGAACGCGCCGAGATATTGAAACGCGACCACTAATCTTCAAAGACTTGCACAATGAGGTACGGTTAATAGTAAAGATCTACAACGAGGCCTGGGCAAAAAACTGGGGGTTCCTGCCAATCACTGATGAGGAAGCTATCCTTCTGGCAAACTCTCTGCGCCTGATCGTAGATCCAGGCTTAGTCCAGTTTGCTTTCGTTCAAGGTGAGCTGGCCGCTGTTCTTGGAGCTTTCCCCGACCCCAATTATGCCTTACGGCCACACTGGCGTTGGTACGGCGAGTCAGACCTGCTACGTGTTGCCAGGCTGCTTTGCAAACGTCGATATATTCGCCACATAAGGCTGATGTTTTTTGGCATTCGTCCTGGTTTCCGTAAATTAGGTGTTGATGCTCTCCTCTATGAAAACGTCAAGAATTACGCCATCCGGCGGGGCTACCGTAAATGTGAGGCATCTCTGCTTCTAGAGGATAACCACCTAATCCTGCGCCCTTCTGAGTTTATGGGAGCAAAGCGTTACAAGACTTGGCGCATTTACGATTTGCCTTCA
>SDBU01010123.1_pt1 | contig 10496 bp, 4 predicted proteins | sample 2277071 | NCBI WGS metagenome assembly SDBU01 (sample SAMN10397929, study PRJNA504765) | marine sediment metagenome | isolation source: marine sediment core GS08_GC12, 126 cmbsf | place: Arctic Ocean: Gakkel Ridge, Loki's castle | collected 2008
TCTAGTTAGACAGCACCTAGATTCGTACAACAAGTTCATTGACAGCGGATTACAAGAAGTCATCGATGAAACCGGTGAAATCAAGATTGAAATCCCAGAGATGCCCTATAAGATAAAACTTGGTCAACTTTGGGTAATTGATCCTCAATCAAAAATCAGCAGACCCTACAGAACCGAAGTCGATGGAACAAAACACGAAATCTTTCCCATGGAAGCTCGCTTCCGTAATCTAACCTATGCGGCGCCTCTAGCGCTGGAGATGACTCCAGTTATAGAAGGAAGAGAACAGGAACCCGAGCTTGTTCTCATAGGCGATCTTCCTGTTATGATAAAATCTAAGCTCTGCATCCTTTCCCAATTAACCGACGAAGAACTAATCGAGTATGGAGAAGACCCACACGACCCCGGCGGTTACTTCCTAATCAACGGCTCTGAACGTGTCGTTGTTGCCATGGAAGACTTAGCCCCAAACCGTGTTCTTGTGGACATCGACAAACGAGGAACAAAACCAGTCTATCAAGCTAAAATCTTCTCAACAACCGTAGGTTTCAGAGCAAGAATACAGCTGCGAATGAAATCTGACGGCGGGATCTTAGTTTCGATACCTGGAGTGCCCACAGAAGCCCCGTTTGTGATTTTGATGCGGGCTCTTGGAATAGAGTCAGATAAGGACATCGCCGAAACTGTTTCTTCCAATCCAATAGTGCAGAATGAACTTGAAGCATCCTTTGAAAAAGCCGCGGGATTCGACACTGTTAACGACGCAATAATGTACATCGGAAACCGCGTCGCCCACGGTCAAGTGGAAGAATACCGCAACCAAAAAGCCAGAAGCATGATCGACCGCAACTTTTTGCCCCATATTGGTCGAACCGAAGAAAATCGTCTAGAAAAAGCGCTTTTCCTCGGCGAGATGGCTAGCCGAGTCATCGAACTAAAGCTTGGAATCAGAAAAACAGACGACAAAGACCACTTCAAAAACAAGCGACTAAAACTTGCGGGGCCCCTCCTATCTGATCTTTTTAGAATCGCCTTCAGAAACCTATGCCGAGACATAAAATATCAGCTTGAACGGATGGGTATCAAAAGGCAGCTTATCTCAATCTCAGCCGCTGTCCGTCCCGGAATAGTTACTGATAGACATCGTCACGCCATCGCAACAGGTAACTGGGGCAGAGGACGAGTCGGAATCACCCAACTTCTCGATCGAACAAACACAGTTTCTACTTTAAGTCATCTCAGAAGGTTACAGTCTCCTCTCAGCCGTAGCCAACCCAACTTCGAGGCGCGAGACTTGCACCCTACTCACTGGGGAAGACTCTGTCCAAACGAAACGCCTGAAGGCTCAAACTGTGGTTTGGTTAAGAACCTTTCCTTAGCTGCTTCTATTTCTATTTACGTGGATCCCACTGGGATTAGACAGGTCCTCTATCAGATGGACATGGTTCCAGTACAAGAAACCGACGTAGACATACGTTCTTCAAGCGCAAAGGTCTTTGTTAACGGTTCTATTCTCGGTTATTCCGCGTCACCGCAGAATTTGGTTGACGAAATACGAAGAAAACGCAGGAATGGAGAGATCTCCACTGAAGTTAACGTTGCCTACTTCGCAAAGGTTCACGGAAGAAGCGAAGAGGTTTACGTCAGTTGCGATCAGGGGCGTGTACGTCGTTCCCTTATCCTAGTCGAAAACGGAGTGCCTAAATTAAAGCCCGAGCATGTTGAAAAGATTCGCTCTGAAGAGTGGAGCTGGGACGACCTTATCCAAAAGGGAATACTTGAATACATTGATGCTGAAGAAGAAGAAAACATATTTGTTGCCCTAGATTTTGACAAAATTACTTCCGAACACACCCATGTGGAAATTGCAACTTACACGATTCTCGGAATCTGCGCCTCAATTATACCCTACCCTGAACATAACCAGTCACCACGAAACTCTTACGAAGCAGCCATGTCCAAACAAGCCCTCGGAATAAACCTGACCAATTTCCCCAACCGAGTTGACTCCCGCTGTCATATTCTCCATTACCCCCAAACACCCCTAGTGAAAACAAAAGCCATGGAAATCATAGGATACAACAACAGACCTTCAGGCCAAAACTGTATTGTAGCAATTCTATCCTTTGAAGGCTACAACATGGAAGACGCCATCATATTCAACAAAGCCTCCATCGAGCGTGGCTTGGTTCGCTCCACATTCTACAGAATTTACGATGCGGAGTGCCGCCAATATCTGGGAGGTCTCAGAGACCGATTTCTTATACCCGAACAGGGAATCAGAGGATACCGAGGAGAACAGTACTACCGATTTCTTGAACCTGATGGCATTATTAGTCTAGAATCTAAGGTGGCTGGAGGCGACGTGCTTATCGGAAGAACCAGTCCTCCAAGATTCCTTGAAGAATACAAAGAGTTTGAAGTTAAAGGTCCAACTATGAGGGACACATCCGTTGATGTGCGATCATCCGAGAACGGGGTTGTGGACGATATTTTCATCACAGAGACTGGAGAAGGAAGCAAACTTGTAAAGGTTAGAGTCCGCGATCAACGTATACCTGAACTGGGAGACAAATTTGCTTCGCGCCACGGACAAAAAGGAGTCATAGGAATGATTGTTCCACAAGAGGACATGCCTTTCTCTCCAAAAGGGATCGTTCCAGACATCATAATCAACCCTCACGCCATGCCGTCACGAATGACTATTGGTCAGTTTCTTGAATCCATTGCTGGAAAAGTTGCCTCCGCAAGAGGTAAACCGGTTGACGGAACCCCATTCAACAATGAGGGTCCAGAACAACTGAAAGAAGAACTAGTTAAACTGGGCTTCAGTCACACTGGCAGAGAGATTCTCTACAGCGGCGTTTCTGGAGAGAAATTTGTTGCAGACGTTTTTGTGGGTGTTGTATACTATCAGAAGCTTCATCACATGGTTGCCGACAAGATTCACGCGAGGGCTCGGGGACAGGTTCAGATGTTAACCCGTCAACCAACTGAAGGTCGTGCGAGGGGCGGTGGATTGCGGTTTGGTGAGATGGAGAGAGACTGTTTGATTGGTCACGGTGCCGCTATGGTGCTGAGGGACCGGCTGCTGGAAGAGTCTGACAAGTATCTTCTGTATGTATGCGAAAACTGTGGTTTCATCTCCTACTATGACATTAAGCAGCGCAAGTACACCTGCAGACTTTGTGAAGATAAAGCCCAGGTATCACCTGTAGTCGTATCCTATGCCTTCAAGCTGCTTCTCCAAGAAATGATGAGCCTGTGTATAGCGCCTCGCCTAAAACTGAAGGAGAGAGCATAAAATGTCAATGGACACTACAGTTCACAAAGTTATAGACGAACTTCAATTCGGACTTTTTTCCCCACAAAACATCCGTAGACAGTCCGTTGCGGAAATACAGACCGCCGACACCTACGACGAGGACGGAACTCCAATAACCTCTGGACTCATGGACGGCAGGTTAGGAACTCTTGAGCCCAGACAAAGATGCAAAACGTGCGGAAACACCGCCATCAGATGCCCAGGACATTTTGGTCACATAGAGTTGACAGTTCCAATAATTCATATTGAATTCTCGAAGATAATTCACAACATTCTTCAAGCTACGTGCAGAAACTGTGGGCGTATTCTGCTTCCTGAAAGCCATGTTGAAAAGATTAATGCTTTGATTAAGCAGAATATGGACCTGATTGGGGAAGTTCCAAACACCGTTTACAAAAAAATATTGAAGGACGCAAGGAAAAAGGATTGTCCTTATTGTGGGACTCAGCAATCAAAAATAGAATTTGCGAAACCCACAACTTTTTACGAGATTCTTGAGGAAGGCGCCCAGAGATTAACACAGAGCATGGTTCGAGAACGACTTGAGAGAATACCCGACGAAGACCTTGAGTTGTTTGGTTTTACTCCAGAAACTGCTCGACCAGAATGGATGGTTCTGCAGGTTCTTCCTGTCCCTCCAGTTTATGTGCGTCCTTCAATAACATTAGAGTCAGGCATCCGATCAGAAGACGACTTAACTCACAAACTCGTGGACATCATTCGAATCAATCATCGCCTTAGAGAAAACATGGAAGCAGGCGCTCCAACACTCATCATCCAAGACCTGTCTGAACTGCTTCAGTATCACATTACAACCTATTTCAACAACGAGGCTTCAGGAATTCCCCCAGCACGACACCGTTCGGGAAGAGCGCTCAAAACAATATCTCAGCGTCTCAAGGGAAAAGAGGGACGATTCCGAAGTAACCTTTCTGGAAAACGTGTAGACTTTTCGGCGCGTACCGTGATTTCGCCAGACCCCAACCTTGACCTCAGTGAGGTCGGTGTTCCTCAAGCCATAGCCATGAGGCTTTCAATGCCCGAGAAGGTTACGGCTTGGAACATCGAAGAGATGCGGAAACTGATCCTCAATGGTCCTGAAAAATTCCCCGGCGTCCTCTACGTTGTTAGACCTGACGGAAAAAGGGTCAGACTAGAGTTTGTTGTTGAACGAGACAAAGTTGCCGAATCTTTGGAAACTGGTTTCATTGTAGAACGTCACCTCATGAACGGTGACGTCGCCATCTTCAACAGGCAGCCTTCCCTTCACAGGATGTCAATTATGGCTCATTATGTTCGAGTTTTGCCTCATAAGACGTTCCGGTTGCATCTGTGTGTTTGTCCGCCCTATAACGCCGACTTCGACGGGGACGAAATGAACCTTCACGTGCCACAAGGCGAAGAGGCTCAGACTGAGGCTCGGCTTCTGATGCAGGTCCAAGACCAGATTCTCTCGCCGAGATTTGGGGGACCTATCATAGGCGCTATCCGAGATTACATAACAGCATCTTATATGTTAACTAAAAAGTCCAATGTTCTAAACAAGGAAGAGGTTTGTAGGTTGCTTGTAGCCTCCGGTTTTGAGGGACATTTGCCTGAACCCGCTATCAAAGAGCCCAAGCCCCTTTGGACTGGAAAACAGATATTCAGCATCTTCCTTCCGAAGGACCTGAACTACGTTTTGAAATCAAATATTTGCCATAATTGTGCAACCTGTCTAGGCGAAAACTGTCCTAACGACGCTTATGTAGTTGTTAAAGACGGAGTTCTAAAATGTGGTACCATCGACAGACGATCCATCGGAGCCGAACAATCGGACAGCATCCTTCATCGGATAATAAAGGATTATGGCTCACAGGCTGGACGGAAGTTTCTAAACAACGTCTGCCAACTTCTAAAAGTCTTCATAAGTATGCGCGGTTTCACTTTCTCATATGACGAACTTGAACTGTCTGATGCTGCTCGAAAGAAGATTAAACGAAATATGGGCATAATCGAAAAACGTATAGAAAAACTGATTGTGGACTATCATGATGGTACACTACCGCGTCTTCCTGGTCAGACTCTTAATGGATCCTTCGAAATTTACGTAATGAACGAACTCGCGGAAGCCAGAGACAAAGCTGGAAACGTTGCAGACGAGGACTTTGAGATTGAGAATGCCGGAATAATTATGACAAGAACCGGAGCCCGTGGATCAAACCTTAACATTGGTCAGATGGCCGCTTCTGTAGGTCAGCAGGCTGTAAGAGGAAAACGGATAATGCGTGGTTACGTTAACCGAGCGCTGCCCCACTTCAAAGCGGGAGACCCCACGCCTAAGGCTCGAGGTTTCGTGTATGCGTCGTATACTACTGGATTAGATCCAATCGAGTATTTCTTCCACGCAATGGGTGGCAGAGAAGGTCTGGTAGATACGGCTGTTAGGACCCAGCAGAGCGGTTACATGCAGAGGCGTCTCATTAATGCCCTTGAACAGCTTCGAGTTGAGTATGACGGAACTGTGCGCAATTCTAGTGGTGACATCATCCAACTTACGTATGGAGAGGACGGGATCGACCCGGCTAAGAGTGATCACGGGAAAGCAGTTAACGTCAGCCGTCTGATTGATCAGGTAAAAATTATGGTTGAGAAGGGAAAACCTGCTCCCAAAGAATACATGCTGGAACGCCTTGCCGAAGTCGAAGATCAGTTGACTCCGATGCTTGTAAAAGAGTTAAAGTCTGAGTTGACAAAGGCACAATTGAGTAGTGAAGGCGTAGAAAGAGTCATCAGTTTAACCTTAGAGAACTATAAGCGAGCCCTTGTTGAGCCTGGAGAAGCTGTGGGAATTATGGCTGCCCAATCTATTGGGGAGCCTGGAACCCAGATGACTCTTCGAACATTCCACTACGCTGGAGTCAGAGAACAGAACGTAACTCTTGGTTTGCCTCGGCTCATAGAAATAGTGGATGCTAGACGAAGTCCGTCAACTCCTGTCATGACCATTTACCTTGATAAGAAGCATCGGAAGAGCAAGAGTAAGGCAACAGAGATCGCCCGCGAGATCATTGCTACAACGTTAGGGGATATATCAGCGGCTGAGCCGTATTTGGATCCCGAGCTTGAGGCGGTTGTTGTTAAGCTTGATTCTGGTATGATGAATGAGCGTGGTGTCAATGCTGAGGATCTGCCTAACCTTATAAAAATGAATAATTATGAACTGAGTGTTGAAGGCGACCATTTGATAGCTAAGCCTAAGAAGCAGGTGGACATGAAGAAACTCTTGAATACCCTTCTATCTCAACATGTTAAGGGTGCACCTGGTCTGCGTAGGGTACTTGTTACAGAGGAGACTGGAGAGTGGGTTCTACGGACTGATGGTTCTAACCTTTCTGCTGTTCTTGATATTGCTGGTATAGACCCAACGCGGACAACTACAAATAATGTTCATGAAATCGCTGAGACTCTTGGTATTGAGGCGGCTAGAAATTCGCTGATTAAAGAAGCCATGGGGGTTCTTGATGAGCAGGGTCTTGATGTTGACATACGGCATATTATGTTGATGGCGGACATCATGACTGCAACAGGTGGTGTGCAGCAGGTCGGGCGGCATGGAATCAGCGGTAAGAAGTCCAGTGTTCTTGCTAGGGCAGCTTTTGAGATAACTGTTCCAAACCTAGTTGATGCAGCTATCCGCGGAGAAGTCGATCCGTTGAAGGGTGTAACCGAAAACGTTATAGTTGGGCAATCAATACCCATCGGCACCGGTCTAGTAGACCTTTACATGACAACAGCCAACAGAGAGAAGAAAGAATGATAGATGTCAACAAAGCAATAACTACAACCGCGAAAACTGGAAAAATCCAGATTGGAGCAAACAGCGCCTTAAAGAGCGTTAAAATAAAAAAAGCTAAGCTCATAATACTTGCTTCGAACTGTCCTCAGAGAATCAGAGCGGACATTGAGTATTATTGTAAGCTTTCTGAGATTCCGGTGAGCGTTTATAAGGGTGATAGTTCAGATTTAGGAGCGTTGTGCGGAAAACCTTTTGGGGTTTCGGCTTTAACCATAAGAGAACCTGGAGATTCAAAAATTCTTAAGATCACGGAGGAATAGATGTGGCTACTGGAATAAAGCTCACAAGTGTAGAGATGCGTTACATCGCCCTGTTTCAGAGCATAACGGGTGCAACAGTGAAAGACTGTATTATTGATGATGAACTCAACAGAATAATTTTTGTTGTAAAAGAAGGATCTATTGGGATGGCTATCGGCAAGAAAGGAAAAAACATCCATCTCTTGGAGAAGATGACCGGCAAAAAGCATGAAGTAATCGAGCACTCAGACAATCCTGCCCAATTCATCAAGAACGCTCTTAAACCCGCCAAAGTCGACGAAGTACGCATAACCGAGCGCATGGACGGAAAAACGATTGCAGTTATCTCCGTGAACCCAAGAGACAAGGGTGTTGCAATCGGTAAAAACGGCAGAAACGCTGAAAGAATCCGTTTTCTTGCAAAACGGTACTTCCAGATACAGAACGTCAGCATAACCTAACAATTTTGTTTAGCTAAACAGATTGTGTTTTATTCTCGTTACTTGCTGGTAGTACATACTAGGCTAGCAGAATGTTGAGGACAGGTTTAGTCAAGAAACCTTGACCAACACATTTTATTTGCATCGTTTGATTGGTCAAGAAACCTTTACAAAAACCCTTTTATGAAATTTTTTCCTTAAAATGAATTGTTATGCCCTGTAAGATAAGGAAAACCACGGCAGCAGTTGGTTTGTTTTTTGTTCTTTCTTTTGTTCTAGTTGTTGTTCCAGATGTTAAAGTTGTAGAAGCAGAGGCTAAGCTGATTGTTGTTCCTGACGATTATTCCACTATTCAAGAGGCAATTAATGGTGCCTCTGAAGGCGATACCATGTATGTGAAAAGTGGTATCTACTTGGAAAATCTGGTTGTTAACAAATCTGTATCGCTTATAGGCGAAAACAAGAAAACAACAACAATTTATCGCCGTGACCAAGCATTTCCTGATATATATCCCACTGTGGTGGTACGCGAAGACAGCGTGAATATTACGGGTTTTACGATAAGAAACGAGGTCTCTTCTCCTTCTCAGATTCCTAGTGGAGCAATAGAAGCATATTCAGAAGTGCATTTACTCAATGTTAGACATTGTAACCTATTTGAAAACATTATTATTGATAGTGGATATGATGTCTGGCTTTTTGGTTCATCTAAGAACAATGTTTCCGATAACAAAATAACGAATTCTACTCACGGAATTCTTGTTGAGCACTCTTCAAATAATAGCATACTTGGAAACACCGTTTCAAATTGTTGTATGGGAATTTTGTTCTCGTCAGCCTCATTCAATATACTTAGAAACAATAATATGACTAATAATTCTCGGAACTTTGGAGTCTCAGGATCTGAACTCTCACATTTCCTAAACGATGTTGACGTATCAAATCTAATCAACGGCAACAAAGTGTATTATCTCATCAACAAAAACAATCTGATAATAAGTCCCGTTTTGTTTCCAGACTTGGCGTCACTAGTTATCGTGAACTGCACAGATATAACAGTCCAAAACTTGAACATAAGCAACAATTACTGCGGTATACACCTTTTTAGCACCTCAAATTGTACGATAACCAAAAGTAATTTTTCACATAACACGGGCGGTGGTGTATGGCTTCAGTTTGTCGATAACTGTGTTGTTTCTGAGAATAATGTAGTCTCAAACACTGATTGGGGGATTCGTGTTGACAATTCAGAAGACGTACTCATAGCCCGAAACAATTCAACCTACAACCAATTGCTGAGCATTATGCTTGTAGGTTCTGACAACAATGTTATCCTTGAAAATAATGTGACAAATCTTCGTGTCAACCAAAATAACGGAGGAACGAATGCCATCTATCTAGATTCATCCAATAATAACAGCATTGTAAACAACCAAATACTTGACGACAGAGGTCTGGATGGAATATCCCTTATTGATTCTTCTTATAATCTTGTAGAATCAAACAATGTCTCAATTGGTGCTCCAGGAATAACTATCAAGGACGGGTCTAGCCACAATGAAGTAATCGGAAACACATTTACAACAGATAGAGGTAGTTTTGGTGTTCTTCTTTTTTCTTCATCCAACCTGATAGTTGGAAATACTTTCAGTAACTTTGGAACAGGAATTGAACTGTCAAAGGTTACAAACAATAGTATTATCGGAAATACAATAAATTGCAAAGAGTATTGTATCGACTTTCTCAACTCTAGCAATAACCTGTTTTGCAGAAATAACTTCGAACGGGAAGCGAGGCATTTTGGCGCTGACTCAAAATGGAATTATACTTCAGTGAATTCTTGGGATAATGGCATAGATGGTAACTACTGGAAGGATTATGACGGCACTGACGCCAATGGTGATGGCATAGGCGACCATACATTATTGACCCTGACAATCAAGACAACTATCCTCTTATGGCTCCAATCACAAACTTTGACGCTGGCAAATGGGAGTGGACCAGCTACAACGTTAACGTAATTAGCAACTCTACTGTTTCAGATTTTGTTTTCAGTCCTGACCTAGGCTATTCTATACGCTTTAAGGTAGAGGGCGAAACTGGGGCAACTGGTTTTTGTAGAGTGACAATCCCAAGAGACCTGCTTTATACTGAAGGCGACTGGACTGTTCTAGTGGCTGGTTCTCCTGTAGCTCCAACAGTTAACGAGGACACAGACAACACATACCTATATTTCACCTACACTCACAGCACGAAAACCGTAGAGATAATTGGAACTGATGCAATCCCAGAGTTTCCTTCATGGATTATTCTGACACTACTCTTGGCGGTAACTCTAGTGGTTGCACTCTACAGAAAGAAACTACCTAAAAACAGGATGCCCAACAATCATATTAGAGTAGCACGTTCAAAACGTAGTCTTTCTTTGTCTCCCCAAATTTGTGCGTTTAAAACGCAAGTGCGGGAAGACTTATTGTTTTGGCACATTTTGTTTACTCACCAGAATCTAATACGATTCTGCTTTTCTTTGACTATTTAAAAGTGTCGAAACAGCTTTTTTTTAGATTATTTTTTTTAACAACCTAATATTTTAGATTTTTTTCTGTTTAACAGCACTTGATAGATTCTTAATTAAATCGCTATTTTTTAGATAT
>SDBU01010124.1_pt1 | contig 10496 bp, 11 predicted proteins | sample 2277071 | NCBI WGS metagenome assembly SDBU01 (sample SAMN10397929, study PRJNA504765) | marine sediment metagenome | isolation source: marine sediment core GS08_GC12, 126 cmbsf | place: Arctic Ocean: Gakkel Ridge, Loki's castle | collected 2008
ATGGTGGAGATGGTGGAGACAGCCAATATCTTAAATAACGCTACGCCACGCTCGTTAATTATCCTTGATGAGATTGGGCGGGGCACCAGCACCTATGATGGGCTTTCTATTGCCCGAGCCGTTGCCGAGTATATCCATAGCTATGCCCGACTTGGGGCAAAGACCCTGTTTGCTACCCATTATCATGAGCTGGTGGAGCTAGCCAGTTTCCTGCCCCGGGTGAAGAACTTCAATGTAGCCGTAGCCGAGGAGGGTGGGGAGGTTACTTTCTTATACAGGATTGTGCCCGGTGGTGTTGACAAGAGCTATGGCATCCATGTGGCTAAGCTAGCCGGGTTGCCTAAATCAGTGTTGCATCGTGCCCAGGAAGTGCTAGAGGAGCTGGAAGGGGATAGCCGTAAAGCCCTGGCTAAAGGCTCACCTAGGGGGCGTCGCCGACCTAAAGAGGCAATACCACAACAGTTGCCCCTTTTAGGGCAAAAATCACCGCTTATACAAGAACTGGAGAAACTGGACGTTGATTCCCTCACCCCCCTTGAAGCCCTCACCAAACTCTACGAACTCCAAAAGAAGGCGAGGGAGGAGTAGATGTGAAATGGGAGATTGAATTCTATCAAGATAGCCAAGGGAATATTCCTGTTCAAGATTTTATTTCTCAGCAGTCAGCCAAGGTAGAGGCAAAGATTTATAGGCATATTGACTTGCTACAGGACTTTGGCCTATCTTTAGGTCAACCCTACGTTGAAAAGCTTGCAGGTTCAGATGTTTGGGAACTTAAAATACGCCATAGTTCAAACTACTACCGTATTTTATATTTCGCTGCTAGTGGACGTAGGTTCGTTCTGTTACATGCTTTCTTAAAAAAGAGTGCCAGGACGCCTAAGAATGAAATAGAAACAGCCAAGGATGGAATAATTGACTACAAGCTACGCTGTAATCCCTAGAATTGTCCTTAACTTGGTTGTGTTACATAACATATATGTTATAATATTGACAAAAGTCAAATCTTGCTGTGGGGAATGTAGTATTCTTCTAGTTTTAGGGGGAAGCCTAAATGCCCAAAAAGAGTATAAAATACGAAGATTTTAAGGCACAATGTCTAACAGACCCAGAAGTTCGAGCAGAGTATGAAGCTTTAGAGCCCCAATTTAGGCTGATAAGAGCTATCTTGTCGCGCAGGAGCGAACTAAATCTCAGCCAACTGGAATTAGCTAAGCTTGTTGGAACAAAGCAGTCCGCTATATCACGTCTGGAAAGAGGCGACAGTAATACCACTATTAATACGTTGCGTAGAATAGCTGATGCATTAGATGCCGATTTAGATATTTCCCTAAAAGTTAAGCCACACACCAAAACTGCATCACCGCAAGTCAGTCCTCAGCATTAACTCGCCCTCACCAAGCTCTACGAACTCCAACAGAAGGCTAGGGAGGGGATAGGAGTCTAGAAATTATTTAGGCCGTACCTCCAGTGTAACTTTTGTCAATTTTCAAGTTTATGTATTCTCTTCTTTATTTGTTCTCGTTCTTCTTTAAATATATCTACTTCGGGGCCAACATACATCCAATTGTAATTTGTCTCTTTCGAAAAAACGAATTTTATAGTTTCAGATGCTTCGTCCTCAAAAGCCTCGCTGGTGTAGTAGATACTGAATGTAGCCTCAGCCTTTGTTACTGGTTGGCCCCAATGTATGGTCTCTGGAATCCAGAACACTAAATCGTTATTTGGATATATTGTTGCTTTCCCCAATACAGGGAATGATATAGTATTATCTATTCCAATACTTGTCCCAGCTACTTGATTTAAAACACAATCTATTCTAGCGTTTCTTGCAGGTAACTTGCCTGTGTTGGTAATAGCAAAACCGTGTTTCATCGGGTTTTGGCTTTCACCTTGAGGGATAATTGTTCCTTTGATAAAAACAATTGGTTTATGGGTTAATTCTATGTTCTTAGCAGTTAATTCTACATTCTTAACAAATTTGGAATAGTTTAATACTGCAAAAATCAAAATACCAAATGTCAGTAAACACAAAACAGAAGTTGCAATCGCTGAAATATCGATCCACGAACTAATTTCCCACATACCTTTACCTTTTTCTTAATTCATCCTTAAGCCGTTATAAGTGATATGCCTATCATAAATACATTCTACCACCGTATGCAAGCCCCCGCCATACAATTATTTATCAAGGAAAGGGTTTAAGGGGCGGAGCCCCTTAAAAAAATAACTTCCCCCTCATGATGGGAATATATATCCATATCATGGAGAGGGGGATTAAGGGGTGGGGTTGATAGATATTAAAAGTGAGGTTTACACAGAATCTCTTTAACCTTGAGGTCAAAAAAGTTGTGGGAATTTACTGGGCTGAGAACCACTGCCGTATCTGCCCCTCGGCTGCTGCCAGCTATAACAATAACATCCTCATCGGTGCGCACCAAGCCACCATCGGCTGCCATCATAGCGATTTCACAGACTACCTTCATCCCCTGACCAAAAATACGAAGGGTGTTGGCGATTATATCGCCAATGACATAGGTGTTAAATTTGTTTCTCATGGCTCGGCTAACCCCGGCAAAGGTGTGGGTGGTGGTAAGAACTATGCCCCCTTTACTCTCAACCACCTTCCTGTTTTCCTCGGTGAATTCCTGGGTATCGGGTTCACGCATACCAGTAGAATGACTTACTGCAATCACTCTTAAGCCACCGAAGGCTTCCATAGCCTTTACTGCGGTATCGCCGGTGGTGGATGCCACCAGTATAGTTTTTATACCCAGTTCCTCTGCCCGCTGTCTGGCAATGCCGAGCACCTCCTCAGTATTCTCCCTGCCGGGATTTTCAAAATAGGTTGTCTTTAATTCCATCTCTGCTTTAAACCTCCTTATCACATGCTTCAAACATTCTACCACTGAATCCTAGCCTTTGCCATAAAGCTTGTTTATCATGGAAGGTTAAATGGACGAAGCCCCTTCAAAAACAAACTCCCCCTCCTTACTCTGGAGTAATAATTAAGGGGATAGGGTCACTAAATAAAAACCGAAAGGGGGTGGGGTAGGTAAATAACCTCATTGCCATAGATAGGCTAGGTATGATATAGTTTATTTATGGTGGAAGCCAAGATTGAGTTTATTCCCGAGGGCAGTATCACTTCACCCCAGGGGTTTCATGCTGGGGCTACCTATGCCGGGATAAAGAAAAAGGTCAAAGATGGCTTAGACCTTGGTATTCTTTTTTCAGAAGCGCCTTGTGTGGCTACGGCTCTATTTACTACCAACCGGATTAAGGCAGCCCCGGTAGTTTTGTCTCAGCAGCGTTTACAGGAAGGTAGAGCCAGAGCGGTAGTAGTGAATAGTGGCTGCGCCAATGCCTTTACCGGTGAGCAAGGGCTGGCTGATGCTGCTGAGATGGCAGATTTAGTGGCTAAGGGTATTGGAATATCACCTGAGGAGGTTTTGGTAGCCAGCACTGGGGTGATCGGCTTACCGTTACCGATGAAGCTGATAAGGGAGGGCATAGACCAGATTATTCTTTCCGCAGATGGTGGTCATGAGCTGGCAAGGGCGATGATGACTACTGATACTGTGCCTAAGGAAACGGCAGTAGCTGTCAGCGCTGGTGAAAGCCGGTTTACCATTGGTGGGGTAGCCAAAGGCTCAGGGATGATTCATCCTAATCTAGCTACCTTGTTCTGTTTCTTAACTACCGATGCCGTAATGGACTTAGATTTTCTCAAGTTGGCGCTACGGAAGGCGGTGGATATTTCCTTTAATATGGTTTCAATTGATGGGGACACCAGCCCCAATGATATGGTGGTGCTCATGGCTAACGGGCTGGTGGGGAATGACCCCATTTGGCAGGGTTCTGAACAAGCTGAGGTTTTTCAGCAAGCCCTTGACCAGGTTTGTATCTATCTGGCTGAATCCATTGCTAGTGATGGTGAGGGGGCTAGTAAGCTTATTGAGGTTACTGTTAGCGGGGCACCTGGTGTGGCTGAGGCAAAACTAGCTGCCAGAACAATAGTAAGCTCGCCACTGGTGAAGGCAGCGGTGCACGGCGAAGACCCTAACTGGGGGCGGATTATGTCAGCGGTGGGGCGGAGTGGTGTAGAGGTGGTGGAATCAAAGATTGACCTTTATTTAGGTAATATCTGTCTGGTGAAGTCTGGTTGCCCCTTGGCTTTTGATAAGCAGGAGGTAGTGAAGGCATTAGGTGATAGTAAGGTGCTCATAAACTTACAGCTTAACCTAGGCACGGCTACCGCCACCGCCTGGGGTTGTGACCTATCTGAGGAATATGTAACTATTAACAGCCAATATACAACCTGATTAGCATTATGGTAAGGGTAGGGATTGAGTTGGATAAAGTTATCGTGGTTAAGCTCGGTGGGGCTATTTTAGGTAACCATGATACTACTATTGACGACATAGTTGAGCTTCAGCGGCAGGGCAAGCTGCTGGTCATAGTGCACGGCGGGGCTAAAGTGGTAACCCAGTGGCTGTCACGGCAAGGGGTTGCTACCAGATTTGTTGATGGTGAGCGAGTAACCGATGAGGCAGCGCTTGAGATGGTAACCGCTGTTCTGGGTGGCTTGGTCAATAAGGAGATTGTGGCTTCAATCAATAATCTGGGTGGACGAGCAGTGGGTATCAGTGGTGTGGACGGAAGTCTTATTCAAGGTAGGATTAAAAACCAGGATATGGGCTATATGGGCACAGTAGTGAAGGTAGACCCTGCTCTGTTAGAGGCTCTATTAGAGTCAGGTTATGTTCCGGTGGTATCCCCAGTAAGCCTTCACTCATTTGATAGACCAAACGAAGCGCCACCAATTCTTAATATTAATGGTGATACCGTGGCTGGTGAAATCGCTGCCACTATTGGTGCTGAGAGGCTCATCTTTTTAACTGACATAGAGGGTATCTACGACTGCTCAGGCATGTTGCTAACTCGATTGTCACCCATAGAAGCCGAACTTTTAATGGCTTCAGGTGCAGCCTCACAAGGGATGGTTCCCAAGATTAGAGCCTGCTTAAGGGCTTTATCCGGCACATCAATTACCCGCATCATTGATGGCAGACAGCCACATGCCTTGCTCAGGGAGATTGAGGAGCATGGTGGTGGTACCACAATACAGCGTCTATCACAAGGGTAGATTGAAGGGACGAAGTCCCCTCAAAACCCATACTTCCCCCTCTCCTTTGAAGGAGAGGGGGATAAAGGGGGTGAGGTTGATAAAGAACCTTACAATAAGTGATAGAAAATGAGTCAGTGGCAAGAGCTTGAGCACAAATACTTTATGCACACGGTAGAGCGTCTGCCGGTAACCTTGGTTAAGGGGCAGGGAGCGCGAGTGTGGGATGAAGATGGTCGGGAGTATCTGGATTTTGTTGGTGGCTGGGCAGTCAATAGCTTAGGGCACTGTCCCCCGGTGGTTATCGAGGCGGTAGTAGCCCAGTCACAAACACTCATTCAGGCTTCGAATCAGTTCTATACCATCCCCCAAATCCGCTTAGCCGAGCTTTTGGTTCAGAATAGCTGCCTGGATAAGGTCTTTTTTTGCAATAGTGGTGCTGAGGCTAGTGAGGGGGCGGTAAAGCTAGCCCGCCGCTATGGGCAACGCTATCTGGGCGGAGCCTATGAGGTTATTACCACCATCGGTTCCTTTCACGGTCGCACTCTGGCTATGGTGGCGGCTTCTGGTCAGCCTAAATTTCAACAGCCCTATATTCCTTTGCCCACTGGCTTTGTCAATGTGGAGTATAATAATATTGAAGCCATAAAGTCAGCCACTACCAATCAGACCTGTGCCGTGATGTTAGAGCCGGTGCAAGGTGAAGGTGGGGTCAACCTGCCTGACGATAATTATTTACTTGCGGTCCGGACTTGGTGTGACCAGAAGGGTATTTTGCTCATTTTGGATGAAATTCAAACTGGCATCGGTCGGATGGGAACACTTTTTGCTTATGAACAGTACGGTGTTGAACCAGATATAATGACCCTGGCTAAGGGCTTAGCCAGTGGCATACCCATCGGGGCTATTCTGGCTAAGGATAGAGCCTCTGTTTTTGCTCCTGGGGAGCATGGCTCTACCTTTGGTGGTAATCCTTTAGCCTGTGCTGCTGGTTATGCTACCCTAAAATCTATTATTGATAATGATATTGCCGGTAATGCAAGAAGAGTAGGGCAGTATCTTATTGCTGGGCTGGAAGGATTGAGACAGAAATTTCCGTTTATCACTGATGTTCGGGGTCGCGGACTATTAGTAGCTATGGAGTTTGTTAGTGATATTGCCCAGTCGGTGGTAATGGCTTGTCTTGATAGACGCTTACTGGTTAACCGAGTGAAGCCCAATGCCTTGCGCTTTATGCCTCCGCTAATTATTGGCACCAAGGAAGTTGATGAGGCACTGGGCATCTTGGACAGGGTATTATCCACTATTGCTGGCTAGAGAGGTTGGAATGAGGGGTAAGATTGGTAGACTTGGGATAGTAGTAGCCTTAGGCATAGTCCTCTTGCTTGGCATTGTGGCGGTGGCTGCCTCATATTCAGAGCCTGGGGCGACCTATGAGGTTGGGAGTGGGGGTCTCCCCTTACCAATCGGCGACCTCTCGGCTGTGCCACCATCGGTGGCTGAGGATGCCACCGAGCTAGCTACAGAGCTATTCGGAGACGGAAAGGAGAAATATGATTTTGTGAGCCAGCTATTATCAATATATCTGGAGGCTAAAGACAAGGATTTTGTTATGGTCTTTAATTCCGGTGGTTGGGGGTGGAGTTTACTTGAGAACACCCTAGGTTGGCAGAGTATCTTTAGCGGTATCGAGTCTGAGCTAGCTAGCTCAGACTATAAATTACTGTCGTTAGACTACCTGCGGACAGACGAGGGTTGGAGAGCATACCTTGATGAGATTGTGGAGATGCTAACCGGCTACCAATCAAAGGCTAGGGATTTAGCCCATAGGGTGGAGTTTCTTGCCAGCCATATTCCAGAGCTTAAGGTTATCATAGCCGGCGAAAGTAATGGCACTATCATTTGTGATAGGGTGATGAATATTCTGGAAGATAACTTGCAGATTTATAGTATCCAAACCGGTCCTCCTTTTTGGCACCAGAATATTATGTTGGATAGGACACTAGTTATAAGCAACAATGGCATAATTCCTGATTCATTTAGCCAGGGAGATTTTCTAGCTATGATTGGCGCCAATTTAAAAGCCTTGTTTGGTTTATCTCAGCCAGAAGATGACTTTGGTACAATACTCCACTACGTTAGAGCTCCGGGGCATGATTACTGGTGGCAATATCCTGAGGTTTATTCTGAAATTACTAACTTTTTGAAACAAAATTTTAGCATCAAATGATGATAAGTCCTTAGTTGAGGGGAGGGTTAGAATGTCAGATAAAGTAGTATTGGCTTACAGCGGTGGGTTGGATACATCAGTAGCTATCAAGTGGCTCAAGGAGAAGTATGACTTGGATGTTATTGCCTTTACCATTGATGTAGGCAATGAGCGTGATTTTTCTGCCATTCAGCAGAAGGCACTCAAAGCTGGTGCCGTGAAGGCGCTGGTGAAGGATGCCAAGGAGCTATTTGTAAATTGTTTTATTTTTCCTGCGTTACAGGCAGATGCTATCTATGAGGGACAATACCCGCTGGCTACAGCCCTAGCTCGTCCGCTAATGGCTAAGTTGCTGGTGGATACCGCTGTGGAGGAGGGGGCTTCAGTGGTGGCTCATGGCTGCACTGGCAAGGGGAATGACCAGGTGAGGTTTGAGGTGAGCATCAGTGCCCTGTCACCTAGCCTCAGGATTATCGCCCCGGCTCGGGAATGGGGTATGACCCGGGAAGAGACCATCAGCTATGCTCAGCGTTATGGGATTCCAGTGCCAGTTACCGCAGCCAGTCCTTATTCCACTGACGAAAACCTCTGGGGGAGGAGCATTGAGTGTGGGGTTCTTGAAGACCCCTGGGTTGAGCCACCTGAGGAAGTGTTTACTTGGACAAGGTCACCCGGTGACGCTCCAGACAAGCCAGACTATGTAGAGATTGGCTTTAAACAAGGAATTCCAGTTACTGTTGATGGGCAGGAAATGGATGGCGTTAGCCTAATTCGTCAATTAAATGAGCTGGCTGGTAGGCACGGGGTAGGCAGGATTGACCTTTTGGAGAATAGGCTGGTGGGGATAAAATCAAGGGAGATTTATGAAGCGCCGGCAGCAGCCGTCTTATTACAGGCGCATCAGGCTCTGGAGGCTATGACCTTATCCAAAGAGCAACTTCGCTTTAAACAAAGGGTAGCTATAGAATATGCTGACCTTGTTTACAACGGTCTATGGTTTAGCTCGCTTCATCAAGATTTGGCTGCCTATGTAAAATCTTCACAGCGGTTTGTTACTGGAACAGTGCGATTAAAGCTGTTCAAAGGAAGCTCAAGTGTGGTCGGGCGAAAATCACCGTTTTCACTATATAACTATGGTTTAGCTACCTACGACAAGGGTGATGTTTTTGACCAGAGCGCCTCTCCCGGCTTTATCCATATCTGGGGATTACCAGTTAGAAACCAGGCTCAGGTGCAAGGGATAGAGGAGGTGAGTTGATGAGCTATAGGAGCTTTGAGGAAGCTTGGCAAGACATTACGAGATTACAGGGCAAAGATGTTTTTACACTATGTCACCCTATCAAAAACCATATTCTGGAGGTCAATGAAAAGTGCTTGAAAAGACTTTCAGCCGGGGGTAAGGGCGCCCCCACCAGTGTGAGTAAAGCGACATTCAAAAGGGTGTGGAAAAGGCTCGTCGAACACAGAGAGTTTGTGACCAAGCAGGGGTATAACTTTACTTGTGCGTGTATAGCACATCTACCCGAAGTCGAGTATTCCTGTAAAGATGGAATTTTACATTTATATCTGAGGCAGCAAAACACACACCCTTTTTGTGAGGTTAAGGAGTATACGGAGTGAAAAAACCTCCCAAGCAGTCCGAAAACAAGGGGACATTCTAAATGAGCCATATTCGGGGTCGTTTTAACAAGGCGGCTGATAAGTTGGTAGCCGAATATACTGCCTCTATCCCCTTTGATTGGCAGTTATATCGTCATGATATTGCCGGTAGTATCGCCCACGCCAAGATGCTGGCAAAACAGGGGATAATTTCAGACAAAGAGGCTCAGATTATTACTGAGGGGCTGGTGTCTATCAGGGAAGAAATAGAGCAGGGTAGATTCCAGTTTAAGCCTGAGTTGGAAGATATCCATATGAATATTGAAGCTCGGCTGATTGAGAAGATAGGCGAGGTGGGTGGTAAGCTCCATACCGCTCGCTCCAGAAATGACCAGGTGGCTCTGGATTTGCGTCTTTTTGCTAAGGAGGCAATCTCAGAGACCTTGGTCAAGCTCAGGGAATTTCAGCAGGCTCTAATTAACCTGGCTGAAGCTAATAAAGGTGTGGTTATGCCCGGATATACCCATTTACAGCCGGCACAGCCAGTACTACTGGCTCATCACCTATTAGCCTATTTTGAGATGCTCCAGCGTGACATTGACCGGTTTAGCGATTGTCTGAAGCGGACTGATGTCATGCCCTTGGGAAGTGGTGCTCTAGCTGGTGTAGCCTATAATATTGATAGAGAATTTTTAGCTCGTGAGCTTGGTTTTAGCCAGATAAGTCAAAATAGTATTGATGCTGTCTCTGATAGGGATTTTGTAATTGAGTATGAAGCAGCCGCCTGTCTGTGTATGATGCACCTCTCCCGACTGGCTGAGGAGATTATTCTGTGGTCTTCCGCCGAGTTCAATTTTGTTGAGCTTGATGAGGCTTATGCCACCGGCAGTAGCATTATGCCTCAGAAGAAGAACCCTGATGTTGCTGAGCTGGTTCGGGGTAAAACGGGACGGGTCTATGGCAAACTTATGGCTTTGCTGGTGACGATGAAAGGCCTTCCCTTATCCTATAATAGAGATATGCAGGAGGATAAAGAGGGTTTCTTTGATACCGTAGATACACTGCTATCTACCTTGGAGGTATTTACTGGTATGATTAAAACCCTTAAGGTTAACGCTTTGAATACTGAGCAGGCGGTTAAGCGGGGTTATATTCTAGCCACTGACCTGGCTGACTATCTGGTTAAGAAGGGGGAACCCTTCCGCAACGCCCACGGTATAGTAGCTAGGCTGGTGAGCTATGCTATGGAAAAGGGTAAATCGTTTAGTGAACTCGGTCTCACTGAATATAAAGGTTTTTCTCCCTTGTTTGAAGAAGATGTTTATTCCATTACCATAACATTATCTCTAGCTGCCAGGGATATCGTCGGTGGCACTGCCCCGAGGCAGGTAGAGCAGGCATTAGCCAAGGCTAAAAAAATAATTGGAGGTTTTAAGGGTGAAAGGTAGCCCTCAAGTTAAGCTTGCCCCGTCTATTCTCTCTGCCGATTTCGGCCGTCTCGGTGAGCAGGTGGCCGAAGTCACCAAGGCTGGCGCTGACTATATTCATGTAGATGTTATG
>SDBU01010125.1_pt1 | contig 10494 bp, 10 predicted proteins | sample 2277071 | NCBI WGS metagenome assembly SDBU01 (sample SAMN10397929, study PRJNA504765) | marine sediment metagenome | isolation source: marine sediment core GS08_GC12, 126 cmbsf | place: Arctic Ocean: Gakkel Ridge, Loki's castle | collected 2008
TTCTGTTCCTATTTCACTGGGAAGTAAAAGATATCTTGTGATTTACCACACTGGTAATTGGTTGAATTCCAGTAAAAGGGAATATGATATGGATGCTGCTATCTTTAATTTCCAGAATTTCTCACCAGACAATCCGGCCGGAATTGTCAAAAAACGCCTGGAACACCTAATGGTTCCTGAAACGGATTATGAGAAAAATAGCTCAATGTCAATAGATATTGTCTTCCCTGAGGGCTCTTATGAATATCGCGGTGAGATATATATCATCTACGGAGCAGGAGATCTGTATGTTTCTGCAGCGAAGGTAAACAAGAATATCTTCCTGGAGTATCTTGAAAAAAGTAGCAACTCAAATCCTTTTATGAAAAGGCTTTAACTTTTATAAAGAGTACATTGAATGAATATGCAGCACTTGAAAACTATCAACAGGGTCGAACTGATGCCAAACATTCCCTCACCTTTCCAAATGAGGGATTGGAAAGCCTTAGCCAAAACGTATGATGAGTTTGTCTTTAACTTCAAGTTGAGCGGAGATTTCCTTCCTTTAATCTGGTGGGATAAATCACACAGGAATTTTAAGCGAGATACTTTTGGTCTACCGTCTTTCGTTGGCAGCACCAAGCGAGGAAAAGATGGCTCTCAAGAAGCAATTAACTGCACAGCTGCAGTACTTGGAGCTACCTTAGTCGGAATTGACAAAAGCAATCAAGACAGTCATAACTGGGTTCTTATGTGCGAGAACTATTACAACGTCGATAACGGGGAATATTTATTTCTGAATACCACTAATTGGAAAACTGGACGTACTTTTTGGTACGAAATCCTGCCTAATATTCTCTTCTATCAACTTGCTTATTACTACCCTAACACCGGCAATTTTCAAGATGAAATGCGCACTATAGCCAACAGGTGGTATGAGGCCTGTGTTGTTATGGGTGGTGAGGTTGATCCACGGAAAGCTCCTAATTTTGACTGGACTGCCTTTAATCTAAAGGACAAGGAGCCTGTCTACAACGGAAGATGGCGGGAGCCGGATGCGGCAGCAGGAATTGCCTGGTTGGAATATATGGCCTATGTCAAATGGAGAAGATCTCGACATTTGACTGGTGCAAAGTGGGGTATACAGTTTCTGCAAAAGAGGGTGGAAAATCCCTTTTACGAAATTTTGCTCCCTTATGGTGCCTATATTGCTGCACGGATGAACGCAGAGCTTGGCCAAAATTATGATGTGCAAAAGTTCCTTAACTGGTGTTTTGAGGGAGATAGTGTTTGTCGTCCAGGTTGGGGAGTTATAGCTGAAAACTGGGGAGGGTATGATTGCCATGGACTATGCGGAAGTATAACAGATGGTGGTGGCTATGCTTTTGCAATGAATACCTTCCAAATGGCAGCCGCTCTCGTTCCCTTAGTGCGTTATGACAGCCGTTTTGCTCGAGCTATTGGCAAGTGGATGCTCAATGCCGTAAACAATGCTCGTCTCTTCTATACCGATTTTCATGAGGTCAAGCATCAGTCCTGCCGGTTTTGGATGGGCGACCCAAATCATGTCATTGCTTACGAGGGACTGCGCAAAGTGTGGGATGACAGGACTCCTTATGCTACAGGTGACGCAATCAATCTTGCCTATGGAGCAATCGACTTTGGCCTTTATGGCTCTTCACACGTAGGCATTTTTGGTGGAATTATCAGTCGTACCAATGATGAGAAGATTCTACAGCTGGACTGTCTGAAAACCGATTTTTATCACGATAGAGCCTATCCCACTTATCTCTATTATAATCCATATGAGATAGAGAAAGTTGTAGAGATAGATGTTGGTCCGGAAGTGAAGAGCCTCTACGATACAACTAGCCATAATTTTCTTCAAAAAAATGTCTCCCATCGAACCTCCTTTGTACTTCTTGCAGACTCCGCCGCTGTTGTGGTGATTTCTCCTGGAAATGGAGAGATCACCTACCAGGCTAAGAAGATGCTTATCGATGGTGTTGTTGTGGATTACGTAACAAGAAAGTAAAACAAAATGAGTCTTGCTGTTGTAGCCGGTCGCCACTTTGGTCAATTAAAAAGAGGTAATAAGAATTAAGGCAAAAGAAGATGAATAAAGCAAAATTTAATCAAAATTTAACTAAGGACCTTCCTGAGTGGGCAATTGGACCATTTGTCAAACATAAGAAAAATCCTCTCCTCCAACCCTCAAAGGCGGGCTGGGATCGAGGGGCTGTATGGAATCCGGCAGTAATAGTTGAGAATGACAAATTCCACATGCTTTACAGGGGAGCTGTGGCAGTTGGTGGTGGCGAGGATCAAATTGGTCTGGCTTGGAGCATTGATGGGATTAACTGGAAGAAGTGTGAAGACAACCCAGTACTTCCGGCTACGGAGGCGAGAGAGACATGCGAAGATCCACATCTAGTCAAATGGAAAAGCACATATTACCTGCATTACAATACCTGGTATTGGTCTCCTAATCGCACAAGCGCCACTGGTGGGGAAGCTCTTGCCAGTTCTAAAGACCTGAAACAATGGGAAAGGCGCGGTTTACCTTTTCCAGATCTTTCAGAAGATAAGAAAATACCTAGAAATGGTAGCATTGTGCAAAATTTCTATAATGAAGCCGTAAAGGTAAATGGAAGGTATATAATGTATATGAATGAGCACATTGCCTATTCTGAGGATCTACTTAACTGGGAAATAAAATTACTTGAAGGCAAACCTTGCCAGGAATGGGCTTCCGGTCACCAATTAGAAACATGCATTGCCATAACAGACTATATGGTCTGCAACGATTACATATTAGTTTTTCTGGCCGGAGGTATTGAGGGACATCGCTATGCCGTAACTGAGGCAGTTTATTCCAGAAGGAATCCTGAGAAATTGCTAGGAGTATTAGAATATCCTGTTCTTTATGCGACAGAATCATACGAGATGGAAGGACATTACAGAGACGTCTTGTTTATGGAATCTTTAACAATGCACAAGGGTAAGTGGTGGCTTTACTATGGTGCTTCTGAGAAATTTATTGCTCTGGCAACAGCACCCAAACAGGAATAGGTTGTTGGAAAAGCTAATGACCCTATGGAAGAGATAAAGAAGAGCCTTAGTCGTCTTGGTGAATGGTTAAGAAAATGATCATTTCTTAAAGTTTCTAGATATCTTATTTGAAGAGGATAAAAAGAATATGAAGAAGTTAAAGGCAGGAATCATAGGAACGGGAATGGGGCGTCTCCATATGGATGGTTATTCAAAAGACCCGCGGGTAGAGGTATTTGCCATTTGCGACATTAATCGCAAAGAAGCCGAGGAATTTGCCAAGAAGTATAAAGCAAGCTATGTCTTTACCGATTATAAGAAGATGCTTGATATGGAGGAGATCGATTTTGTCAGCATCGCTACTCCTAACTATTTACATGCACCTATGAGCATTGTTGCTTTAAGAAGAGAAAAGCACGTTCTCTGCGAAAAGCCGATGGCTACAAATCTTAAAGATGCTCAAGCTGCGGTAGAAGCAGCAAAAAAGGCCAAAAAAAGATTAATGGTCCACATGAGTATGCGCTTTCTCCCTCAATTTCATCTTATGAAAAGACTCATCAATAAGGGTATTTTAGGCAAAATCTACTATGGAAAAAGTAGTCTGATAAGACAAAAGGGCGTTCCCGTACTTGATGTTCCTTCTGCTACAAATGGTGTCATGGGGAGGGGAAGCTGGTTTGTTCAGAAGGAAAAGAGTGGAGGGGGAGCTCTTATGGATATCGGGGTTCATATGTATGATTTGGGCTGGTGGCTCATGGGTAGCCCTGAGGCAGCTTCGGTTTTAGGATCAATGTTTGCTGAAGTTACTCCGCCTCGATTTAAAGAAAGAGGTATTTGTGCTAATGTGGATGAACTCAGTACTGTTTTGGTGAAATTTAAAAATGGAGCCAGTTTGTTCTCTGAGGTTTCCTGGGATGCTCATATGGAGCCAGGGATGTCGATTCAGATTTTCGGAGATAAAGCCGGAATAAGATGGCAAAATTCCTCTCTTATACTCTTTCGAGAAGAAGAAGGAACATCAACAACGACATCCATTCAACTTCTCCCTAAAGACTCTCTCGAAACTTCCTATCACCCCTTTGTATCTGCTATTCTTGAACCAGATAAGAAAATGATTGCCTCGGGGGAAGAATGCTTAGAGGTGATGAAAGTGCTCGATGCTATAAAAGAGTCAAACCAGGCAAAACAGTCCATTAATTTTTCCTAACTGCCAAATTTCAGCATTTGTCAATCTGGTTTGTTGGCACCCGTGAACTCGTGTATCAATGTCTACCAATAAGACAACTCACAAACTAAGGAGTGAGCCTCTTAACACCTCGATAAAGATATGTTACCTCTCTTACGTTTTCAATATTGAAGATTTTCATCAACATTCTAGTAGGCCCCGGAGCACAGCCTCCGTGAGGGAGACAGCCGTATTTGAAGAACTCAAGGTATTTGTCGATTGATTGCAGGTCTATACCTTCTTCCTGGGCTTGCTTGGCCAAGGTCTCGTAGCGATGTTCTCTCTGTGAACCGGTGATGATCTCTAGCCCATTCCACAAGAGATCAAAGCCTTTAGTGAGTGTGGGATCTGTCTCTAGGCGCATGTGGTAGAATGGTCGAACCTCTGCCGGCCAGTCAGTAAGGAAGAGGAATTCGTGTCCTTTCTCTTTTTGAATGAACCTCGATAGAGCCCTCTCTTCTTCTGGACTGAGGTCACCTTCTCTGTCACCAAGAACAGCAAGTTCACCGAGCATCCTTTTGGCTTCTCTCATGGTGATCCGGGGAAAGGGTATTTCTGGCACAATGAGCTCTCTCCCGTAGACCCTGTTGATTTCCTCACCAAAAATCTCTCTTTGACTGTCTTTAACATCTGAGCAATCAGTGCCTCAGCTTCCCTCATGACATCCTGGTGAGATTCAACGAAGGATAACTCAAAATCATACATGGTGAATTCGGTATCATGTCTTGACGTAAAGGAAGGATTGGCTCGAAAGACTGGACCTACCTCAAAGACCTTTTCAAAGCCTGCAGCCATGGCCATTTGCTTGTAGAACTGAGGAGATTGGGCAAGGTAGGCCTTGCGGTCGAAGTAGTTAACTTCAAAGAGCTCTGATCCCGTCTCACTTGCTGTACTCATAAGTTTCGGAGAATGAATTTCCATAAAGCCCTGATTAATGAGATGCTCTCTGAAGGCGTGCTCCATCACTGTCCATACCTGGAAGATGAGACGCTTCTCCGGCTTGCGAAGATCAAGCCATCTCCAGTCTAGACGTTTCTCTCGGCTCGCCTCCTCTACGCCTTTTTCCACTACCGGAATGGGAAGCTCCGGGGCTGCAGAAGAAAGAACCTGAAGTTCCTCTGCCAGAACCTCAAAGCCCCCAGGAGCCTGCTTTTCCTCTTTTACTCTGCCTACAATTTCAACGACCGATTCCAGAGTAAGGTCTCGGGCAGTTCTGAAGGCTTGGGGAGAACCTCTTGTGATGATAACCTGAACCACACCAGTGATGTCTCTTAAGAACAGGAACTTGATTCCACCTTGGTCACGGATTGTGTTAGCCCAACCTTGGATTTTCACCCTCTTGCCAAGTTGCTTCTTCAGTTCTCGAAGCAGAGTTCTTTGCATGGCGATCCTCTCAATAAGAGATACGTAATAAGAAAGGCCCTCGTAAGACCACCAAGTTCAAACCTGATGATCTGGCAAGGGTCCTACTGTGAATCTTATCTGATTCCTCGAAGGACGGTGCCACCTTGCTTCGTCTAGCTGTTGCCAGCTGAACCTCAGTAGCTGCTAGGACAGCTTTGCGCTGTTACGGGCGCACCCGGAGGGTTCTACTCTCCCAATATCCTGGAATTTCTTCCCTCGGCTCCACCGTGTCTACGGTATCATAGCCTTTAACTCAACGGTAAACTTAATATAGCAAATATTCTGCCAGGGTCAGGTGATCTCTCGTCAATCTGGGGTTCCAAAGAACTTCGCGTAGTGCGAGCCTGGGATGTGAAGTCAGGAAAACGTGAGATAATCGTCGCTTCCTAATACAGGTCACGACCTCCATTTACTCTTATGGTTTGTCCTGTTGTCCAGTTTGACTTATCTGATGTTAGAAACAGAATAGTATTTGCAGTGTCTTCGGGTAGCCCTATCCGTCTTAGAGGTATCGTCGGTATTAGTTTCTGTTCATCTTCTGAAGTTATATACCCTGTTTGCGTTGCACCAGGTGCCACTGTATTTACAGTAATTCCCAAAGGTCCTACCTCAAAAGCAATACTACGAGTAAATGCTTCTATGGCTGCTTTGCTTGAGCCGTAAGATATTTGACCAGCAAAGCATTGTGAAGGTCCAGTACTCAAATTGATGATGCGGCCCCACTTCTTCTTATATCTCTTATGCCTGTGCACAAATTCTGAAATCAGAAGAAGTGTAGCTTCTACATTCACCGAATAGGTTTTTTCAATATCTTTGGCTGTTATTGTGTCAATTGAGTCGTTGTTTCTGTATTCAGCAGCATTATTGACTAAGATATCCACACTGGCAAATTTAGACTCAACTCTATCCAATAGATTCGATACGTTGCTAGGATCCCTCAGATCCGTCTCCCATGCATCGGCAACCCCTCCATTAGTTAGTATTGAATCTACCGCCTCTTCTGCATTTTTAGTGCGTAAATAATGATACAATGACATCCCTGGTTCTGAGGCGGATTTCGCTTCTTCATAATCAACACCGTAATCTTCTGGTGATGTCCTGTAATAAGTGATAAATACTTTGGCGCCTTCTTTAGCAAATACTCTTGCTGTAGCTGCCCCAATTCCGCAAGGATTATTGGCACCAGTTACAAGAACCACTTTATCTTCCAATTTGTAGTCAACCATATTCTTCCTCCCAAATTAACGTATTTTGCGTGAATTGTTTCGTCCAAGGAACTACGCCTGTATCTTCATTTCGTTGCCTCCTAGTATTCTATGATATTTCAAGGCAATGATTTCATGATTCTTCTCTTCTTGAGACATAGAGAATCCCATTACTGGAGTCGCATATCTAGTGGCTCTCGAAATAGTCTGCTGAACCACCTATTCTGCTCTTACCGCGCACATCCTCTATTATTCTGAAATGACAATATGCAGCCTGCTAGATTTCGTACCGTTTCAATATAAAGACAGACCTTTCTACCACCTTGTCTTAGTCAAGTTCATCTTCTTGTTTCCGGGATCCATTTCCTCAGCAGAGATGTGCCAACGAGTTGTGGTTAAGTGCCTAAGAAAGAGCATATCGTGACTGACCAGGAGCAGCCCACAGGGGCAGTCAGTGAGAGCGTCCTCAAAGCATTCAATTGAGGGAAGGTCAAGATGGTTCGTAGGCTCATCCGTTACAATGAGGTGAGGTCTTCTAGTCATGCCCAGAGCAAGCAAAAGTGGACGGTAAGATCCTTTAATAGTGGGCTGCTGGATCCCTGGTACTCAAATGAAACTCTTTTGAACGATAGCTGCATATTAGTCTTCCTTAAGTGGGCCTGAAAGAAGCTTCCAGACGGCTCTTTTCTAGTGAACAAGGATCAAGGAAACTTCTAGTTCTCTATCCTCCTCAATCCGCGCCTCGTTACCGTTCGGCCAACATTCTTGATTTCCGTGCTATTGCCTTTCTATTGACGGAATTGCTCCTTGCAGTCCAAGGTAGCCCCCCAACACAGTTGTTCTATCGGAGACTTTGGCTACGTCAGATTCATAGTTGGTTCACTTTGTTTTAATTGTAGAGATACGAAATAGCACAAAGATAGCCTTTTGGGTGGGCTTCTTGGTTAGATCAAACCAAATTGATGGGATGAAAGATAAGCTACATGGTAGATAGGATCACTTCCGCAAGCACTCCGCCTCCCTCCCTCAGGCTCGCAGAGGCAATCATAAAACTTTCCTTTCAGAGTTAATATGAACATTATTATAATAACAATATATCAGAATTGCCACTATGTCAATTACGGCCCCTACATCGTCTAATGCTCTTGTCAAAAAAAGGTTGTTGTTTATATAGCTGACGGAGAGCTCAGGCCAAATCTCAGCACTTGTCACTCAACTTTTGCAGGAAATCAATTATATAATTTTTTTCTCTAAAGGGAAAGGGTGGCTTTATGATTATCCTCTTTTCCCTGAATGAACCTTCGAGCCAGCTCATGACCAGCTGGAAAGAAGATCCTCATTTTGTGTCGTTCTTTCTCAAACTTGGCCGGGATATCGGTGAGCTTGTTAGTTATAGTCTGAATCCCTAAATCCTCTATCCCGGTTCCTGATAAGACCTTCTTTTTAGAAAGAGAGATAAGGTTATGAGTAGCACAGGCGATGAAGAGATAGGCCCAAGAACCGTGAGAAGTTCTTGCTTCTGAGATTGTCGATATGAAGACCATATTTGTCATCTCTGATGATGCTCTCAATATCGGTTCTTTTCCTGAAAGAGATGGCCACCTCTACCTGATAGATGGTATCCCAGAGCCTCATAGCTAAAGAGATATTGCCGGGGTCCAAAATCAAAGATAGGATTTGGCTATACTGACAGTTAGTGGTCCCTAGGGATAATTGATAGCCTTTCTTGCCCCTTCTTTTAGGAAAGTATCCTTTTTTCCCATAAACCACCAGACCAGTAGTATCAATGTTTAAGTCCACTTTCTCTTCATCTTGAAAGAGTGCCACCTTCTTTAAGACTCCTTCAAAGATGAGGCAAAGCTGGCTGATCTCCTCAGGGCCCATTCTCTTTAAAAAGCGGTTAATCTGAGACTGATCGGGGAATCTTTTCATTCCGAATAAAGAGACTGCTGAAGGACAAGGAGTAAGTTTGTGATTGATGTCCTTAATGCGGGAGCAGCCTACTATAATTGAAGAAAAGAAAGAGTCTTTTCCTCTAAGAGAGCTTCTTCAAGGCCGACTTCAGCTAAAGAACTCTTTTCCTTTTCTATACGAAAGTCGAGCCTTTTAGCCAGGATGACGTGGAAAAGAGGCTTATCGTTAGAAAAGGAATCTAGATTCGAGGAGAGCTCTACCTTCTCCAGGCTAATTATCTCTTCTTTGAAGGAGAAGGTATCTTTCAAGGGCTCACTTACTAAAATGGCCTCTTTGAGGTGAATCTCAACTTTCTCTACTTGTCCCTCATTTTTGATTTTTTTTAACCAGATAGAGTCTGACTCCACATTCTGAGCAGCGAAAGCGCTGCACGGTTCCTTTTTCTGAAATTCTCAAAGAGCGAGAGGTTCTCTCTCCCGTAACTCGATAGGCTCCATTCTTCCAGATCCGAGTTGCTCCACATTCAGGGCACTTACTCGGTCTTTCCTCCAAAAGAGAAGGAGCCTTAGTTGAAACAGTGACCTGAGATAATTGTGATAATCTCTCATATTTGTTCTGTAATTCCTCTAACTTCTCTTCAAGAATCTGAACTCGAGAACGAGGTCGAGGACCGGGGGTTCCAGAAGATAGGATCTCTGATAAAGCTTGCAAGACTTTATTCTTCCAAAGATGAATGGAATCTTCATTGACTGAATATTCACGAGCCAAAGAGCAAATCCTTGCTCCTTTGAGATGCTCGAGAATAAGCTCCACCTTTCTTTCGGTATTGATTGAGTGATAAGGCATTGTTTTTCTTCTCCTCCTTTCATCCTTATGAAAGCATAAAGAAAGAAGAAGTCAATAGAAAATACCGAAGGGTTTTATACATGTTTATCATTGAAAAAGTAGCTCTTTTTGAGTGTCAAAAAATTTTCGTGGAAAACTTCGTTGTCAATCTAGTTCTTTAGATAGCCCTGGTGTGGTGGCAGTAGGTGTTCCAATGGTACCCTGGGAATTGGGTGTACTATGAGTTTGAGCTCGGGCAACTATGGATTGGATGAAGGCTGTTTTAGCCTCCGTGTAAGCCTTACGATCCAAACCACACTCGGTAGCCAGCTGTTTTTTCAATTCATAATACTCCCGTGCTACTTTGGGATGGCTCCTCAGATAATCACGGAAGAGCAGATGCCGCCTCCAGAAATCACTCGTTGGTTCGACCATATGCAAGTGTTTATGCGCTTCCTGAGGTCCCTTTCGGAAGTAGCGCCACTCTGGTATTTGAACCTCAGGTTCAAGCACGTACTCGTATCCAATGCTTTGGAGTGGTTGAATACACTGATTGGCATCGGAAAGGTGACGGACTGCAACCATAATATCAATAATTGGTTTTGCTCCCAGTCCTGGAACAGCAGTACTTCCAATATGCTTTATTGCTACCACTTTATCTCCAATTACACGGAGAATTTCGACCTTCTCCTTTTTATATACGATTGGCCATTGGGGATCGTAGTCAACAACCACGACAGGAGTGCTCATATGTCTATTCCTCTAGAAACAACCTAAGCCAAATCTCAGCATTTGTCAACGAACTTTTGCAGGAAATCAATTGTATAGTTTTTTCTCTAAAGAAAAAATACTGCCTTTATGATTATTTTGCTTTCCCTGAATGAACCTTCG
>SDBU01010126.1_pt1 | contig 10494 bp, 17 predicted proteins | sample 2277071 | NCBI WGS metagenome assembly SDBU01 (sample SAMN10397929, study PRJNA504765) | marine sediment metagenome | isolation source: marine sediment core GS08_GC12, 126 cmbsf | place: Arctic Ocean: Gakkel Ridge, Loki's castle | collected 2008
GGGTTGCCCTGCTGACCGACAGCAAGCAAGCGACCCGTGTCGGGACACCCAGCTTCGAGGAGCTGAATGCCCGCACCCAGATCAAGAGTTGGTGAACATCCCGTGGCACGGTAACGTCTGCCTGTGTCCGCGGCCAGAATCAGATCTGGATCACTACCGGGATCTCTCATCGAGGTCGAGAGGTCGGTCATGAGCATCGAAGACGACATAAGTGAATTCAGCGATGTCGAGGCTCGGTGCTTAGGTCTGATGTCGACTCTTGTTGGCGCTTGCGCGGGGCAATACGAAGTCTCGGCAACGCAGAAGTGCATTGAGCTGCTGGCTAAATACCCGCACCTGCTGGTCGCGATGGTGGGCGCTGCACAAGCCTTCGCAGAAGACAAAACCCACGATCTAGAACGCAAGCTGTTGCACCCCGGGCCGTCGGGTGTTGTTTCAGACCTTCCAGCAGACGAGGACAAGTCGTGAGCACGAGCAAGGCCACCGTGTACGTGAAGCGAGACTACGTGCTAATGTCGACCAGCTTAGAAAACGTGATTCTGTCTGAGCAGGAAGCCAGCAGGCTTGGCACCGCCCTGCTGGAAGCCGCGCAGCAACTACGTGAAAGACGTTGTCTGTTGCGGGTTCTTGCTCAAAGACTGCACCATCCGACACTGAGGCGAGGTAGTGTGTTCTTCGAGGAGCATTGAGGACAGCCAATGAGACTGAGACCAGAAGACATCCGAGCAGCGCGGAGCTGCGATTTCCTGACGAGCTGGAAGTTCAGCTCCAACGGAGAAGAAAACTTCCAGGCAGCGATGGCGGAGCTGAGCCGTCGAGGCATCAAGATCGTCGAAAAGGGTGCGTTCGCGTTCCTGCCGAAGTCGTCGATCGCCCTCAACGGCCGGCTCCGGGTCAAGCGCGGGTTCCAGAGCCGGGAGAGCAGAGTCCAAGCGCCGCCCCTGTGGCACGAGCTGGTGCACTACAACCAGCGGGCAGACGTCGGCCGCCACCGCTTCAATACTCGGTACTTCTTAGTCCCTCGACAACGGTGGGCGTGGGAGGTGGCGGCATACCGGCAAGGCATGTCGGTGCGGATCGTTCAAGGCGAGCGGAGGGCCACGACCGACAAGTACATCGAGAGCGTTATCTCCAGCTTCGGGCGGCTGTACCTCCTCCTGCGGATGTCGAAGGCCGACAAGGCCCTGACTCGGGACATCTTCAAAGAGTGGGAAGAGGTCGTGCGAGGATGGTAGGATGGTGAAGTTCAAGGTCGTGACGATGCGGTCGCTGTCCGACAAACTCGAAGACCTAGGTGGCTGCACCGAATCCGTTGCCGGCCAAGCCGGCGACTCGCTAGGCTTCCCCGGCATATGGTCTCCGGGAGATAATCCTCGCAGACACTCCTCTGGAAGGTTCGGACGCAGATCTCCCATAGCTGGGCGAGGGAAAAGATGAGAGTACGGGAGATCCGCAACGCCCTCGGCCTGAAGCAGATCCAGCTCGCCAAGATCCTTGGAGTGCACAGCATCACCGTGAGCAACTGGGAGCGCGGGGTTCTTGGATACGCGCCGACACAGTACCAAGAAGATTTGCTGGTGGTGTGCCACGTCGCGTCGATGCACGAGGGGTTCCCGGAAGAGTTGTCTGAGGCGTTCGAGAGCGGCGGAGCTATATACGCCCTTGGGCTGATCCTGAAGACGGGTCTGGACTTCGAAGACTGAAGCCCAGAGCCCACTCCGAGCCTCGCACAAGGCCGATCGGGCGTTGTGGTAGGCTTTGAGACGTGTCGTGGTTCAACAACATCAACCTGCCGGATGGCGCGAAGACCGCTATAGGTGACGAGCAGTTTGGTGTGCCCAATGACGGCATCCAGGATGCGGCCCCAGCACTACAGGCCGCAATCGATGAGGTCTCAGCAGCGGGCGAATATTCCATCTTACAGCTGCGCCCAGGCACGTACCTACTCGGCGCGACGATCATTCACGCACCAAACGTGCACGTATGCGGAGCGGGCAAAGAATCGACCATCATTCGACAAGCCCCGTCGGCACCGACCCCGCTTTGGCGCTTCGTCGTGGGCAACGCCGCGATTTCTCGCACGGCACTGTCCGACGTCACGATCCAGGGCACCGGAGATAGCAGCCTCACCAGCGCCGCAGCGCGCACCGGCACGGGGATCTCCCTCACGAGCTGCCTGTTCACGCACATTTTCAACGTGAACGTCTGGGACTTCGTGATCGGGATCGACGTCAACGACGGCTCCGCCTCGGTGAACTTCTCCGCCTACAACAAGGTCGGCCCCGAGATGGAGGTCAATCGCTGCACCACGGGGATCCGTGCGCTCGCGAACGCCAACGGCAACCGCTTCGAGGACGTGCGCGTATTTTTCAGCTTCGGAGATGTGGACGAGGGGATCGGAGTCGACGTCGACAACGCCGCGGCGCTCACCTTCGACGGCTGCCAGTTCGAGTCGTGCGACACATGCATGCGCGTCCGCAACTCTGGAGGCTACCCGGCAAACCAGGAACTACAGCTCGTCGTGGAAGGCTGCTATTTCGAGCCGGGGATCAACATATACACGACCACGGTGGGCACGAGCTACGACATCGAGATCATCGAGTCAGCCGTCAATATTTCAAGCGACATCGTGCAACTATGCTTTCGCGGGAATCGATACTCGGGCCAGTCCGGGACCGCGATCATTCCTGTCGAGAGTCTCTCCGAGTTTGACGGCTACATGAAGCCGTTTTTCGGTCCGCGAGTCGACGGTACTGCGCTCGCCCGCAGAAACTACGTGCAAAACGGGCAGGTGCTCAACTGGAACGCCGCCAACATCCCGGGATGGGCAACCGCCGGCGCGCCGACGCTGACCGAAGACGTAGTCACGTTCGTGACCGGGGTACGGTCGCTGAGCGCCGTTGCTACGACCGTGCCAGATCAGGTCGGCGTGTCATTCATCGTCAGTGACGAGTGCGAGTGGATCACGTTCGGATTCCGCTACCAAGTCGTGCTTGGCACGTCGCTGATCATCGTGGGCCAGTCGGGCGCGGGCAATCTCGTGCAGTACCCGGATCTCGTTCTGTCCGCCGGCGTATGGCAGGTCGGCTATGTCACCGTGCGACGCGACGTCACGAGCAACGCCGCCGCGCTCAGCTTCGCGTTGCTCGAAGTCGGGGCCGAGATCCTGATTGACGAGATCTGGGCGTTCTCAGGTCGCTATGCCGCGACACCCACGCAGTACGGCCAACGTATCGAGCTGCTGCCTGCGCCGATCAAGATCGCCGGAGAGACGGCCCAAACGACCAACCGCGTGTGGGGACCGATCAACATACTCGACCTGCCCACTGCTCCCGGCGGTGCGGTGGGGGCATTTGCTGCCGCACCCCGTGGCGTAGTGGGCGGCATCATCCGGCTGTCCATGACGGTCACGAACTCACCTGCGGGTTTGCTGACCAACTTCCATCGGGTGTATCTCGACATCCCGGCCGCGACACCTGTGGCTGCGGGATTCGGTTGGCTCTTTGCCGTCTACGGGCTGCACGAACACACGATCGACTACACCGTGCTGGACACGACGATCAGCGGAGGCACAGGCGTCGGTGATGGATTCCAGTACGACTACGAGGTAGAACTCGTGGCTTGGGTGCTCGAATAATGTACAAGTAGGCTTGGAATCGTGACGTGGTTAGAGGCCGCGTAAGTCACTCGCGTTCGAGGTCGGAGATCTCCTCGGCCGTCAGCGCGCCGATGTTCCCGTCGCCCTCGGAAGTGTTGTCGAGCGCGGTCCCGAATATCTTCTCCCCAGCGTCTTCGATGTCCTTCATCGTGACCCCCGATGCCGCCGCAGAGACCATCATGAAGTCCATGGCCCAGGCAAGGGCTTCGTACACGCTCTCGTAGTCTTCGCCCTCCTTCGCGGCGTTCATGCATCCGATGGCCATGCTGAGCGCGAAGTAGTGCCGGTCCCCAGCATCCACCTCCACCACACCTGTACCCTCGCACGTGTCGCAAGGGACGGTATCGTACACCGTCACAGTCTTGCCGCGGATGATCATGACCGTAGGGTCGGACTCAGCATCCTCCAACACCTTGGCTCCGCCACACTCGTGGCAGTGGTCCTGAGATCCGATGGCGAACTGTTCGAGCGTGTTCGTCAGGTAGTCCCGGATCGACACCTAGTGGATCTTCTCGTCCACGATGGTGTTCTCGGAGGATTCGGTCTGAAGCTCCTTGCGGAGCATGACGATCTCCCGACACAAAGCGTTGATGACGATGCCGAAATTGGTGAGCTGCTCGGCCACGACCGCCCCCGGGACGTGCCCATCGGGGGCGAGTCCGATCTTCATCCCGACACTTGGATCTGTGAGGTAGCCGATCCTGGAACCTCCAATATCTGCTTGGGCGGTCTTGGGAGCACGTGCAGGAGTGCCGTTGGGTAGGACGATGTCGAACTCGGGCATGCGATGAACGTACCACGATCCTGGTTTGACGGCCCTACTGTGGTGATTTCCTTGGTCTTTAGTCTTACTACGCAGGGTGAGGTATGCTGGGGTAGGTCCGCTAAAGGAAGACTTCTCCGATGCTGCTCAAGTTCATCAAAGACAACCCACTCCTCGCTGGCTTTTCGGTTGTCAGCGCCTACCTGTTGTGGCAGCGCTCCATCAATGCTCGTAGACGAGAAGCGATTCTCGAATACTACAACCAGGGGGCCTGAGATGTCCTACTTCGACAAGTACACCAAGCTCTTGCGAGCCTACCCGTGGCACGCGGGTGCCATTGCTGTCGGTGGCTATCTCTTGCTCCGTTCTTCCCGAGGCAAGAAGATCGGCACTTCCGGCTTCGAGGGCGTCATCGGAGGATTTGCCGTTGCAGGTGATGGACCGCAACGCACGGCGGCTCCGCCCGAGGACATGCCTGAACCTGGGACCGGCTCAAAAGCAGGAGTGGAAACCGTCCTCTTCGAGGCGGTCGTCATGTTCGACCAACGACCGGAGCCTGGCGAGTACGCGACCCACAACTCTGTGGTGACGATGCCGGATTTCATGGGCGGAGGATCGACACCGGTCCCGTTCACGCTCGGGTACCCGCGCAACTGGATCGCTGCCGGACGGCAGACGGCCACGCTCGCGGAGTTCGGATTCGTTCCTGACCTACGTGTGTGGATCGAAGGCGATGCGGCCCACGGCCTCGAAGAAGCACTCCAGGGAAAAGACGTGTGGATCCCCTGTCATCGTTGGGTGTGGACAGGTAAAACTGCTGACGGTCCGCTTGTCTGGGACGCGAATGGCTCGGGCGAGCTACCAGACTCCGACGTATTGAAGGGCGAAAACTCACGATGCCGGTTCCAGATTCCGGTGGAGCGCCCGCGGGTGGGGATCGCCCGCGAAGGCGACGTCTATCGACTGCTGTTCTCACCAAAGCCTGGCGAGGGCGGCATCGCTCGGTACCGCGTCATCGTCGAAGTGGTGAAGCCGTAAACGGCACAAGTAAGAAAAAGAAGACCAACATGATGACGATCGAAGAGAAGATCCTCGGCTTCGCCGCACTCGGCACGCTGGCAATACTCATCCTCCGCCCCAAGAATGCGGGGGCGGCCACGGAAGGGGCAGGTGGACTCCCCCCGCCGCCTCCGCCGGAATGGGCACCGGTGGTGTCTCCAGCAGGGATGATGGACCTGCCACCGATCTCCAACGACCCAGTCGTGTGTCAGGAGTGGAAGACGGGCAACGCCAGAACCCCGTGGGGGACGACACAGTGGGCCAAGGTTCAACGAGCGGTTGACATGGCGATGGCGGCACACTTCACGAAGGAACCCGCGAGCCTGGAAGAGGCGAAGCTCATGAACTTCTTCGTCGTGCGCTACGCTGTCGCGCTGCTCTGCCCGAATGTCTACGTGCCAGTCTCGAAGGACGAGTACGAACTCGAACGGCCTCAGTTCCCGTTCTGGTACCGAGACCTGTGGGACAACGTCCACTCGCGCACCTGGAACTCCATCGTGGCCTCCCTCGGTGGTGGTGGCGGCGGTAACTGATGAGGAAGACGCAGAGCTACGCGGCGGTCTCTGTGCCGGTGCCGTCGTCAGAGGAGCTGAAGGCGTGGGCGATCCACCACGCCGGCACGTTGTCCAAGTCTTGTGACGAAGAAGCCGACATCCGCCTCGCCCGCCGAATCATTCGGAAGCGACGAGGCGGGGGTGGTCGTCGGCTTCTCGGTCACGCAGCTCCGCCGAAAACCGAGTAGGTCTCGACCGGGTGAAAGTCCAGGTCTCGGTGAATGGTCCCGCCGATCGGCTTCGGGTTGTGACCGAAGCCGGAATTTTCGTAGCCGTCGATCTTCGCCTCGACGAACGCATCCTCGACAACGTCGTCGAGAGATTGGAAATGTCGGTCGAGTGGCATCCGTAGCTGAACCTCGACGGATGGATGCAGCGCATCATAGTGGTAGAGGCTGATCGTCCACTCGACATCGAGCTTCTGTGCCAAGATCCGTTGGAACCGTCCGAAGCCGGCCCATTGTTCTTCGGTAAGCGTTGCGTTGCTCATCCGAACTTCCTCGATTTTGTTTTTGATTTCCATAGGGCGTTACCGAACAAAAACGTACCACGCCCTAACTCAGACGGCGAGGCTGCCCCCTACTACGTTGTTCGTCTGGGCGAATAGGAAGGTAAATGTGTGGTACGCTGCTGGCTGATGGATGCGAAATGGTCTACTAGGCTGATCTGGGGAGCCTCTGCACTGGCGATCTTCGGCGCGTGGAAATACAGCCGTGCGCAGGCGCTGTGCGACGGTGAATTCCTGACGAAGCTCCCGGGTCGGTGGGATTCACAGCGCCTTCGGCTCGATCATCCATGGCTAATGTCCCAGGCCGATGTCTTAGCGCTCCAAGTGGGGGATCCTGTGGTGCTCGCATACGCGGACACCTTCGAGGAAGGTGTTGGTCCCAAGACTCCGACGCGCGTGTTTTTGATGCCATCGAATATCTTGGAATTCGATGGCCTGATGGGCTCGATCCCTGAGTGCTACGTACGGACAGAACTCGTCACCGAAGGCACCTTGATCGGGCTTGGGGGCGATAACAAAGCAAACCTTGCCTCCAAATTCGGTGCCTTCCTTCGCCCGGACACTCCGACCGGCGCGGTTACACTCGCGGACCTGTTCTGAGGATGAAAAAAGAAGAACTCCAGAATGAGATCGCTGACGGCGCTGCTAGGATCGCATCGACCATCGACCAGCAAAGAACTGATCTTGTGCTGGAGCTAGAATGCAAGATGGAAGAACATCATGGTGTGTTGCTGGCGCTCGGAAAAGGGCTGTTCGCGCCTATCGAATCCTTGCTGGCCGACGTTGTCCCTCACGCTTCCGACCACGACTTTGCGGTCGGCTATGTCGCGTCGATAGCTTTACGGTTGGCTTGTGAAGACATGGACAACCATAAGTCATGACAGCCGGCGAACACGCAGAGTCGTCGTAGGCACGACCGAAGCCTTGGGCTTACGAGCCGTCCGCCCGTAGAAGTAGCCCGAGAACCACGCCACAGCGAGCGCAGAGGCGGTTACGAGGAGCTGAAAGTCCTGCATGGCGGCGGATGCTATCATCAGGACCATGGCTCTACCACCCGGAGGGTATCCAGCTGAAGGCGGCGCCAACGCTCCGTGTGGCTGGACCTGGAAACAAAATGCAGTCGTGACCGGGGAGATCTCCGGCTTCGACTTCGGTGCGTCTGAAAAGACCATCTTGCCGCCCATCGTCTACCCCGGGAATGTCCCCAAGGTGTGGGGCAAGGATGCCGACAGCGAGGCTGCATTTGCAGACAAGATCCAGCAAGCCATCATCCAAACGACGGCGGACGTCAACGCTCTTGCGGCCGAAGACCCGGACCCGTCCAACGGATTCGAGCCCAACGACAGCTTGACCGCCAAGCAGGTCAACTCCCTCGCGTGGCTCCTCGCTCATGCTCAAGCCCAGCTCGAAGCGGCGGCGGAGATCTACGACTTCTGGGCTCATCGATTCGGCGGTCCTTGGCCGCTGAGCCTCGGTGACTTCCCCTCGAACTTCACGCTGCCCGCCGGCATCGACGCGCGGAGCCATCCGTGCTCGGGCAACAACGGCGAGTGGGTCGATGGTCGTGGTCGGGTCGACAAGGTGATGTGCCCCGCCAACGCGGAGATGGTGCGCAGGCCGTTCGATCGTGAAAAGGTCCGCGCTCGACTGATGGACGCCATCCACCATGTCCGGTGTGCGCAGTGGGGCATGTGGCGGCTCGTGCTCTACGGTCGCGCGGTGAACGCGTGGGACCTCAAGCATCCGGTCGGTGGACTCGTGGCGGAGCCGGTCGGCCCCATCGGACCCGTCAGCAGTGGTGCCCCTGGGGGCTTCGCTGCTCCCTACTCAGACCCGCTTCCTCCTGGCGACTTGACCACGGCTCCACCTACGGAACCTCCGGCACCGACGGGCCCAGGCGGTCTCACGACGGGCCCGCCGTCACCGCCCGACGAGCCTGGAGACTTCCATCTCCCGGACCCGGGGGAACTTCCTCCGCCGGATCAAATCCCCGATGGTGAGGGCGCGGGTACGGACGGTGCTGGAGGGGCAAGCGACCGGAGCGAGCCTGTCCTCGCAGGTGAGGACAAGCCGAAGAGTTTGCTGGCCAAGGTCATCCCTGTCGCGGCTGTCGTCGGACTCGGAGCCATTGCCGTCCGGGTGCTGAAGTAGTACAGTTCCAGAGACTGCTGCCTGTTTCTTGCTTGCGGGCTGTGTGTCCTTCCTCCCCGGAGAGGGTTTCGCGAAACTCAATCCGGCATGCCCAGGCCCGCGGTACACGGGCCTGGGTTTTTTCTTGGAGCGCAAGTAGATCGGGAGGAGGGGGTCGAACCCTCGTCTTCGAGATCAAAACCCGACGTCCGTACCACTGGACCACCCCCGAGCAGACAGCCGCCGGGGGGAAGGCCCCGACGGCTACGCTTGAGATTGGAACAGCAAGTCCAGAGGGCGCAGCATGCCTCTACGCCCCCCAGACTCTAGACCACCGTCCACTGCCGCGGGAGCACTCCGCCTGCGTGTCTCGGTGACCATCCGTCGACCCTACCCCACATCCCGTGGTACGGTCAAACGGCAGGGAAGCCCAGCCGCTCGGGACACACATGCGAGACTCAGACGCCACCCTACATCTCCAACTCACGCGATTGATCTCCCCCTGGCACGGCGTCTGTCAGTGGAGAGATCCTCCTCTCTCGGAGAGCGGGTGCAAGCCACCTACCGATCACACTCCGAACCTGTTGGCCTACTCGGACAACAACCGGACTCCTGACCAATCCGTGCGGCCCGCTCTCCAACCTTTCGAACCTACGGAGAAACTTCGATGACGTCCGAAGAAGCGAAGAAGAAGCTGGAGAAAATCAAGTCTCGTATGCGTTCCACCCAGCGGCTCAACACGGAGCGACTGAAGGAAGCCGTGGCAACGAGTGCCGGCTCCGGCTCATACGACCCCAAGTCGTACAGCGAACTCGACAATATGAAGGACATGCTCACATCTCTCTCGTCCGACCCCTTCGAACGAGGGTTCGCCCTCGGGCGCTTCGGAGCCCACATGGCGGAAACGGAATTCCAGGAAGACGGAGAAACACCATGAGCGACGAAGAACTGATCAAGGTCCACTTTCCTGGCGAGAGCCTCTGGGCAGCGGTGACGGGGAAGACGGAAGACGGCCGCATCAAGGCCGAACTCCGCAACACCTCCATCCACGGAATCCCGTGGGGCACCGCAGTCGTTCTCGGTCACGACGGATACGAGATTGTCGAGCCCAAGGAAGTCATCGAACAAGCAATGCAGTCCGTCGAATCCTTCCGGCAGAAGAACGCATGAGCGAGCACGATCCAGAAGTGCTGTCGACGCACTACCGACACTTCAATCCGGTGTGTCTCTACTGCTCAGAACCAGCGACGATCTTGCGTGTCACTCTAACGAATGGCGGAATCCCTGTCGTCGCGTCGCTGTGTGAAAAAGACGCAACTGGGGAACGAGAGCACACCACTTCCGGGATGGAGAACATCCCAGGCACCGGCGACAGCTACAACATCGACGGGCTCGAAAAACTCGCTACCCGAATCGCCAACGCTGCGCCCCCTGAATCAAAGGACGCGTGAGGTGCTGTTGTGAGCTACAACCTTGGACGAGCAGAAGCATTGCTCACCGACGCCATCGCGCACGTGAGCAGAGAAATGAAGATGCTCTGGAACTCGGGTCGTGGGCTGTCTCCCGAAATCGTGCAAGCTTGGGCACGGCTAGAAGAAGCGAAGATGTGGCTTGGGAAAACCTCATCTCCACTAAGTTCCGAGAAGCCAGATTCAGAGTGAGCACAGCGTGTACATGTTGGCTAGAGTGGCGTGGGGTCTTGTCTCCACCGCCGTGCCCGTTGCATTCCGGCAAGCCCGAAGCGCGTGCGTTATTGCAGTTCTACGCAAAGGTGCATCGAAAAGAACTCGTCGCTCTTGCTCGGGAAAGGAACGCCCTCGAC
>SDBU01010127.1_pt1 | contig 10494 bp, 11 predicted proteins | sample 2277071 | NCBI WGS metagenome assembly SDBU01 (sample SAMN10397929, study PRJNA504765) | marine sediment metagenome | isolation source: marine sediment core GS08_GC12, 126 cmbsf | place: Arctic Ocean: Gakkel Ridge, Loki's castle | collected 2008
CAGAAGATGTGCTTCCCGGCAGCGGCCGCCTCTTCGATCATCTGCGCGTGCGTATCGGTGCTGGAGCAGATAACGACGGCCTCGATGTCCGGATTATCCATGATTTCCCGATGATCTTTAACGGCTGAGGGAATCTGGAGTTCGGCCGCACACTTCTCGGCAGCTTCCACAAAGATGTCTGCTATGGCGATGATGTTGGCGTCGGAGACGCGGTAAGCCAGGTGTTCCGCGTGCAGCTTCCCTATCCTGCCTGCGCCGATGATGCCTACGTTGACTTTAGTGGACATTTCCTGCTTGGCCTCCTTTCGACAATTGGAAATGAGATTTGGGGATCCCGCGCTCTACACGCGGGGGAATTACGCGAGCCTTCGTTCCACCTGCTCCAGAGTGGGGATGCCTTCTGCTCCCGGCTTCTCCACGATGAAGGAAGCCACGCAGTTGGCGAAATGCGCCGCCGCGTAGGGATCGCCATTCCTCTCCAACTCGATCAAATAAGCAGCAGCAAAGACATCGCCCGCGCCGGTTGGATCGGCCTCTACGGTTTCGAAGGCAGGGAGACAGCGAGCCTCGCCCCGGTGGTAGACCGTCGCCCCGCCGGGGCCGTGGGTGACCACCAGGATTTCGGCCATTCGGGCGTAGGCCTGGATGACGTTCTCGTCCCTCTGCACATCTTTCTCGCTAAAGACCACCACCTTGGCATAGTTTAGCGCCTCAGCCGCCCCCTCCCAGGGCTGGGGAAAGACCCGCCCGTCCCCGTCCCAGCGGCGCATCCAGCCTTGCGGCGTAACTCCAATCAGCGCACGGGGGAAAATCCCAGCAATGCTCCCCTCTAACTCATCCGCCAGAGGACCCAGGAGGACGATCTTAGCCTCTCGCCAGGCAGGGGGGATGTCCTCGGCTTTTATCTGCCCAGCCACAGCGCGGAGAAACTGGGTGCGAGTCCCGTCAGTGGAGTAGAGGTTCTGAAAAGTGGTGGTCACCAGCGAGGGCAGACGAAGCACCTCAATGCCCTGGTAAAGGGGATTGAGGCTCAAATCAGGAGAGGCCCTGGTGACCACAGCGGTTCGCTGCCCCAGGTTGCGGGCTGTCAGGGAGGCAAAGGTCACCGTCCCGCCGATGGTGCAACCATCCTCCCCCTGGTCCTTGGGCCCAGGGACCAAGGGCTGCAAATCCCTGGTCACGTGGCCGATCACCAGAAAGTCCGGGTGGAACATCCCCAGACGGCCTCTCATAGCTTCTCGAATCGCTTGACGCCTAAAACGAAGACAACCGCTCCCCCGACCTCGACCTCCCTCGTTTCCGCCGGGAAGGACGGAGGCCCCAAATGCTTATCAGTCAGCAGTGGAGGAGCGAGTTCGATGTTAGAGCGGCAATTGGCCTTGATGATTCCCAGCACCTCGTCCACCTGGTCGCTTTCCGCCCCTATCAAGAGCGTGGTGTTGCTCATCTTCAAGAATCCACTGGCAGTGCTGATCCTCGTGGATTTGTGGCCTCTCTCCGCCAGGGCTTCGGTCACCTTCCCCGCATCCTCATCCCTGACAATGGCCATGATCAAGTCCATTTCTCCCCCTCCCTTATTCGACCCCGCACTCCGCCAGGAGCCTTCGCGTCTCCTGCAGGACCTCCTCGAAGTGAGGGCTGTAACGGGGGCTGAGCTCCAGCAGCACGACGCCCTCGTAGCCCTTCAGGCGGGAGAAGACCTCTCGATACGGTATCCCGCCCCAGCCTATAGGCATGTGAAGGTCTCCTTTCCCTTCTGAGATGAGGGCGATCGGCCTCCTATCAACACCCGCAGGCCTGCCGAAATCGTCGTGGACGTGAACATGCTTGATGAGCGGCTTGGCAAGCTCAATTGAATCGAAGAAGTCGAAGCCATAGTAACGCGAGGCTATATAGGCGTGGCCGAAGTCGAAGGTGATGCCCACGTTTTCCTTACCTACCTTCTTCACCTGATCCACCAGGCGCTTGATCACCCCTCCGTAGTTGTAGAGGGCGATGTCCCCGCCAGGAGCAATGCGATAGAAGAGATCAACGCCCCTCACCCGTACTCGCCTGGCCAGTTCCCAGAGAGCCTCCTCATCAACCCTGGGGTCGGCGTTCTCCACGCAGATAGTCACTCCCTTCTCCCCGGCGAACTCCGCCAGCTCAGCCAAGGTCTCCCTCTCCACTCGCTCCTGCTCCTCGATAAAGGCCCGATCAGGAAGGGAGAGGAGTTCTCTGGTGAGGGCCGCCTGCCCCAGGTATTCGTTCCCCAGCTCTACCCTGCCACTGTGGTAGACCAGGATCTCGGCGCCGATCTCGCTCGTGAACTCGATGCTGGCCTCGAAAATGCTTTTGTGCAACGGAAGCGCCTCGGCATCCATCAGGTTCAGCCAGTCTGAGCAATGCACGGTGTACTGGAGATCGAACTTGGCCAGCACCTCCTTGACCCTCTTCACCTGCCTGGGGTTAAGCCTTCCGTTGAGAATGGCATCAACCCCGTGGGTCGGGATCTCCACGTAATCGAAGCCCACCCGCTGGAAATGGGCCAGATCCTTTTCTAATACCTCTAAGTTGCCATCAATGCGCGAAGAGTGAGCGTCAATGCCGATGCCTTTGATACTCATAGCGTTGTCTCCGTCAATGAGGACAATTGCAGTTAATGGCCGGGATGCCCCTGGCCGCGCCGGTGCCTAAGAAACGGATCTTCCATAGTCAAACCTCCAACGTCATACCATCATAAGCCACCGTGACCCCATCCAGCCCTTTGGCCCACTCTTCCAGTTCGTCGTGCGTCAGGTTATGGTGGTTGAAATGCGTCAAGACCAAACGGTTGGCTCCCACTTGCTCTTTTAACTCGACCGCTTCGGTTGAGGTGATGTGGTCTTCCTTCGGTGGAGAAAAGGTAGGGGTATTGACAATCAGTAGATCCGCCCCATCCATCAGGCTGTAGGCGTAGTGACTGAACCAATTGCGGGTATCGGAGGTGTAGACGATTTTGTGATCGTCTTCGTAGATGGCCAGACCGAAGCAGGGAACCGGGTGACTGACGGCGAAAGGGGTGAAGAAGAAACCGTCGAAGCGCACGGCCATTCCCGGGTGGAAGGGGCAGTGAAAGGCGATGTCGGGCAGCGTGTCGCCCCAATTCTCTCGCCGCAGAGATTCGTACACACCCGGCTCGACGAAGAGGTCCAGGTCTCTTTTCCAGTAAAGGAATTCCTCCAATCCGCCGGTGTGATCGTGGTGGGCGTGGGTGAGAAAGATGCCATCTATCCAAAGAACCTTACTCTGGGCCAGCGCCGCCCGGATGTCTGGCGGGGTATCGAGCAACAACTCGTAGCCCGGCAGAGAGAAGAGAACGGCGTTCCTGCGCTTCACCAGTCTTCCACCTTCTCTCCTGGCTCTGACGCAATGGGGACAGTCGCAGCCGATGGCCGGGATGCCCTCCGCCGAGCCGGCGCCCAGAAACTGGATCTTCAAGATTACACCTCCAGCATCATGCCGTCGTAGGCCACGCTCACTCCTTCGACCTGGTGCAAGAACTCTTCCAACTCGTCGTGAGGTTTGTTTCCGTGATTGATGTAGGTCAAGATCATCTTCCTGGCCCCCACTCGATCTTTGAGCTCAATCGCCTCCAGCGCGTTGATGTGGTTCTTGAGGACTGTGTCGAAGGTGGGGGTATTGACGATCAGCAAGTCGCACTCCCACATGACCCGCCGGGCGTAGTTGGTCAGGCGGGCGGGGGTATCCGAGGTGTAGACGACCCGGGTCTGGCCTTCCTTCACCGAGATGCCAAAGATGGGCCGCTGCCGGCGGGCAGCGAAAGGGACGATCGAGAAGTCACTGAAGTAGAGGGAGGCCCCCGGATAGTAAGGAATGTGAAACATAACAGCGTCGAGCATCTCTGTCCAGTGCTCTCGTTTGATGGCCTCGAAGAGGGTATCCTCAGCCAGGAAATCCAACCGTCCCGGCCACCACTCGAATTCCTTGATGCCGCCGATGTGGTCGTAGCGAGACCGGGTGGCCAGAATGCCATCCAATTTGATGATCTGATACTTGTTGATCAGGCTTCTGATGTCCGGGGCGCAGTCAACCAACAGTTCGTAATCGGGCAGGGAGAATAGAATGGCATTTCGCTCGCGGGCCAACTTCCCGCCCTCGTTTCTGGCCCTGGTGCAATGGGCACAATCGCAGCCGATGGCCGGGATGCCCTCCGCCGCGCCTGTGCCCAGGAAATGGATCTGCACGGTCAGACCTCCAACGTCAGGCCGTCGTAGGCCACTGTTATGCCGTGAGAAGAGGTCTTCTCCACCAGCTCTTCGTGCAGGAGATTGTTATGGTTGATGTGGGTGATCACCACCCGTTGGATGGGATAGTCCTGCACCAGGGAGATGAGTTCCTGAACGCCGATGTGACTGTGGTTCGGCTCAAAGGTGGGGGTGTGGAAGATAGCTACATCGGCCCCTTCCAGCAAGTGGCGGTGGAGATCGCTCAACTCAGGGCCGGAGTCGCTGAAGTGAACGAGCCGTGTCCCCGCCTCCTCGAAAACGAAGCCGTAACAGGGGACGTGGTGGATGACTTTGAAGGGCATAACCGTCAGGTCGCCGAAGTGCAGCCGTGTGTGGGAGTAGAAGCCGGAGAGGAGGGCCCGTTCTTCCAGGCGCGGGGTCAGCCGGAGCTTGGGCAGCACGTCGTAACCGGCGAAGATCGGCAGCACCCTGTTCCAGTACTCGAACGCCACCAGCCCGCCCATGTGGTCGAAGTGTTCGTGGCTCAGGAAAACGGCCGACAGGTCAAACACCTCGGCCTGGTCCAACTGCGAGCTGATCTCCGGCGGCGTATCGAGCAGGATGCGATGTCCAGCCGCCTCGATCAACAAAGCGGCCCGTTGCCGGACGTTGTGTCCCCCTTGCTTTCTGGCCACCTGGCAGCGCTGACAGGTGCAGCCAAAGCTGGGGATACCCTCAGCCGCCCCGGTACCTAAAAACCTGATTTTCATTTCTCGCCTCCAAAAAGCAAGTCTCCTCCCGCGCCTCTGTGTGGGCTTTTGCCCCGGTAAAGAATCCTGCAGAGGCTGTTGTAGAGCTCGGCCAGCGAGCCGTATTCCAGCTCCCTCCCGTAGACGATGCCCGCCTCCTCGTCCTGCGGCCCCGTCGCCAGGAGGCTGACGGTCACCTCGTGGCGGGAAGGGCCCCCGTGGGTGGTCTTCACCCAGAGCATGTCCCAGAAGAAGGCGTATTTATGTTCGAGGGCCACGAAGACGTCGCTGCAACGAGGGCTCTGGAGCAGCTTCAGCAATTGAATGGGGTAGGGGAACTCCTTGTCGTAGGTCTTCGCCAGCATCTCCCCGGCCGAGACGACCTCCCCCTCGACCTCGCCCAGGCCCAGCGGGTCGGCGCCGGCCACCACCTCGTAGAGGAAGCCGCCCTCCCTCTCGGAGAGCACTGCCTCGCCATCCCGCGAGAGGAAGGAGATGCCGCCTTCCTCCAGGTTGGAGGCCACGAAGGCCACGTCCTCCTTGGCAGCTATAGCGCCCAGGATGTCCTTTCCCCGGTAATCCCTCAGCTCGCGATAGGTCGTTCTGCACCAGCGGCCCTCGTCCCCTGGATTCTTGACGTACACGAAGAGGGGGCCCCGGCCGTTGGAGACCACCGCCGCGTTCCGGTTCTGGCCGCAGAAGACCAACCCCTCGACGTCCTCCAGGAAATCCTCCGGCTTCACGTGCTTCTCGATGGGCTTCGGGCCGTGGTCGGAGAACATGATGATGGTGGGGTCGAGCGTGTGGGCGCGGATGGCGGCCATCAGCCGGGGGAACTCCTCGCCCTGTACTGTCCGTACAGGACAGTGTCTAACTGCTGCATGAACCTCCTCTGCCCGACCACCGCCTCGTTGTGGACGATGCTGTCGCCGGAGATGGTCAGCAGGTAGATGTCGGCCTCGTGCTCCCTGAGGGCGTTGATGAACGACGTTATCCGGAAGGGGATTATCTCGTAGGAAGCTTCCAACTCCAGGCGGACGGCCTCCTCGCTTGCGATGGTGAGCACGTTGGGGGCGCCGAGCCCGCCCAGCTTCCAGCCGATCTGGCAGGTTCGGAAGCCGAAGCTGGTGAACAGCCGCCGCGCCAGGTCCGGCCCCACCAAATCGTCGAACCGGGCCGTCTCCTTGAGGTGGAGCATCGCCTGGGTTTCCCGGTCGAAGGTCACCTCGCCCACGACGGGCATCTCCTCCAGGCCGCAGCCCGCCTTGATGGTCAGCTCGGCCGTCTCGGTGACGGTGGGGACGACGCTGATAAGGTTTTTGACCATCGTTCCCCCCGCGAAGGCGTCGGCTATGTTCCCCATCTCGCCCATGAACCTGTGGAAAGCGCCCAGGTTGTCGAGCCATAAGATGATCAGAGGTCTTGCTCTCACTGCTTCTCCACTCACTCCCCTATCAGTCCCAGATCGTCCAGGTAGGGATTGTAAACGTACTCCAGGGAGAACTCACCCTCAAAGCGGGCGTGATAGGTTAAAGCTTTGGCCGGATCGAGGAACCAATCGCCGCGAGAGAGCGTATCGCCAATCTCCTGGTTGTAGCCCCAGGGAGTGTTGGCCCGATCCTGGCCGTAATCCTCACCGTCAATAGCGGACGGCAGGATGTGGCCCCGGTAGTCGAAGGGTTGGTCGAAAGCCTGTCCGGGGCCGATTTCGTCCCGGTGCGCCCAGAGGGTGTCGTAGATAGAAACGAGCTGGTACGATACGTCGTCGTCTTTGAGGCTCTCCGGAACTTCGGCCCGCTCTCCCACGCGGTAGACGACGGTGTGCGGCACGAGGATCTTGCGCTGGGCGTAGATGCCGTGGCCGTATGTCTCCACGTAGACGACGGGATGGCTCCCCTCAAGCCGAACCGAACCTCTGACCCTGAGAAAGTTCCCCTTCACCGACTGATCTGCGGTGTAGAGGTAGATGTGGCTGTGAGCCAGCGTCTCCACGGCCTGCAACCGTCCCCACGGCGTGCCATCTTTGGCGACGACCATCTGGATGGACTCCAAGTCGTTCTCGTGGCAGCCCTCCGACTTTTCGCACGGATCGCGGGTGTAGTCGCGAGGGTGAAAAAGGGCATAGAGGAGAAACCAGTGGGTCTCCGTCTCCACCACCGAATAGTAGGCGTAGGCCGAGAGGTCGCCCGTGGGCTGGTTTTCCCAGTTATTGTTGCCGACCCAGTCGCCGTCGAAGTCCACGGCGGTGATGAAATCCTGGTCCGAAGCAACGCCCTGACGTATGACCGGCGCGTAGTGGCGGGCCAGATCCTGGTGAGAAGCCGGGGGGCCGGGGGCGGCCGTCGGCGTGGGTGACGCGCAACTGCTAAGCGCCAGAATCAGCACGGTCGCCAAGCTAAGTGGAACCAAAATTGCTCCAAGGGGATTGCCAAATCCCCGCTTTTGGCCTGGATCTGGCGCTTGTCCTGAGCCTGGCCGAAGGGATCCAGGCCAAGCAAAATTGGATCTATTGAGGCTCAAGGTTATGATGGCTCTCAAGTGTCCGACCGATGACACATTATTGCCCCTGGATTCTGAAACATTCCGAATCTGTGGTCGCTTTGTCAGCCGGGTCGTAACTACCCAGCCTGTCATTGCGAGGTGGCGCTTTTCCGCCGAAGCAATCCCTGTTAGATTTTGGAACACGGAATCACGGAAGGTACGGAATCACGGAACTTCCGTGTTTCCATGCTCTCCGTGCACTTGTCCTGTATGACAAGTACAGGGCTTCCGTGTTCCTGCGTTCTCCGGATGTGCCTGAGTAGTTGGACAATGTTAACTTCCATTCAGGGGTAGAAGCCCAACCGCGTTGGGCGGCGTCGGAGCAACAAGACAGCCATGACGGCCAATACGATTGGCCTTCTACCCTCCAACTTGAGGTGATTATGTCATCTGGAGAGAGAAGTTAACATTGTCGAGGTAGTCACGCCGGGTCATTGTTCATTGGAACGGAGTTCGCTATGATTTGATTCATTGGGATTTGACCGGCGGCTCGCCAGCAGTGCCGCCACGTCATCCATCGTGCCGCGCCAGGGGCCTGGCTGCTCCTGCTTCAGCGTGGTGACGGCCGCCGCAAAGTGGCAAGCCTCCTCGACCGACGCGCTCAGACGCTTGCCCACGTAGGTGGCGAAGCAGGTGTCGCCCCGGCCAGTGCGCCCGGCCAGCGACCGTGGGGTGAAGGGCGCTTCGTAAATCTGGCCATCGGCGTAGACGGTGACGCCCGACGACTGAGTTATGACGACTTCGCAAGGGCCGTAGGCAGCCAGTTGACGGGCAGCGGCCTGCAGGTCCGTCTGGCCGGTGAGGAGTTCCGCCTCAGCGCGGTCTACCTTGAGGTAAGTCACGTGCGCCAGGCCCTCGGCCATGTCGGGCCACTGGCGAAAGATCAGGTGGCCGTCCTCACGAACGCGGACGAAGCCCTGCACGTCCAGGCCCACCGGGCCGCGGGCCGACAGCCACTGGAGCAGTGACAGGTCTACCTCGCCAGCGATGATAGGCGTGATCAGGTACACCTGCGCCGACAGGTTGGGGATCTCCTCTCGCCGGAAGGGGCCGGCAAAGCTCAGCAGCTTGCAGATGCGGCGCTCCATGTCGGCTGAGTTGTAGATATTCTCGATACCCGAGGTTTCTGGAGCTGGCGTGGCAAAGACCTGCACCCCCTCTTGTTTCAGTTCGTCCAGCAGCGGGAAGTCGTCGGGGTGCAGCCGGGTGACGACGGCCACGCGGACGCCGATGCGCCGGAGGGCCACGCTACCGTAGTAGACGGCTCCGCCAGAGGCGATCTCGCTTGTGCCATCCACCACCAGTTTGTCTTTGGCGAAATGGCCGATCATAATGATGTCAACGTCGCACATTGTGTTTTGACCTCCAGGAGAAAGACCTACAAGAAAAAGGCTTGCGCGGCGGTGGACGCAAGCCTGCGTGAAACGTGATCCTATTGCACCGCCTCGTACAGCGCCAGGATGTTTTCGAGCGGCGTTTCGGGCATGACGTTGTTGGTAGGGGCCAGGATGAACCCACCTCCCTGCCCTAAAACCTGGCACAGCCGCTCGACCTCGGCGCGCACCTGGTCGGGCGTGCCCTGCGATAGGACGGTTTGAATGTCCAGCGCGCCGTGGAAGCAGAGCGCGCCGCCGAAATCCCGCTTCAGTCCAGCGGGTTCCATGCCGTTGGCCGACACCTGGATGGGATTGAGGATGTCCACCCCCATCTCGATGAAATCGGGTATCAGGCGACGGACAGCGCCACAGGTGTGGTACATAACCCGCTGCTCGTGCTCTTTGGCCTGGGCGATGAAGCGCGTCAGGCTGGGCTTGACGAACTGGCGGAACATCCTGGGGCTGATCATTAGCCCGTCCTGCACGCCAACGTCGTCGGCGATGAAGTAGATGTCGGTGAGATCGCCCACCGCCTCCAGGAGGCAGCGGTCGAACTCCAGATAGAACTTCTCCACCCGCTCAATGATGGCCTGGGCCAGATCGGGATTCAGCGCCAGGTCCATCATGAACTTCTCCATGCTACGCAGGAACATAGCCGCGCGGAGTACGCAGGTGGCGTGGGGACCGGGGTCGCGGATGACGAGGGCGTACTCACCCAGCGCTTCGCAAGTGGGGCGCAGGCCCTCGTAGTCGAACCAGTCAGGGTCGGGCCAGGGGTGGGCCTCGACGTCGGCGACGGTTTGAGCATTCGCCAGCGGCGGCTCGACGACTTCTTCAAAGGGACCGATCATGCGCTTGCGAAGACCCCACCAGTCCATCCAACTACCGTCGTCGAAAGTGAGCAGAGGTGGCCCGATGTAGTCCGGCCATACGGAGCGCAAGTCAACGCCCAGGGCCTGCCAGACGGCCTCGTTGTCCTCCACGCCAAAGTGATCGCGCAGGTTGTCGGTAATGGGAGATAAGGCCCACAAGTCCACTGGCACCTGGTCCGGCTCAATGTGGTTGATGGCCGCCAGCACTCGCTCTTTGCTGTTCATAGGCACGTGATGCGTGAAACGTAATGCGTGATGTATTTCTTCACGTTTTACGTCTTAGTCCGTCCAGAGCAGCGACTTCTCCGTCTGGGGGTCGAAGAACTGCACCTTGTGGGTGTTGAAGTTGAGCCTCACGTTCTGGCCCATTTTCAAGCTCAACGTGGGGTCGGCCAGCATGTGGACGCCAACCTCGCCGATGCGCACATCGAGCAAATCATCGCGGCCCAGCGGCTCGACGATGTAGATTTCACCGGAGACGCCCTGGTCGGCGATGGTTATGTCTTCGGGGCGGATGCCCAGGGTGACCCTGCCCTTGCCGGCTGCCTTCTCGCCTCGATCAGAGGGGATGACCACATCGAAGCCCTCGCAGCGGGCGTGATAGTCGCCGTTCTCGCGGACCACTTCCACATCCACGAAGTTCATCGGTGGATTGCCCACAAAGCCAGCCACAAACAGGGTGCGCGGCTGGTCGTACAGTTCATCCGGCGGGCTGTAGGCCTGGAGCTGGCCCTCTTTCATCACCGCC
>SDBU01010128.1_pt1 | contig 10493 bp, 11 predicted proteins | sample 2277071 | NCBI WGS metagenome assembly SDBU01 (sample SAMN10397929, study PRJNA504765) | marine sediment metagenome | isolation source: marine sediment core GS08_GC12, 126 cmbsf | place: Arctic Ocean: Gakkel Ridge, Loki's castle | collected 2008
ATCATAGTGAATGAACCTATCTCAACATTTTCCCCAAGTTTAAAATTCTCTCTATGGCTTACACGCCAACCCCATTGAGTCATGCCCATCTCATCAAATTCCGGCTGCACCCAGTTTAGTTTCCTTCCTTCTTCATCTCCCATTTTAGTCACCCCCCTATTTGTGCTCTTGCCTAGCTGAGCATCACCTGAGCACTCCCTCATTTCTATTCGAGTTTTTCTCTGCGTGAAACTCGCCTTTCTATTGAGAGGTTGAGCATAGACCATTAAGAATATGTCTCCAGCCCCCAACTACCGTTTCGTAAGAGAAGGTTTGCTCTGCAAGAGCTCGAGCATCTTGCTGTATCTTATTCAACTCTGGGTGGTCCCATACTTCGATGACCTTGTCCGCGATGCTTTGAGGAGAGGTATCCCTCAGCAGAAAGCCTGTCTTACCCTCTATTACAACATCAGGGATTCCACCGCTAGGATTAGCAATAACAATGGCACCACACGCCATTGCCTGTATAGTAACCACACCAAGCATCTCCTTATAAGAGGGGAGGATGAAAAATCTCATCTTATCCATATAATCTGGGATTGTATCATAAGTTACCCACCCCTCAAAATACACTTTATCAAGACACCCGGCTCTATTTAGCTCTTGCTTCATTTCACCCATCAACGGTCCGTCACCTACTATTAAAAATCTAACATCGCTCCTTTGGGATAATATTAATGGTATAGCTCTAGCAAGCTCCATAACACCTTTTGCGGCATGTAGACGCCCCACAAAGCCGGCCACATTCCCCCTTTCTGCTAAACTTGACTTGATACGGAAACGCCCGAGATCAAGGTAAGAGGTAAGCACGTGCGCAGCAATTACCTTGCTTTTGCAATATCTATTGATACCCAGGTCTCTGACCATGTTACCCGATGTTACTATAATCTTGCTAGCCAGGGCATAGTTAATTTGCTCTATTAGCCACAGTATAGAAGAAACGAACCATACTAGTGGCGGTCTGCCTTCCGCTTTGCTATCTTGATAGTGAGAACCAGCCATTGCCACAAGAATCTTTTTTCTAAAGATTCTCGCCACCAAAGTAGGCAGGAAAAGCGGTCCTGTCCAGGTGAGCAAGACGATTACATCTATTCTCTTGCGTAGCTGGATTAACTTTAATGAGAGGCTAAACTGGGCTCTGAGCAATCGGCAAGCTTGTGATATCAATGACTCCTTGTACCCTTTAATTATCGCCGCCTTGACATTCGCTATCTCCACATTTTTCGGTATGGCATTAGGATAATAGTTTCCGGTGATAACGAATACCTCTTTTGCGATAGTGGAAAGTATATGTATAAACTCACCCAGATATGGCTGACCAGCTTCATTCCTTTGGCTCCTTAAAGGAAATACCAGCAAGCCTATGGTTAAAGGTAACTTCTCAGAAAATCTCTCCAAGCTTTCCATGGCTCGTTAATAGTCAATCCTTATTCCTTATTTCTTCAATATAGGCTCTTCTTTGGATTCGTATTTTGTATTGCCTCCAGAACCCGAGTTACTCCTAAGCCGGTTATCTCCCCGGCACCAATTGGCTGCTCGAAGGAAGCTCCAACGAAGCTTTGTGCTGCCAAATGGTATATTTCATCAGGTTGGGATATTTTAATTGCTTCAGTAATCGAAGATGCATCTACTAAATCAGCCGGGATTAGGTCAACCTTTTCAAAAACATCCAGATATTGCAACCTCCAGAAATTCGGTGTAGACAATCTTCTATAAGTACCAAACACCTTATACCCCTTATCTAGCAGGAACTTTGCCAGATAAGCGCCATCTTGCCCAGTTATCCCAGTTATCAATGCGGCTTTGCTCTGCATTTCACCCAATTTATACCTCCTTTCCTACTCTAGTTCAATCCATGCTAGTACTATAGTGAGTCCTAAAACCTAGCACTTTCTTCTATATTATCCCTATTTTCTACAATCCAGTCATATACCTTCTTAATGCCATTCTTAATTTTCGTCTTAGGCTCATAGCTTAAGGTTTTTCTTGCCTTTTCAATAGAGGCTCTTCGGCGGGTAATCTTATCCCAGTCTCTTCTGGAGATAAGTTCTACCCCATTATGGTTGCCTGTCAATTCATTCACCATATTGGCGATGTCTATAACTCTGGTCTCTGACTCTGAAGCGAGGTTGAAGGCTTCACCTATGGCTTCGGGGACTACGCCTAGCCGCAATGTGCCATCGACTATATCATCAACAAAGGTAAAGTCTCTGGTCTCCTCGCCAGTTCCGGTTATGGGCAAGGGCTTTTTGTGTAGCGCCCACCAGATGAAGTTGGGAATGACATTGCGATAGGCACCAGGTATCTCACCGGGTCCGTAGACATTGAAGTAGCGGGCTATGGTTACTGGTAAGCCATAATAGTTATGGAAGAAGTTGCAATAAAGTTCGCCTAAAAGCTTGGTAATTTGATAAGGGGTATCGAGGTGGAGGGAGACAAAGTCCTCTTTTAAGGGAAGTGGCGCTTGGCTGCCATAAACCGAGCATCCTGAAGAAGCAAAGATGAATCGTTTCACTTTAGTCAGGTGCGAGTGTTGGAGAACTCGCAATGTCCCAAGTCCATTAACCAGGAGGTCAGTTTCAGGATTATCCACCGAATTCTGGTTGGCAAAATGGGCTGCCAAATGGAATACGAAGTCAATCCTTTGAGCGAATGCTCTCTTTAAACCATCTTCAGCTAATATACTCTTATGGATGAAGACTACATTGGGGGCAACAGGAATATTCCATCTCTCAGCGGCAGAGAGGTCATCGAGAATAATGATTTTAGCTGCTTCCGCCTTGATCAGGGCTTTGGTGAGATTACTGCCGATACACCCTGCCCCACCGGTGATGAGGATATTCTTGCCCCTATATTCGTTTAGATACTGCCTCATTCTGTTTCCCCTTTATAGCTTCTTCTAGAATCCCTTCAAATTCATCGGTGATGCTGTCCCAGCTATTTTTCTCGGCGAAGCTTCTTGCTTTCCGCCCTAGTTCCTCAATTCTACCACTTTGGAGTAATTCTGTGGCTTTGGCAATAGCATGCTCAGGCCTATCAATATAGACTACACCATTATCCTCACCGAATTCCTTTATTATCCCAGGAAGCTCGGTTGAAATTACCGGCTTCTTCATCACCATATATTCATACATTTTTATGGGAACGATGTCGTGCATAATCTTCTCATTGGGATAGGCTGGGAGGAGGCAAATATCGGCAGCGGCAATGAAATTAGGGATTTCCTGATAAGGCTTCTTGCCGGTGAGGATGAGTCTATCCTGTAGGTTGTATTTCTCCCGTATTTGCTGGAGTTTCCCATAGGCATCACCTTCACCGACGATAAGGAGCTTGAGGTTATAGTTTTTGCCTTCCGTCAATTCTAAGGCAACCTCCTTTAAGCCTGAGAAGTTATAGAGCCAGCCCATGAAGAAGAGAACAATATCTTCTTTCTTAAGACCATACTGCTCCCTTATGCTATCGCCATTGATATACGGGTTAAACCGCTCGAGGTCAACACCTGCTCTTACCAGGCAGGTTCGCTCAGGGCTAGCTCCTATCTTCATCACATAATCTTTCAGTTTCTCATTGATTACAATAACACGGTCAGCATTTTTGAGGATTCTAGTCTCTATCACCTTACCCAAGGGCTGGGCAGGTTTGAAAGGAATTAGAGTATGGAGGACATCTATCCAATAATAGATAAACGGGATATTGCGCTTGCGAGCGGCTCTCATTGCCAGATAGGTATTGAGGATACCGAAACCAATGATTACATCTGGACTGAACTCTCTAATCTGTCTGTTAATCTCCCTCTGATGAGAAACGAGCAAGGATAAATAAACCAGAATCGGGACCTTTAGGATAGCCGGGCGAACTAGAGTAATGTTAGCTTGCTCAGAAACTTTTGAGACATTTTTAAAGATTTGCCTTCTTGAAAATAGTTCTCTTTTCCCATTGTTTCCCCATTGAATCTCGTAATCGATAACACGGATTTCATGGGATTTCAGCGACAGCCTATCCGCCAGCTGATGTTGCTGATGAGGTCCCTTTCTAAGCCAATCCGATTCTTGAACAATTAAAATTTTCATCCTGGCATTATCCAAGCTGCTTAATTCCCTCGATGCAATTTAACCGTAGATACTTCTCATCCATTGAATAGTCTTTGGTATCCCTTCTTCCAGGGGTATCTCAGGGTTGTGGTTCAAATCTCTTCTCGCTTTGGAGAAGTCTATGTGCTTGACTCTGGTAGTAAAAGGTTCCGTTTCTTTATAAGTGACTTTAGAGTCGTTTTTCCCCAAGCATTTCAGGATGAGGTCGGAGACATACTTTATCTCGTGCTCCCATTCCTCCCTACCTCCCACATTATAAACTTCTCCAGGCTTGAAATTGTCGACTATGTTAGCAAAAGTGTGGCAGGTATCTTCAACAAAATCAAAGATACGCTTGTGACCCAGATAAACGGTGTAAGGCTCATCCTTTAGTGCTTTGTAAATAAAGGCAGGAATTACGCCCCGATAGGGGCTGTAGTATTCGTGGGGTCCGTAGGCGTTAACCGGTCGAACCCTTACCGTTTCAGTGCCAAACATAGCTGCCGAGTTTAACACCTGAAGTTCTCCCACCCACTTGGTCATAGCATAATCGTTCATCTGTTTTGTGGGGACCTTGTCCATCACATCCTCGCTTATCACCCCATCATAGTCGCCATAGACTTCAGCACTGGAAAAGAATATCATCCTGAACCCTTTCTTCTCCTGAAGACGGAGCATATTTTTGGTACCCACCACATTGGTCAGCCAGAGGTTCTCATAATAATCCTCACCATTCCAGCGGCCATATTCCGCCGCTAGGTGATAGACATAGTCAAAGTCGTGCTCTTCAAATATCCTCTCAAGCTGGCGGTATTTGCTGACATCACAGCGAATGTAACTCGGTTCCTCCGAATGTCCCAGGTCACAGACCCAGACCTCGTGTCCTCTCTTTCTTAATTCGGGGACAAGGTTTGAGCCAATGAAACCTAAACCGCCGGTAACCAGTATCTTAGCCATTAATACCCTCCAGTTATTATGCTAACAATTCTCTCTGCTGCCTTTCCATCGCCAAAGGGATTCCTCCAGTTATTTTCCTTGCCAAGCATTATTTGAGAGCATTCCAGGATTTTCCTTGGAATAGTCCCCCCAAGGATATTTGAGCCTACCTCCAGGGTCTCGGGTCTTTCAGTGTTATCCCGCAGGGTAACGCAGGGAACACCCAGAATACAGCTTTCCTCTTGAATGCCACCAGAGTCGGTTAGAATAAGCCTGGCACTGCTCTCAAGTTGAAGAAAATCTAGAAAATCAACAGGCTCGATTAGTGTGAGGCTTTGTGGTTTTAGGTCAAACTCGCTCATCCTCCTCCGAGAACGGGGATGGATGGGGTAGATTACCGGCAGATGAAACTTGTCAGTTATTTTATTCAGTCCCTTCAGGATAGAGCTAAATCTTGCCGGGTTGTCAACATTCTCCTGGCGGTGAAGGGTTACCAGGAAATACTCTTGCGGGGCAAGATTTAGCTGGCCAAGGGTGTTTCCCCGCTCTTTTGCTATCTCCAAGTTCTGATGGACAGCATCCACAATAGTATTGCCGGTGACAAATATCTTCCCCTCAGGGATACCTTCACCCAGCAAGATTACCTTTGCTTTCTCCGTGGGAGCAAACAAATAGTCAGAGCAATGGTCGGTTAGAGTTCGGTTAATTTCCTCTGGCATCTGCCTGTCATAGCTTCTCAAGCCTGCCTCGACGTGACCTACTTTTATGAGGAGCTTTGCCGTTGCTAGAGCACTAGCGAGGACAGAATTGGTATCGCCCTCGACTAAAACGATATCAGGGTTTTCATTCTGCAGGACATTTTCTACGCCGGTCAATATTCTTGCGGTTTGCTCGGCGTGGGAGCCGGAGCCAACCTCTAGATTATATTTGGCAGAGGGGAGTCTTAGTTGTTCGAAGAAAACCCTGTCCAGGTTATATGAATAGTGCTGACCAGTATGAAGGATAAAGAATTCAGCATTTCTTCTTTCCAATTCCCTTATCACTGGCGTCATTTTGATGATTTCAGGCCGAGTCCCTAAAATCACAGCAACTTTCACTTCTTAGTCTCCCCCTCCGATTCTACGACATTCAAAGATAACTGTGCCACCCTCGGTATAGGGCTTACCGGGGTCAACGCACTGCATATAAGCGTGTTCGGGCTCCTCAGGTGTGGTGAGTCCAAGCTTCACTGGACACCAATTGTGTTCCAATATGGTAACATAATGGAGCAATGTTGACAGCGCATGAGTGCAGATAGCATCTGTCCTGTCCAGTAATATCTTTGGGTCATCTATCACTATTTTGTCTTCAACTTTATATACTGGACACTTGCCCCTGATTTCACGAACTCTAATTTCAAGCATAGTCAGCCTTCGGCAACCTTTCTTGCTTTGACTACCACAATGGGAGAGACAAAGCTGGGCCAAAACACTCCTTTGATTACCTCAATGCTACATCCACTATTCTTCAGAGTAGATGTAACACTGCTAATGCTATATAGTTCTCCTAACGTATCTCTGAACCTCTTCAAACGATAAGCTGGGCACCATTTGTTTTTGACATCGCAGATTATGGTGCCACCGGGGCGGAGCAGCTTAACCAGACTTTCCACAATAGCCTGTCTCCCCCTATGGTTAACATATTGAAGGGTATCAATACACAAAACTAAATCAAATGACATTTCTTTAAACGGAGTGTATTCCATATCAGCTATTGCCAATCCTACCTTGCCCTCATATTTCAAACGGCAAAATTCTACCATCCCACCGGCTATATCTACCCCTACAACATCGTAACCCTTTTGTATCAATATATCTACATAGCTACCAATCCCACAGCCAGCGTCCAGAGCCCGCTTGCCATAACTGGCATCACCAAGCATATCGGAGACGATTTCGTGCTCATTTCTCTTGGCTGTGGTGGTAATTCCTGGAGCCGCAAAGAATTGGCCTGGTTTTGCTATGTTATTGAATGCCTCAGCAATACGTTCTTTCCTCTGGCTCATATTATAGATTCCTACATACTGTGCGGATGAGATGCCAGGGGAAGACGGTGAAAAAACGCAATAAGTTACATGTAGTATAAATTTCGGATTCGCCTTCCCTAGCCAGCATCTTCACCGGTACTTCGCTAATCTTAGCACCCTTCTTTGAGACAAGGAGGATTTCCTCAATATCATTGGTAGTGCTGAGGTGAAGCTTGTCTGACGTTTCATAGACTGTCTTAAGATACTCTATCACCTCGCGGTTCCACCCTTTAAATCCGGAGGTAGTATCTCTGATCCGCTTCCAAACCAAAAGTGATGTTACTGCGGAGCAAAAATAGCGAGGTAGTTTGAGAAGAAGAGACTCGTGCCCTATATAGCTACCGAGTTCTCTGGAGCCGATAACAAAATCTGCTTCACCTTTCGTAAGAGGGGCGATAATTTTACCTATGTCCGAAGGGTTATGCTGTCCATCGGCATCACAAAAGACAATGAAATCATATCCATGGGTTAAAGCGTAGATGCGACCCGTCTGAATAGCGGCTACTACCCCCATATTTTCACTATGGCTAATCACCTCAGCATCCTTTTCCCGGGCAATTTTGGCAGTAGCATCTTCAGAGCCATCATCCACAACAAGAATATCTAAGTCTGGATATCCGCTCTTTATTTTATCTAATACGCCGCCTATGTACTCCTCTTCATTCCAGGCTGGCATAGCAATTAATACTTTAGGTTCCCTCTCTGCCATGTTACTCAGCTTCTAAGATTTCTCCCTAGCCAATACAGACCTTTGATACCACTGAATATATCTGGTAACCCCTTCTTCCAAATCAACCCTGGGCTGCCAGTTAAGCTCCTTGCTTGCTTTCTCAGTGGAGACTATCTTGCCAGCGTAATCCCCCGCCCTGACCTCTTTATATTCAATGTCAACACTGCCTACCAGTTTCTTAACTGTTTCCGCCACTTCTCTAATGGTTACCGGTCTTAGCCCCTCCAGATTGTAGATTTGATTTTTAGCTATATCCTTCAGTGCAGCCACATTCCCCAGGGCTAAATCCTCAATATAGATGAAGTTGCGATACTGGGAGCCGTCTCCCATTATAGTAATAGGCTCACCGTTTAACGCTCTCCTGACAAATATAGCTATTACTGTGGCATCCCTAGCTCTAGGCCCATAGGGAATACCATAACGGAGAATGGTAAATTGCTGATTGTAAAGCTTTTGATAACTATGGCAATAGAGCTCAGCAGCTATCTTGGATGCGGTATATACATGGTTTACTCTGCCAGGTAGTAGCGGTGTATCTTCATTAACGCTTGTTTCTATTGCCATCTCATACACCCACACTGTTGAGGCGAGAATAACCCGCTCTATCTCATTCCTTCTGGCTGCCTCTAACACATTAGCCACTGCCAGGATATTCACATGACCCGTCTCCACCGGATTTTTATAGACATCATTTACATCAGCCATGGCTGCCAACATATACACAGCGTCATAGGCACCGGTTAAGGCTACAGTAGTCTTGGACAGGTCAGTAATATCTATGTAGATGTGGCGGACATCATCTCGCTGTGGCTTCATCATGTCAAGGACGGTAACCTCATGTCCAGCTTCAATTAGCTTGTCTACAACATGAGAACCAATAAATCCTGAGCCGCCAATAACACCTATATGCATTCCAGTACCTTCTTTAGGGAATCTATTGTATATTTAGCCTGCTCATCAGTCATGGTAGCAAATACCGGCAGGCAGATTTGCCTTTGGCAGAGGTCTTCGGCTACTGGAAGCTCACCACCGTTAAATCCATATAGGTCTTTAAATATCGGCTGCAGGTGGCAGGGGAGCTCGTAGACCTCGCCACTAAGACTCACTTCGTATCTCTCTTTTAACTCCTTCTTTAGTAGTGCTCTATCTATACCGTTATCCAGGATGGCAGTATATTTATAATAGTTCGATTTTACGTTTGATGGGATTTTCACTGCGGTTACCTTGCTTATTTCCTCAAGCTCTCTATCGTATATTCTGGCTATCCTTCTCCGGGCGCTGATGAATTTATTAAGGCGGGCGAACTGAGATAATCCGATAGCGGCATGAACCTCGCTCATCCTCCAGTTATATCCCATTTCAGTATGCACATTGCCGAAAAAACCTGCCTTGCCCTGGTCACGGAAGACCAGTGCTCTTTTGTAGATGTTTTCGTTGTTGGTTACAATCATCCCACCCTCGCCTGAGGTCATTACCTTGGTCGGGTAAAACGAGAAGGCAGCGGCATCACCAAAAGTGCCAGCCGGCTTTCCATTTAGACTGCTACCGTGGGCATGAGCTGCATCCTCTATTAGAAACAGATTATGCTGGCGGCATATTTCCTGTATTTCTTTTGTCTGGGGAGGAACCACCCCGCCAATATGAACTATAATTATACCCTTGGTATCCTTCTGGATTTTCTGCTTAACGCTATTCGGGTCAAGGCATAGGTTATCGGTCATGTCAGCGAATATAACCTTGCCGCCAGCGTGAATTACCGATGCTGGGGTAGCAAAGAAGGTATTGGTAGGGACGATTACCGAAAAGCCTTGTATCTCCAGAGCTCGGAGTGGTATCTCCAGGGCACTGGTGCCACTATTTACGGCCACTGCATATTTAACCCCAACATATTTGGCAAATTTTTCCTCGAATTCCCTGGTATATTTCCCTAGGATTAACTGCCCACTTTCAAGGATTTCATCTACCTGTTTCAGTATCTTTTTTCTATCCTCTTCCGGAAAGTAAATCTTCGCCGCTGGTACTTGCATTAATCGCCCTCTTTTGCTTCTCACGATTCTGTGGTAGTTTCCATCGGGTAGTATTTCAGCGCCATAAGGCTAATGCCAGATGGCAATATCATAATCCAAAAGATGCCTATTGTCAACACTCGGCACCATACCTCTCAGGATAGTAAACTATAGCCAGGCTTTAGTCAAGAGATTTAGCTCATCTAGGTTTTGGGGAAAGCACCAGGATGCCCATTTCTGATGGAGGAACAGTCCCTCTTCCTTCGCACCAGTACCGACGGAAAGCGGAACAGAATCCCTGCTCTACTCATTTCCTCTTAAAGCGGAGAGATAAAGAAGGTAAGGTTCATAAGTAATCTCACCCCCTTGACAAATTACAAAATAGTGCTAGTATAGTTAGCACTTGACATTTGCCATTTGGCGAAGTATACTTTAACTATGTAGTACTCCTTAACAAAGAGGGGAACGATGCTGGTTTATCGGTTGAATTCCGGCATAAGAGTGGAAATAAAACGTCATAGACGGTTACTCTACTGAAAAGCAGGGCAATAATAAAAATGTGCCCTGTTTTTTTATTAAAAGGAGGTTGGTCATGGTAAATAGGAAAACAATAATGGGCAGGATACTCCATTTAGTATTAAGCGGGG
>SDBU01010129.1_pt1 | contig 10491 bp, 10 predicted proteins | sample 2277071 | NCBI WGS metagenome assembly SDBU01 (sample SAMN10397929, study PRJNA504765) | marine sediment metagenome | isolation source: marine sediment core GS08_GC12, 126 cmbsf | place: Arctic Ocean: Gakkel Ridge, Loki's castle | collected 2008
AGGGTGATTACAGGTTTGGCAGGGATTTACAAGGGGATTCTTTTTCTTGTCAAATACAGCGTTAATACTGAGAGTTGTCCGAAGCCATTGGAGCACCGAAAACCGACTTTACTGGTCTCTTGAGGTTGTATTTTCCCCAGGAGGACACCCCTTGGTAATTTTATGGCTTATTTAGAGAAGGAGGACCAGTCTTCGCTTTTCAGGTTACGTCCGATAGGCCAGTATCATATGTATTGAACTAGCACACCCTATTGCGAAAAATCCAGTTTTTGCTATCCTGATAGTAGATATAATAAATGGAAAATATGGTGAAATGGGGGAAATCATGAAAAAAATACTATCAATTATCTTGCTGGCAGGTTTGTCAGTTAATTTGCTTGCTCATACTGAAGATGCAACGGCTCAAGATGTGGATCGTTTTGCAGCGTTTAAAAGCTATGTTTCAGTGCTTGCACAAAAGCCTGTTAAAGAATGGCAGTTTATCCGTGATTATGCGCATAAAAAAATGAATAAACTCGAGATAAGTGACGAAGATCAAACTCATGCAAAAAAGCTTCTCAAGCGAGGAGTTGCTATCGGGGTTGCTGTAGCAGCTTTGATAGGGGGAGTGATTGTTCATAAGGGCCTTTTAAGAAAGCCTACTGCAAACTTCGAATTTAGTAATTGCGACGTAATATATGTTCCGGGATTTGGAAGTGTGCCGGAAAAATCCATGCTCTATATGGATGCGGGGGTAATTCCTACCAACGCTACTGGTGAAGATTTTGAAGATACCAAGAAGAAATTGGTGATCAAGAAATACGGTAATGGATTTAGTTACACGCCTCATCGGTCGCGTCTTGGTCAAGCAGATGATGTAGCTGTGATTGCGAAACAGGTTGATGCTGCAAGAAAGAAAGTGGTTCTTTTTGGTGAATCAAGAGGCGCAAGTGCAATTGCTAATTTTATTGGTAAAGCTTCCGAGGAGCAGTTGAAGAAGATACAAGCCGTGGTATTAGATTCGCCATTTAGTTCGCTGGAAGACGTTCTGGATCATCGCATTAAGCGTTTTCACCTCTCTTGCTGTGTCACTGCGAAAGGGCTTGAAAAATGGCTTGCAAAGAGGGTTCTCACAAAGTACGAGCCAGCTGGTATGCAGCCAATTAATTCATTGGAAAACCCAAGTGACACGCTTAAGGATATTCCGATTCTTTTAATTTGTTCAAAAAAAGATACGGAAGTTCCATATACAAGCTCAGAAAAAATCTACAAACAACTAAAGGAAAGTGGTTGCCAAAAGGCGCATATTCTAGAGTTTGATCGGGGTTCTCATGGTCGTATTATGCAAGGCAAGGACAAAATAAAGTACCGTAATGCAGTGCATGCATATTATGGTAAATATGGTGTTGAGCATGTGGAAAAATTTGCAGATGCTGGTCAAGAATCTTTAGCACAAACTCAACCGGAAGTTGGTTCTTTCGATAGAAAATGAGCTTTAGATTAGAAAAACGTGCCGGCAGCTCAACACTGCCGGCTTTTTTGTGCCATTTTTCAATTACCAAAGAAGCATGAGGCTGTGAAGCATCGCATTCTTTTTATACATGACACTGCCTGCTTCCTGTGCTACACTGCCTATACGCTATACGATTCGTAAGTCACCCATAAATTATGTAGGAGCTACTGTAGTGCATAACATGCGATCAGGTTCGTTGTGGTTGAATTCCAGTATGTTTTGTGCTGCGGCTAAAGTTGCGAGTTTATGTAAAATAAGCTTCATGATCGGTTCATACACTGCGTTTTTTTCGTTAACTAATTGTATAGTTCCGTTATCGGGAGCGTTTGCTGGCATGTGTGGCAGTAGCATTGCAGTAAGCATGAGTTTGCTGGTGCGCATGGTTTTTTATGGTGGGTTATTGCCAATATCGTATCTTGTTCATGTTCTGCCTGGATTATTTGCTAGCTATTATTGGGCATCGAAATCAGCAGCTATTCGCGTGCTCGTGCCGATCCTATGCATGGTTCTTTTTATTGTGCATCCAGTGGGGCAAACTGCGTGGATGTACGCAATGTATTGGTTGGTTCCGGTTATTCTTTATGCTATAAAAACGAAACATCTATTTTTTGAGGCACTTGGCAGCACGTTTATTGCGCATGCTGTTGGTTCAATTATTTGGTTGTACACGGTGCCGATGCCAACGTCAATGTGGCACGTGTTGATCCCGATCGTACTTATTGAACGCTTGCTATTTGCTTCAGGTATGGTTGTATTACACCGATTGGTTTCATGGATATATGCCAAACGATTTATAATACGAAATCTTAACGTATTGCGGTGTGCTAGAAGGATATCGTAAGACAGGAGTGGGAGCAGTGCTGAAACATTTAGCATGTATTATGGATGGAAATCGTCGATGGGCCAAGCAAAAAAACTGGTTGCCATGGCATGGGCATCGGCAGGGTATGCAAGCAGCCAGACGAGTTATTGATTTTTGTTTAGCGCAATCAATTCCCTATCTTTCGCTCTATACCTTTTCGCAGGAAAACTTCAAAAGGCCGGCACGAGAGTTGCATTTTCTTTTCAATATTCTAATTCAAGAAATGAAACAGACATTACTTGAGGAGTTTAAGGCAAAAGGCGTGCGTGTCTGTTTTGTTGGCGATCGATCCTTATTTCCCAAGCAGGTGTTGCCCGTTTGTGAGGATATAGAAGAACAAACAAAAGATTTATCGGCGTTGCGAGTAAATCTTCTTTTTTGTTACGGTGGTCGGCAGGAGATTATTCATGGAATCAAATCAATTATTCGCAAAGTAAAAGATGGGCAACTTGCTGATGACGAAATTTCAGAGGATTTATTAGAGCGGCATTTGTGGACATCGGGTATTCCAGAGCCGGATATAATTGTTCGGACTGGTGGGGTAAAGCGGCTAAGCAATTTTTTCCTTTTTAAAGCGGCGTATAGTGAGTTTTTCTTTCTTGATTGTTTGTGGCCTGATCTGATGAAAGATCATTTGCAAAAAGTGGTACAATCTTTTTACGAACGTCGAAGGAATTTTGGCATATGAAAAACGTAGCGGTTTTAGGAGAGGGGGCATGGGGAACGGCAGTGGCAACGTTATTGGCGCATAATGGATATGAAGTGCATATTTGGTGTCATGACAAATCTATTGTTGATCAAATTAATAATACACATCGCAACGAACAATATTTGCCAGGTATAACACTTGATACGAGTATTCATGCAACAGCTGATATGAAAGAAGCGTTGTGTGATTCTGTGTGGGTGTTTGAAGCCATTCCAGTTAAATTTTTACGGTCGGTGTTGCAGCAGGCAAAAGAGTGCTTTGAAGAAAGTCAGGTATGGGTTGTGTTGAGCAAGGGCATCGAGCAAGAGACGTTGTTATTTCCAACGCAAATTATTGACGATGTGTTTGCTATTGAAACGAAAAAAACAGTGTTTGCCGGGCCAAGCTTTGCGCATGATGTGGCAACAAAGCAGATTACTGCTGTGACCGTTGCGGCATCTGATTGCGAACTTGGTATTGCATTGCAGCAACTGCTTGCAAACGATTATTTTCGCCCGTATGTCACAACCGATGTGATTGGTGTTCAAGCAGGAGCGGCATTGAAAAATGTGATTACGCTGGGAATCGGCATGCTTGATGGTGCCGGCTACACCGACAATGCAAAAGCATTTTTACTTACTCGCGGATTGCATGAAATGGTGCAGCTTGTTGCAAATGTAGGTGGCAGGCAAGAAACAGTGTACGGTTTGTCTGGTGTTGGTGATCTGGTGTTGACTGCAATGGGGAAGTTGAGCAGAAATTTGGAAGTTGGTAGACGCTTGGGTAGTGGAGAAAAATTGGAAATTATTTTGCAGCAAACTGGTTATATCCCCGAGGGAATTAACACGGTTCAATCAGTGTATCAGTTACTAACGCAACAAAATCTCGATCTGCCAATTTGCCGTGGCATTTATGATGTTATTTTCACTGAAACTACATTAAAAGATATGCTGCGATCACTTATGAAGCAGCCGTTGAGTTTTGAATGTGAAACGAAAGAAGTGTAGCTAATATGAGCTATTTTTTTGTGGATAGATGCTCGCCGAGCGTGTGTCTTTTTATCTGCATAGAACGTTTTTGTGCTGGGGTAATAGCAACGTTTTTTTTTCTAAGTTCCGTTCTCAATTGATCAGCATTTTTAAACAAAATTCCATCGATTCCTAATTTGCGTGCTGCGGTTACATACTGGATGTTGTCATCGATAAAGATGACAGGCGTTTTTTGCAGATCGGTAATATTGTTTTTTCGCAGATATTGCTTGAAAAATCGTGGATTTGGTTTCACGATTTCTGTGCCATTTTTGAGAGAAACAACCTGAGATTTTTTCGTATCAATATGTTCAAATAAGGGTGCAATTTTTGGATATTGCCTTGGGTCAATAATCGCACGAAATGGCGTTATTCCTATATTTGATCCAACGTGTTGTTCATAGCCAGCGTGATGTAGTTCATCGACAATCTCGTGCATGCCGGGCATTGGTGCTTGTGCATTTGTAACCTGAATAACCAATTGTTCAAGATAGGGGTTGTTGTATTTTCGAGCGACGTGCAGAAACGGTTCAGACGATTTATTTGCGGTGCCGTGTAATATGAATGAAATAAAATCTTTTATGAGCCAAATGTTCATGTGCGTAAACGTTTTTCTCAAATCTTTATAATTGAGAATCGTTGATATGGGGCCAGAGGGTGTGAGTAGTACGTGATGTATATCCCATAAAATAATTGGCTTTGCCGTGTTGTTGCATGCGAGGGAGCCGGTGGCTAGTATGAGGGATAAAAAAAGCGTTTGCATTGCAGTTGTTCTGGCTCGTTTAATCATGTTAAAAATTCTCCATCGTAGATTGCGACTTATATTTTGGTTTTTGTTGCTGATCTATCGATATTCCTTTGGCTGCAAGATCCTCAACGAGTTGCTTTGCATTTTTAAATTGAATTGTATCAAAGCCAAGTTTTTTTGCTGCATCGACGTTTTTTACTTTATCATCAATAAAAATTATTTTCGTTTGAGACAAATCCAGATCATTTTTTCTCAGATATTCTAGAAAGAATGCTGCGCTCGGTTTTGCAAGGCCGCATGATTTTACTTGCGATTTGCTCAGATCAAACTGCGCAAATATGTCGGCAAATTGTGGTCTTTTTATTGGATCGGTGACGAGCGTGTAGGTTTTATATTTCATGTTTGACCCAAGGTGATGTGTATACCCCAGATCTTTAAGCTTTTTGATAATCTGAGCAACATCCTGTTTTGGTTTAACGTGGCTTTCACCAATAAAGAATCGTTGTGCGATCACGCTGTGAAAATCCCAGAGAAAGATTGTATTTTTTGGGCCAGCTGGCTGGTTTGCCAACAAGCTGAATCCAGAGAAAAGTAAGCTGAGAATAACTTTTTTTATCATAATATCCTCCGTAATTATGGTATTAGTATACCATTTCTATATCTGCCCTGGCAAAAGGTGGGGCGGATAATAGGCTATTGAACGTGTAATTGAACGGCTGGTATATGGTTTTCATCCAATACAATGAGAGAGCCTGGCAGCGGACGCTGGTCAATTATGAGGGGAGTATCAGCCTTCTCCTCTCCTTTACGGGAGGGTGATGCATCGATGATATGAGGAGTAATTTGATAGTTTTCAAGAAACTCGACAACTTCATCGATAGGTATGCCGGTAAAACAGGGCCAGATGATTGGTTTTTTGGTTGATTTGGCTACGTAAATAATAATCGTTTTATCGTACATTGGCTGTCCTGGGGCTGGTATTTGGGCGATGCAGCTGTTGGTTGGGTAGGGGCTCTCCAGGTAATAAGCTTTGAGGCGGAGATTTGCTGCTTGTGCTTCTTTTATGATGGCTTCATGTTGTTTTGCGATAAATGATGGCGTGGGAGTAATGGGAGGCTGCTTGGAAAGGGTGAGAAATACCGTTTGGCGAGGTTTTACCATTTGTTTCGGTGCTGGCATTTGGCTCAATACGGTTCCATGGGGCAGATCGGGATCTTCCTTTTGGTCTAGCAGGCGTATTGTCAGATGTTGATTGGAAAGCAGCGTGAATGCCTCATGAAGGTGTTTTCCCACCACGGATGGCGTCTGTATTTGGTTGATATGAAATAGAGAGCGGGTAATGAAATATCCGCTTGCAAAAAAGAGAAATGGTGCGGTCCAGAGCAGGTTTTTGATCATAGTATTTCATCAGAGGAATCATGAATGGGCAAAACTTATAAGCCGGATTCTGTAGCGTATGCGACGAGCGCATAAACTGACAACCATTTATCTAAGCGGCATACCCGCACGTTTAACCGGAACAAACTGACCGACACGTGCCTACTTTGCCTTGCTCCAGGTAGGGTTTACCCATCATAGATATTACTACCCATAATCGTGCGCTCTTACCGCACGTTTTCACCCTTACCACCTTTTCAAGTGGCGGTTATTTTCTGTGGCACTTTCCATGGATTTGCACCCTCCTTCGTTGCGTGAAATGCTCCGAAGGTACCTCGTTTGTTTGGAGTCCGGACTTTCCTCCCATGTTCAATTGAGCATGAGCGGTTGTCTCATTTTGCCCATTCTGAATTTCAAAGAGAATAACGCTGTTACCAATATACTACCAAAAAATGCTCCTACTGTATAGGGCCCCGCAATTGAGAGAGACAGAATATAGCCCTTGCACAAGAGAATATCAATGAGCAGGCAGGAGGCGATAATAAGCAGCGGGTGCAGTGTATTGATGTAGATATGCTCATGCATAATGTTGATGGCAATGAGGGCGGGGATAAGGTAAAAAAGAGGTAATCCGAACGATCCATACATGATGAATGATTCCGTAGTTATCAGTAGTGTGCACAAAATGGTGATGGCAATCGAGTTGTCGTAAAAAGTGTATGCAATAAAAAAGCAGACTAAAAAAAATGCTATTTGTTGTTCGAATAAAAAGTAGCAACAGACATCGCTGCTGAATAGTAGAAGAATAAGGCTTGGGATAAACAGATTTTTGGCGAGATGTGTCATCATAATACTTGCTTAATTGGTAATTTTTTAGAATTATTTTTTTCATTTGATTGTATCGAGATAATGCAGTATATTCAAGGAGCTCTTTTTTGTGGCCGCAAAAAGCATCGAGCAAATGACATAGTAATAGTGGTGCATAGTAGTTCAAATTACTCGTAAAGGAGAACGTTCATGATCTGCAATCGAATTACAATCGCAATGCTAGGGTTATTATTGGTTCCAGTGGCAAGTTATGCTACACCCGATTCTGGTGCGGGTGAAAAGGCCCAATATTGGTTTGGTAAAATAGTTCAATTTCCTGGAAAATGGGCAACACAGCGATCGATTAGTGATGTACCTCTTGTTCATCACATCTTTAATAAACAAGGTGCTTGGTATACAAAGTGGAACCGTGTAGGTGTTTCTGTGCTATTAGCTGCTGCCGTAGTAAGAATTGCTATAAGCAAGAAAGTGCGTAATGGAGTAGGTTCTCTTGGTGCAAAAGTGAAACGCTTGATTGGCCTTGAGGCAAAAGAGAAAACAGAAGGAAGAGAAGAGCAGCTGCGCAAGAAGGTAGGCGATTGGGATAAAGAGGCGTAGTTTTTATCAACTGAAATGGAAGTCAATGAGTAAGGAGTCGTTTGTGGCTCCTTTTTTTGTGCTCGCGGTGTATGCTGGAATTGAAAGAGAGCATACGCATATTCTAATTCCAGGCGGCCGATGTGAATGTTTTTCGCTCCATTTTTTTTGTTTTGTTTTTAGTTGGCAGCCTGCTTGGTGGTGCGGCGTTTTTTTTATGTACCCATTGTTGGATTGATGTTTCGGTGTTGGAGCAATATAATCCGGGCCGTCCGACCATTGTGCTCGATGATCAAGGGAATGAGTGGACGCGATTTCAGCTTGATCGAAGAGAGCCAATTTCATTATCCTGTTTGCCGGAACATTTGATTGAGGCTTTTCTTTCTGCTGAGGATTGGAATTTTTTTTCGCATTGCGGAATTTTTTTCAAAGGGATTGTTCGGTCATTGGTAGTTAATATATATCATGGTAGGCGTGTTCAGGGAGCAAGCACGATTACGCAACAGCTGGTGAAATTGCTATTTTTTGACATGAAAAAGACTTTTTCGCGAAAATTAAAAGAACAGCTTTATGCAGTTATTATTGAGCAACAGTTTACCAAGCAGCAGATTTTAGGAATTTATTTAAATCATGTCTATTTTGGTTGCGGTATTTACGGTGTTGAGGCAGCTGCACAGCGATTTTGGAATACATCTGCGGCTGATGTCACCGTTGATCAAGCAGCAACGTTGGCTGGTATTATTAGAAGCCCTGCAAACTACTGCCCTCTGCTTTGTCCGCTTTCAAGTGAGAATAGACGTAATCTCATTTTGCAACTGATGTATAATCGAGCAGTTATCACCAAGGACGAATATGAAACATCGTTGCAAGCGCCACTGCAGGTAGTTTGTCAGGAGCAGGTGACGACTAGTAATCATATAAAAGAAATGATACGACAATTTTTAGAAGATCGTGTTGGAAAAAAGCAGCTCTATAGTGGCGGTCTGGTTGTGCAGACCTCAATTAATCAACGGATGCAACGGTGTGCGCAGTTGGAATTTGAAAAACAGGTTCGGCATGTGTGCAAAGAGTTGTGCAAGCCGGTGGACGGTGGATTAATAACATTGGATGTGCCTACGGGAGAAATCAAGGCATTGGTTGGTGGAATGGATTTTAGTAGTTCACATTTTAATCGAGCTACGCAAGCGTGGCGGCAAATGGGATCGGTATTCAAGCCAATGGTGTACGCGGCAGCTATTGAACAGGGAATGAGTTTTGCAGATGTTGTGGTTGATGAGCCAATTGAAGTAACACAAGATGTATCGGTTTGGTCTCCCAAGAATTTTAACAGCAAATTTAATGGCCCGATCACTCGTGCCTACGCACTATCGCGATCGAATAATATTGTAACGATCAAAACCTTGCTGCAAACGGGGGTACATAACGTGATTGACGTGGCCAAGCGATGCAGATTATCTGGGCCGTTTCATCCGTATCCTTCGCTTGCGCTCGGATGCACCGATGCTACGTTAAAGCAAGCAGCGGCTATGTTTAATCTGTTTGCAAATGACGGTGTGTATGTTGAGCCGCATTGCATCAAATGGGTGAAAGATCGATTAGGAACAAAAATATACAAATGCACGATAGTAAAAGAACGCGTGCTCAGCTCTCGTGTTGTTGGCCAAGTTGCACAAGTGTTATCGCTGGGCTTGAAACGAGTGCACAAATGGTTTGAAAATCAGTGGTTTGAGGGAGAAGCGATTAGCAAAACGGGAACCACAAATGAATCTCGAACGTGCTGGTATGTTGGCTCTACGCCAGCGCTGACAACTGCGGTTTACGTTGGGTGCGATGATAACGCATCATTGGGGAGAAATATTTATCCGATCAGAACGGCATTTCCTATTTGGCTCGGCTTTAATCGAACAATACGTTCGCCAGTTAAACAGTTTTCATACGATCCATCACTGCGCAAGATTAGAATTAACGAAAAAACAGGCGAGTGTGCGGCGGTTGATGATGCTGAGGCGATAGAAATTTTTATATAATTGTGCGGTCAGAAAATACTTTGCAAATGTCATAACAGGCTCCTTTGTTAGTATTGTATTGTTTGCGTTTTCTCAGTATTATGCAACAAGTTGTTGAAAGTAGTGTGATTGTTATAACCAAGGATTAAATATGCAATTTTCTGCTGTAAATAAATTATGTATTGGGACGGTTTCAAGCGTGTTGTTTTCTTGCATGCTCTTTGCTGACGTGCAAACGCGTGAAGAGAAAGAGTTGCTTGCAAAGGCGCAGGAGCACAAATTTCGCAACATGATAGGTGTGGTCAAAATAGTAAAAAGTGCTTGGGGTGTTCTTGAATGGTTTCATAAGGGCGTTTCGAGTAACAGCAAAATACGTGAGCAATTGAGCGAATGCTGGCGGAACGCGTATATGAAAGATGATTCTTCATACGCAATGAAGATTACCCAGCAGGATTTAATGCATATTTTCCAGCAAAATTTAAAAGAGCTTAATCCAAATCTTTCTTATTCTCAAAAAAATGAATCGCTCAACAGGATGTATGCCGATGCGCAAAGCTTTATCAGAACACATAGACAATCTGAGTTTCGAGAAACGATCGAAAAGGCGCAGAAGATTATTTTGAAAAATATTAAACCGTATATTTCATCAAAGATGAGCAGAGATTTTACCGCGGGAACTGATCGAGTTTTTAAAGACGGCATGCGGTTTTTATTATTTGTGCTGCTAAATAAACGCAAAAAAATTGATATAAACGACGAGAAGTTCGTGAATGCAAAAGTTGCAATGTTTTTAACTGAAATGGGTCGTCAGTATCCATATGTTTCTGCATCGCAATTTGAATCATGGGCATTTGGCCTGCTCAATGACCTGTTTTTTGGTGAATGT